>Ga0180301_10000158_pt1 | contig 49983 bp, 59 predicted proteins | sample GuaBasSediGuay16_FD_121797 | JGI IMG/M metagenome (GOLD analysis project Ga0180301, IMG submission 121797) | Subseafloor sediment microbial communities from Guaymas Basin, Gulf of California, Mexico - Guay16, Core 4569-2, 12-15 cm | ecosystem: Environmental > Aquatic > Marine > Hydrothermal... | reverse complement strand
GGAGATTTAGCTGGTGTTTATGCAATTCACTGGATTAGAAAAATCGATCCTTCCTCTCAGATAACTTTAATCTGCGATACCGATTTTCCGGGATATTTACGTAGTCTACTACCGGGGATTGTAGTAGATGAGATAAAACCATCATTCTCGGTAATCTTTCCGAAAAGCTTTCTAGAATACGTTGAGAGAGTGGAAATTAAAAAAGTGAAAAATCTAGCCAATACCATTGCAAAAAATGGAAAGTTGATAGTGGCAGGTGAAGAGTATGATCTAGAGTACTGGGATAAAATACTTATATCTACTGGAGTTAAGGCATTGAAAGTTCCTAGAAAGCTTGCGGATAAAAATAGAGAAATTTATCCTTTAGAAAAAGTTGAAGAAGCTTTACGTCTCGCTGAGAGAATTCAAGAATTAGATAAACATGAGAAAATCGGGATAATAGGAGGTTTTCAAGGTTTAGACATAGCTTATAAACTGGCATGTGCAAATTTTGACATTGAGTTGTTCTTTGATTATAAACATGGTCAAGTATTAGACGAGGATATGTTTAAAATTCTTAAAAAGATAATACCGAGTAATCTAGTGTTTAAAGAAATGGATTGGAGCAAAGTTGCAAATAATAGGATACTAGTGATTCGAGGCTATACTAGACCACTTGTTCCCGGCATTGAGGGGCTTCCTATTGGCAAAGTGGGAGGCATAATGGTGGATAACTACATGAAGGCGACCAAAAACGTCTTCGCTGCTGGCACCGTTGCAGAGTGCTTAGATGAAAAAACAGGGATAAGCTTTACCCATTTATCTGATAGCTTATCCATTCTTCAAGGTGTGGTCTCAGCTTTAAACATTGAAGGCTTTAATTACAGGATAAAAAGATTATTTCCCCTATATGAAATACCTCTAGGGGAAAGAATAGTTTTCTCCGCTGGTTTTACCTCAGATAACATAGTTAAAGTTGGTAGAAGAATAGTTTCAGCTCGTCATCATTTCTACACGAGTGATACAACTAGTCATGGAGACAAAGACGAAATATTTGTAAAAATCATAGCGGATAGGGTAACCAGAGATATTCACGGAGTCCAAGTAATCTGTAAAAAGGAATATATTCCCGGGTTACAGCAAATCTTAGTATTTATAGCGAACAATCTGCTCATAGATGATGCTATACTATTTCCTTCTCTCTATATTCCACTAATGAATAGAATTATAGACCCTTTTAAAGCGACTTGCTGGGGCATTTGGAGGAAATTATTGAAAATTTAAGAGTAGTTTATCCCAGAAGCATTACAGATGTCTTGGACATTATGCTAGAAAATTATAAAAATCTTCAGTGAACTTAGCTAGCTTCTTAGTTTAACCTTTATCTTTCTAATTTTTTTCAATAATTCTATCTCGCTATCCGATAAATCTTCTTTAAATTTAGATAATAATATGTCGACATGATCCAAGGGTACATCTACATAGAGTATATCGCCTTCGTTTATCTGCCTTCCAACCATAACTTTGCCTCTAATCGATATAGCGACTGCCATACCTTTTTCTGCCTCATTTAGAGGTTTTCCATGCTCCTGTATTTGCATTATTTCACCGATTTTCTTGCCATCTTCTCTCATTAAAGGAGCGCCGCGCCGTATTCTTCCTTCGAGTATCTCTACACCGACTATTACTGGATTACTTCTCCTAAAAACATAGCCAGGTAGTATTCTTATAGCGCCGGGTAGAATTAGTTTCTCTAATGTTTGTCTTTTTTCCTTTTCACGCATTTCACGATACCATTTAACAAAGTCTTCTACAACTCTATAGATAATATTCCCTTCAAATATGGGGACTCCGTATTCTCTTGCTAATTCTTTAGCATCTTCTGTAATTTTCACGTTGAAAGCTATGATAGCTGCTAAGAATCTATTCTCCTTCTTTGTAAGTGAAGCTTCTATGATATCTCTTTTAACTACTGGCCCCACATCTGCATAACGGACTGGGAATCCTTGAGCCTCTATATAGCCTACTAGAGCCTCGAGAGAGCCTAGCGTATCAGTTTTAACAACTAATCCAGCAGTTTCTTTCGAAACTTTTATACTTGCGATTTCCTCGGCTACAAAACCCTTCACTTTTTCAATTTCATTTTCATTCTTTACTACTATAACAGGGGCTCCTGCTAATGCATCATCCAATTCTGGAGCCACTATGAGAACTCCTGCTGCAGCACTTACTTCATCTAAGCTCATAAACTTATCCTCGGGGGATCTCATCTCATCTAAAGGCTTAGGCATTAGCAAGGCTCTAACTTTAGTTATAATCGGTTTTTCCCTACCGCCCACAACTATAATATCGCCCTTCTTTATCGTGCCGTCATAAAGAATTACCGCTATTGTAGTGCCTAAACCTCTTTCTTCTCTAACTTCTAAAACTACTCCTCTTCCAGGTCCTTCACTAGTCTTCAAGCGTTCCAGCATGAATCTCTGTGCTAAACCAGCTAGCACCAAAAGAAGGTCAGGGATTCCCTCACCAGTAACGGCGCTTGTAGGTATAATAGCCACGACTTTAGTGAAATCTCTAATTCGATCATACCTATCTGCTCTAAATCCTTGTTTTTCCATTTCGCTAATAATATAGTATAGAAGTTCTTCTAAACGTGCGATTACATCCGGGTCTTGTTTCTTAACTGTATATATGAAAGGTTGATCTGGATTAGGAGTCCAACCCGGTATTTTATCTATTTTATTAGCAGCTATCAAGAAAGGAGTTCTCCGAGCTTTTAATATTTCGAGTGATTCATATGTTTGTTTTTCAAAACCTTTGTTAATATCAACTACTAGTATAGCGATATCTGCTATTCCTCCGCCTCTCCGCCTTAGGTTTACAAAAGCCTCATGGCCCGGAGTATCTATAACTAACAAACCTGGAAGTATTATGTCGTGTCTTAACCCTTTCGCCAGGTCTCCGCACATTAGTTTAAGAATATTCCAAGGAAGAAAAGAAGCGCCTATATGTTGCGTCATTGTTCCTGGTTCTCGTCTCATTACGGCAGTGCCTCTGATCTTATCTAATAAAGCTGTCTTGCCTACATCTACGTGTCCAAGTACAACTACAATAGGAGATCTTATTTTCCGGCTCACGGCAACACCGTTATTTTACCTGTGGGGAATGTATACTCGCGTCCATTTGAGCTTTTTAGGATTGCGTTTATATTTGAGCATGCTTACACGGCATTTTCTCGAGCAGAATCTGAGGATAGTGCCATCGTTTTTAACGAATACTATTCCCGTTCCAGGCATTATTTCTTTTCCGCAAAAGCTGCACTTATAGATTCTAGGCATTTTCACCCCTGGAGAGGCATAGATGACGCCACGCTTATAAGTATTTCTCTAAACAGGTCTTAGAATCTTTTCTATAGAAGCTCTTCGCAAACGAAACACTTAAATATTCATATATTGTAGTGCTATCGCCAAATGAGCGAGAGGTGAGTGATGGCATGTCCGAGAAGCCCTTTTATGTAAGATTTGTGGTACCAGAAGAATTGGCGGAGAAGGCTTATCAAGCTGTTAGACTTGCTAGAGAGACTGGTAAAATCAAAAAAGGCACTAACGAAACTACGAAAGCTGTAGAGCGTGGTTTAGCTAAGCTGGTGCTAATAGCCGAAGATGTAGATCCTCCGGAGATAGTAGCACATCTTCCTCTTCTTTGTGAAGAGAAGAAAATACCTTATGTCTACGTCCCATCTAAGCAAAGATTAGGAAAAGAGGCGGGAATAGAGGTAGCCGCAGCGTCTGCTTGTATTATAGAGCCTGGTAACGCCGCAAGCTTAGTAGAAGAGATAGCTAAAGAAGTAGAGGAAATTAAAATAAAAGCCGGAGTATCTAAAAGCAGTTAACTTAATAACTTCCATTCTTTACTTTAAACTCAAGGGTGTTATGGTATGAGTAAACGCGAAGACGAAGCTACTCCAGCAGAGGTAATCCAAATCATAGGCAGAACAGGAGTCACCGGGGAGATAACTCAAGTCAGAGTTAGGATACTAGAGGGCAAGGATAAAGGGCGAATATTGACGAGAAATGTAAAAGGACCGGTAAGACTCGGAGATATACTCATGCTAAGAGAAACTGAGAGAGAAGCTCGTAAAATATCGACAAGATAGGGTTTTTCTACATTTTTATTATACGTAGATAATAGAGTTATATTAGCATTTTAATATAGTTGATTATGTTCGGTTAACTCTCTAAGTTCTCCTCTTATTTTAGCTTATAGTATATAATACATAGGTTAAGAATCATGGAGAGGACGGATATAGTTTCGATCATAACGAAAGATGTAGAAGTTCCGATAAAAGTCAAAAAGAAAATTTCTAAAATACCTCTAGGAGTATTTGACATTAATCTAAAAGAAGGAATCACGATAGATGTACCGGTTAAAATAGCCGAAGTTTTAGTAGAAAAAAATCTCGCAGAGATCGACGACGAACGTCTGTTTACATTTTCAGAAATTAATAAAATCCGATGGAGAGAAGAAAAAACAGCAGAATTACAGCAACTAGATGAGAATTTCTATGTAAAAGCACGGTATACATTGAAAAAATTAAATGAAGATTTGATTAAAAGTCGTGAACTGGATCCCAAGCTTCTAAAATTGCATAGAATGCTTAGAGGACTTTTTGTTGATATAATTAAACGGCGGATATATAAAATTGTAAATATGGCTTTGGCGGATCCGCATCCTTCACGTAGCTTAATGAAGTTCATGACAAAAGAAGAGAGGTATTTCTACGTTAGGATTTGCGGCATACTTCAGACATGGGAAGAAGCTCTTATTAAATATGTAGAAGGTGGTTAACTTGGTGGAAGCACCCATATCTCTAGAGAAGGTTGATCCTCGAAGCAGATTTGTAGATTTCTTGAAAACATTTGAAGATGAGAATGGTTACAAGTATAGAAAGCGTATAAGCCAAATGGTTCTGGATAAAAGTATTTCTCTAGTAATAGACTTCGAGGATTTGCTAGCTTTCGACGAAGAACTGGCAAATCTTCTCATCGACAATCCGACTCCAATTCTTGAAGAAGCAGGAAAAGCTATAAAGGACGTTATGAGAGTGGAAAACGCCGAGTATGCCAACTCGGTCGAGAGATTTATAGCACGTATTAGAGGATTACCTGAAAACCTACGAATTCCACTACGAAAGTTAAGAGCTATACATATTAACAAACTAATATCTGTCGAAGGGATAGTTACCCGAATGACTCCGGTTAAGCAGCAACTAGTAGTCGCACGTTTTAAATGTAGAGGATGCGGCGAGGAAATTGAAGAGCCACAGACTGGGAGAGGATTGAAAACTCCAGTCGTCTGTCCTGTATGTCAAGCAGAAGGAAAGAAAAGAAGTTCTTTCGAACTGGTACTAGAGCGGTCTAAATACGTTGACTGGCAGAAATTTGTTCTTCAGGAAAAACCCGAGGAATTACCTCCTGGTCAGCTTCCTCGATCCCTAGAGATTATTCTAAAAGAAGATCTAGTTGATGTAGTTAGGCCCGGCGATAGAGTGACTGTGACTGGGGTTCTTGCGATATCAGAAGATAAGGCATTGCGTAGAGATCAACCGCCGATATTTTATACTTATATGAATGCCAACTATGTCGAGGTAGCTTCAAAAGAAAATATCGATGTTGAAATAACTCCGGAGGATGAATTGAAGATCCTCGAATTAGCGAAGAGGAAAGATATTAGGGAACTTATTGTAAACTCTATAGCTCCTTCCATTTATGGCTATAAGGAGATAAAGAAGGCAGTAGCGCTTTTGCTATTCGGCGGAGTTCCCAAAATCTACCCTGATGGTGTTAGAGTTAGAGGAGATATACATGTTTTGCTTGTGGGGGATCCAGGTACTGCAAAATCTCAAATCCTCAGGTATGCCTCTTCTATAGCGCCTCGAGGAATATACACAACGGGTAAAGGGTCAACAGCTGCCGGATTGACAGCAGCGGTTATAAGAGAGAAAAGAACGGGGGATTTTTACCTGGAGGCAGGTGCACTCGTCCTAGCGGATGGAGGAGTGGCCTGTATAGATGAATTTGATAAAATGGATCCTAGAGATAGAGTTAGTATTCACGAAGCTATGGAACAACAAACCATCAGCATCGCAAAAGCCGGTATAGTAGCTACGTTAAACGCTAGGGCGTCCATACTTGCAGCTGCAAATCCGGCATTTGGTAGATATATACTTGAAAGATCTGTTGTCGAGAATATAGATCTACCTGTCACAATTTTATCTAGATTCGATTTGATATTCGTTATCACGGATAGACCTGATAAAGAAGAAGATCGAAAACTCGCGGAATACGTCTTAGATTTTCATAGATATAAATACGTTGATGCTTTTGAAAACACTATTCCTCCGGACGTTCTTAAAAAATATATAGCTTACGCGCGTCAACACGTTAAACCTAGACTCTCAGAAGAGGCTAAGAAAAAGCTAGTAGACTTTTATGTAGATATGCGTTCACGAAGCGAAGACCCTAGTAATCCAATAACTATCACTCCGAGACAATTGGAGGCCTTAGTAAGATTAGCTGAAGCACATGCGAAAATGGCTTTAAGCAGCATTGTTACGGCCGAAGATGCCGAAGCCGCCATCGAGCTCATGCTTCATATGTTAAGAAAAGTTGGGATGGATGTCAAGACTAAAGCCATAGACATAGATATCATAATGACAGGACAACCTAAATCTAAAAGAGATAAAATATTGAAGATAATAGATATCATAACCGACATGATAAAAGAGAACAATAATGAGCCGGTGAAGAAAGAAGATGTTATTCAACGCGCTATCACGTTAGGCTTTGAGAGGCATTTTGTGGAAAAAGTGATTGAAAAACTACAGGACAGTGGGGAATTGTTAGAGCCCAAACCGGGCTATATACTCAAAACTATACTTTAACGCCTAGAAATAATCCTCAATTTTAACCTCCCGATCAGTTGTTATGAAGACTTCATCTCTTAAACCCGCCAAATATTCCTTAATGCTCTTAGCCAATTTCGGACCTATAAGAGGTAATCTGCTTAAATCGCTGAGGCTAGCTTTGCTCAGATCATCTAGATTTCTATATCCGTTTTCGTAGAGTATTCGAGCCCTAACTCTCCCAATGCCTTTAATCTTTATTATCTCTAAAAGCTCGCTCTTCACTCCATACTTTACTCTCTGTCTTAACTCTAACAGATTAGCTACGTGAGAATAGAATCCTAACTCCTTTGCTAGTTCAGATGCGGAATATACCAACCATTCAGCAGTCTGTGTGATGGCATATATATCTCCCGGTCCTACATCATAGCTTATTATTAACTGATCGTCGCTGATTTCATTTATCCAATCTTCAAGTAATTTAGCAGTTTTAATGCTGGAAAGGAAAATTTTATATTCTTCTTCACCTATAGGCTCTTCTACGAATAATTCGCTTGCCCGAAGATCTAAAATTTTCTCATATTTTTCTATTTCACGTCTACGTATATGAAGTTTAGGAATATCAGGAGTTAAAGCTATGAGATGTAGGTAGGCGAAAGGAGTGGCTTTTTCTTTTCGTTTTAATCCTTTAATAATAGTGGTAGCGGTTTCTATATCTATGTAGAGTTGAGATATCCGCTTTCCGAGAGGAGTAGCTTTGATTTTTCCGTTTTCTATGGATACTAGATTATCTCTATGGAGATATTCGATACTTTCATTTACTATCTCTACTAAGTCCTTTATCGTGAATTGATGAGCGTAGAAGGTAAATTTAAGGATTTGTTGTAGTTCGTGTTTATTGCTGGCGAAGTCTGAAGCTATACTGGCTAAAATATGAGTTCTAAGTATTCTTTCAGAAGCCATTTGAGAAAAAATTCTCTCGGGTTTTGCATAGATGTAGTTTTCCATTAAATAGTCTAGTTCATCGATGGTTCTTGCAATGAGTATGGCTTCACCGTATTTATCGTACTGGGGTCTTCCCGCTCTACCTGCCATCTGTTTATACTCTAAAACCGGTATAGGTTCGAAATATCCAAGCTCTGGATTATACCGTCGGTAACTAGCTATAACTACTCGTCTAGCTGGTAGATTTACTCCCGCTGCTAGAGTAGGAGTTGCACATACAACTTTTAACTTAGCATTTCTAAACGCATCTTCTATTATTTTCCGGGTTCTATATGAAAGCCCTGCATGATGAAATGCGACTCCTTTTTGCATGTACTCGGCTAGACTTTCAGTAATTCTATTTTTTTCTACAGAGAGAATTTCTCCAGCTTTTTCAACTAGGTAGCGGGTATCTTCATGGGTTAGAAATCTCTTAACTTTATCTGCAAGCCTTCTTGCATAGCTTACTGCATTCCCTCTCGTACCGGCAAAGACTAGGACCTGGCCTTTTCTGTTTAAGCAATCTACAACTAAGTTATCTAATGGATTGGGATAAGATTCGGGTATTGTGATTTTAGAGTTGTCGCTAAAAAAGATATCTCCTGAAAAATAAACGCCTTCTCTAAGAATTACAGGACGCCATTCTGTTTTTACAAGGTCAGCATTAAGCCACTCCGCTAACTCTTCAGCATTCCGTATCGTAGCGCTAAGGGCTAGAATTTGAAGGCTAGAAATGACTTTTCTCAACTTTGCTAACACCATTTCTAGCGTAGGGCCTCTTTTAGAGTCTCGAATTAGATGAATTTCATCTGCAACTACTAAAGTTATATAGCGTAGCCATCCTGCCTTATGTCTTAGCAAGCTATCGGCTTTCTCGTTGGTAGTTATTATCCAATCATAATCGCCGAGCCATGGATCGTCGCTGTCATAATCACCAGTGCTTAAGGCAACTTTTATACCTAAGGTTTCATACTGGCTAAAAGTATGAAATTTTTCATTGGCTAGTGCTCTTAGAGGAGTTAGATAGAGGACTTTTCCTCCAAGATCTAGTATATGCTTTAAAGCCGCTATCTCAGCTATCAAAGTTTTTCCAGAAGCCGTAGGAGAGCATACGACTAAACTCTTACGTTTTAACACTCCCTTTTCAATGGCTTGTTCCTGTGGAGGAAATAACTTTTGTATCCCTCTCATTAACAGATGTCTTATAGCATTCTCCGGTATGTCTAGCTCTTCCACGTACATGTTATTACTAAAACTAGAACATTACGTAAACTTAAAAGTAATTATTGCTGCCTAAATGCAGAACTCAAAATCTTAACTATAAATTCAGACTTAACCTTTAAGTAGTTAAAAGAGATTAGCAGCTAACCTCCACAGATCAATCTCAGCACCTTTTACGCCCACTAATTAATTAGTATAAGACATGGGGCCGCCGGGATTTGAACCCGGGATTCGGCCGCGAAGCACTGCTTCGCGTTCACCAGCGCCCCAGGCTGGCATCCTTTCCAAGCTAGACGACGGCCCCTATCATATATGTAACTGGTTGAATTTATAATTTTGTTCAAGTGAGATTCATTATTTTCAGTATTTCCAAGTATTTCTGTTTGCTTTTTTCCTTTTTATACTCTTTTAATATTCTTCTTAATCTCTCTAACTCCTCTATTTTTAGGATTTTTCGTATTTTCCTCGCTGTCGCTCCTTTTCTAAACAAAAGAAAGTTTAGAACTTGTGTTAAATTACTTTTCTTAGTCTTTGTGCTTATGGTCTCAAAATCTAGAATGACGGGTCTATTGCCAGATATTATTATGTGCTTTTTGGGCCTAGCTAGCTCTAAGTGACATATGCCCATTTTATCCATTAAAAAAAGCATGTCTAGTAATTTTTTTAAGACTTCTTTAAGGAGATGGCTATTTTTTACTCTCGCTATCCATTCTTCAATTTCTACTCCTTCTACGTACTCCATCACTAAGATATCTTCCGTATAATCTAGCAGTTTAGGGCCGATACCGTATTTATTGATTTTCTTGAGGATAGCCGCCTCTTTTAACAGATTTTCTCGATCAGCATCGGTTCTTCTAATTTTTAATACTACATTCTCTCCTTGGCGTAGAGCTTTAACAACTACACTGGTGCAACCTTTACCAAGTATGTTAAATGGTCCTAGCTGAACCTTTCCTTCCCAAAATATACATTCTACGCCGAGCTTTTTTAGCTGATTCAAGCGTTTTTTATATACATTTTCTCCTGGGCGAGGATAGCATATTACAAGTTCAGGAAATCTCTCGTTAATTTTTTTCATTTTTTCCATATTTCAACCAGTGAGGTATTTTAATTAGCCAATTATAGAAATATTCTCTAAAATCTTTATTATCTAAATATTTTAAAATTTCAATTCCATAAATGATTTTCATATTTTCCGATAAGCTCTCTAATATATGTTTTCCAAGTCTAGCTTCTTGATAGCGTTCTCTAATTAAGTTGAAGGCATTAGTGTATTTTCTTTTTCTAAAAACGATCCATCGATCTCCTTCAATATAAGGTCCTGCCAGGGTATTCGGCGATCCCAAATATTTTTTCAAAAACGAATCCGCATTTTTCGATGTAACTGGAGGACCATAATGTTTTTCTATAAATGGTAATCTGGCATTTTCTAATTCAAATAGGAGAAAAAGATCGTTCTTTTCGGATAGCCAAGCCCCTTTAGATAACACTTTAAAATCAAAACGTTTAAACAATCGCTCCAAGCCGTCCAAGCTCTTATATATTTGCCCCCATGCCACGTCTTCCGCCATCTCTGGAATTTTAGTCAGTATTACAATGATATCTGTTCCACGATTCTTTAAAAGCGATGATACATAGTCTATTGCTACATGCCGCCTAGAGGGGAAGAAAAAGTCCAAACTTGGCTTTCTCAAGAATTCTTTAGCGGCCGCTATGAACTCACACATTTTTTGTATAGAGAGAGCTGAAGCTACGTTTCGATTTTTATCAACAGGGTCTATTACTATCATAGCTCCTGGCATTATTTTCAATAGCTTCTTCTTCTCTTTCTCTTTGTAAAAATGTTCTATGTCTATAAATACTCGCCTAGGTCTCCACTTCAACGCATTTTTTAGGACGTTACAAAACGAGCCGTAATATATGACTAGTAACTCTGCTAGATATCCTGAAAATCCCTGCACCTTTATTTCAGCGCCGTAGACTCCTATTCCTTTCATAAATCTTTTCAATAGCCTTATCTCAGACTTAAGTTTCTCATTTATGTGGGAAACTACGTATCTAGTATGGAATGGAGTTCTATCAACAGGGGAAATTATCTTATCTGGAGAAGGCACTTTATAAGCTGGTACTATATCGACTACAAGCCCCTCAATCTCGGCTTCAACATAAGGATGAGTTGCATATCTTTCGAAACACTTACCGCCTAGTCTTTCAATAGCTTGTCTAGCTATTGTTAATCCGTAATACCTTAAGCTATTCTCCGGTATTTCTGGCGGAAATAATATAAAGATGTCGATGTCAGCTTCTCCAGATAGCCAAGTATCTTTTGCATAAGATCCTACGACTTCTATGCTATAACCTACGTCGTAGACTTTTTTTAGTTCGCGAAGAGAACTCAATATTTTTTCAATAACTAATGATATCTTTTTTCTTTCAGAATTGCTAGGAGTAATTTTTTCTATAACTTTTTTCAATATATCTGAAGTTTTTTCTTCGAACATATTGTCAAACATCAACTTTTCGCTCGTATAACGTAGTATAAATAGGACCTTTAGGCGTTAACGTGCTTTTCTTAAGTCGAAAATTATCCACTAAGATAGAGCCATAAGTGTCATTTATGAAAGTATTTACTATATCTACTAATGTGTTAATGTCAGGGCGTCGTTTTATTCTAGCTATAGTTATATGAGGAGAGAAAGGTTTATCCGGTGGTGGAAATCCGAGTTTTTTAAGTACTAAATTTATTTTAGAAGCTAGTTCTTTTAATTCATTAACGCCTTCTACAACACCTACCCATATAACGTTAGGTCTCGAAAGTCTGGGAAACGCGCCTATGCCATGTAAAGTAATTCTAAACGGCGAGAAATCGACCCTGCTTAAGGCGTTTACTACATCATCTACAAGAGTACTAGGGATTTCGCCTAAAAACCGTAAGGTTAAATGAATATTCTCTTTTTCAACGAGTTTAAGCTGTTTTCCTAAAGATGATAAAGCTTGTTGTACTCTCAATATATTCTGTATCACGTTAGGATCCTCGATATCTATTGCTATAAAACATCTCACACGGTTCATTAAGGATCACCTGCTAGCCATGAATTGAGTTTCGGACAATTTATAGGATTTACACTTATCTTTTCTCCGCAATCTTCCAACAGATTACAGAAAAAACAGGGAACATTAACTACGTCGCTAGGAATAGTCTTCTTTACGTAGTACTTAGGTCCTAGTTTGACTATGTAGGTTTTACGTCCTCTATGTATAATGCTTTGTCTAGTAAGCAGTCCTTGCTTTTCGAGCCTTCTGACGATTTTTATTCCTTTTCGACTATCTATGTTTAACTTTTTCCATAATTCTTTTTGTAAAATCCCTTCGTCTCCAATCTTGCTCAATAACTTCAGTAAACGTCTCTCTAGTATCTCCGGAACGCTACTCAAATAACTATCACCTTCAGCGTTGTACGTTCCCGCTACTATGTATTATTATTGAATATGCTGGAATATAAAAGCCTCTGTTTAAAATGAAATGCTCTCTCAATTTTGTTATAACTATATATAAACAGTGATATTTGTTTTTTCCATAATTTCTTTATAACGATTGCGTAATGTAACTTCTGTTATATTAGCAGCTTTAGCTATTTCACGTTGGGTACGAGGAGAGTTCATTATAATCGAAGATATATATATGGAAGCCGCGACAAGCCCCTCTGGGCGAGCTCCGATACCTATCCGCTTTTCTCGAGATTTTTTTAGAATTTTTCCTACTAGCCTTATAGTATCAGTTGAAAGCTTCAAATGAGCAGCTATTCGCGTAACGAAGTTGAATACATCCGTCCCACCTTGGTGGACAATGCCATGTTCTATCAGTAATCTATAATTCCTTGCTATTAGACGTCTGCTAACTTTTGATACTTTTTCTAGAACATTTAACGATATACCTAGTCTTCTCGCCTTGCACGCCGCATAAACACAGGCAGTAGCCATTCCTTCGATAGATCTACCTCTCACAAGTTTTTTGGAAGAAGCTTTCTTATAATATAATATAGCATCAGTACATACAGAGTTAATCCCGAGAATATTGCATAATCTTATAATTTCTCTCTTAGCTTTTCTAAAATTCCTATCTTTGCTTTCTACAATTCTCTTATGCGTACTTCTTATTCTTCGACTCTTTCTTCTTTTCTCTTTAGAGGAAAAACCAATATCAGTTGGTGTTAGGTCTTCATAGGGTACTTGTTTTGGGCCTATTCTCGATTTTAGCCAATCCTCTGCGGAGTGTATACGTTTTTCATATCTATAATCTATTTCTCGATCTTCAACCACATAGCCGCATTCAGAACATACATATTCTCTAGTTACCTGGTCATAGATTATTTTGTTACTCCCACAGATGGGACATTTAAATTCATCTCCGTTTTCCACGTTTTCTAAGCCTCCTTTCTTTTATATAGAGAGTCTTACCAATTAATGCCTCTGGATTCACACCGGTTTTTTCAACAAGAATTGAGACATAAGGCGAGGATACAGGACCCATGATATCATACACTATTCCTACTATGTTAAACTTTTCATCATAAACTTCAGTATTTATAGGCGGAGGATGGCCTAGCGTTTTTAATATGATCTTTCTACTTTTTGAAATATGTAAGACTTTACCCAAAGGTTTCAAATTAGATCCCCTATTAAAGACGAAGCGTCTATCATTACGTATCCGTGATTAAAGTATTTTTCTAAAACATAAATTCATGAAAAGACGCTTTAAATGGTACTTTTTTCAAAATATTATCGTTTTAGGCAAGAATATTAGTTTTTTAATGAAAATAAAGAGGTCGTATCTTGAATATCTCTATTTTAAATAGTTTAAAATAGGGAAACTTAATATAGTGGATTTATACTGGTTAATCCAAGGTGATAATATGCCTTCCCATGGCTCATTAACAAAAGCAGGAAAAGTAAGAGCAGCAACTCCCAAGATTCCTAAGCAACCCAAAAAGAACTTACACCCTAGGCGTAGAAATAGGAGAAACTATAAAAGACGCATACTTTACGCCGCTACAACTACACGTTTCAGGTAAGTAAATCTTCAACTGTACAGTACACACTATATTTTAATTCTACTATGTGTAATATTTCTTGATCTAAAATGGAGAAGTATGGATATTCTAGCAAAGTTCTCCAGCTAATGAAGAATAGTAACGTAGAAGTTTTCGACTATGTACGAATAATTCTTAGCGACGGGAGGATATATGAAGGTGTAATATTGCCAAGGCCTAGGTATGGAGACCCGGATTCTATAGTTTTAAAACTGGACAACGGTTACAATGTTGGTATTAAAATTGATGAGAAGACAACAATAGAATTATTAAAAAAATTACCTAAACCTAAGTTGGCGGAAGTAGTTAAACCCTATATTTCGGAAGAGCTGCCCAAAGTCTTAATGCTAGGTACGGGAGGAACGATAGCTTCGAGAATAGATTATAGAACGGGAGCAGTGTATTCTTTCTTTACTGCCGAAGAAATATATTCTATGATATCAGAGCTAACTGAGATAGCCTTTGTAGATGCCAAGACAATATTTACTATATTTAGCGAAGACATGACGCCTGCCCGTTGGTCTACCATAGCAGAACATGTATACAGAGGTTTTAAAGACGGCGAGTATTCAGGCATAGTTATAGCTCACGGAACAGATACTATGGGTTATACCGCCGCTGCGTTAAGTTTCGCAGTCAGAAATATCCCAGGACCAGTTGTACTGGTTGGTGCTCAACGATCATCTGATAGACCATCAACCGATACCATAGAAAATGTAATCGCAGCGGTATCTGCCGCAGCTTATGCTCCATTTGCAGAGGTAGTAGTAGTGATGCATGGAAGCATGAGCGATGAATACTGTTTAGCTCATCGTGGTACGAAAGTAAGAAAATGCCATACTAGTCGAAGAGATGCATTTAGATCCATCAACGATACTCCTTTGGCGCTTATACAGCGGACAAAAATAAAGATGCTAACTAAATCCTACATCCCGAGAAATCCAGAACGCGAGCCCGTATTGGATAATAAATTCTCTGATAAGGTTGTTCTCTTAAAGTTTTATCCTGGAATGGCGGAAGACATTATAGAAGCAATTGTCGATGCTGGGTATAGGGGAGTAGTCTTAGAGGGAACTGGCTTAGGACATGTAAGAAATGAGTTAATACCTGTGATTTCCAGAGCAGTAAAAGATGGAGTGGTTTTCGTTATGACCTCTCAATGTATCTGGGGTAGGATAAATATGAACGTCTATAGCACTGGTGTAGAGCTATTGAAAGCAGGGGTTATTCCTGGAGAGGATATGCTTCCTGAGACTGCATTTGTAAAATTGAGTTGGGCGCTCGCTAAAACCGATGATGTAGAAGAGATTAAACGAATTATGTTAACTAATATTGCGGGAGAAATAAATCCTCATTCTAATGCGAACTATTATCCAAAGGTGTTCTTTTATGAGACCAGCTAGTAACGTTAAGATGAAATGTGGAATAGAATTTCACCAAATGTTAGATACAAAAAGCAAACTATTCTGTAACTGTCCTACTCTCTTACGTAAGGACAAGCCAGATATAATATTTAAGCGGAGGCTAAGACCTACGAGAAGCGAGCTTGGAGAAGTCGATCCAGCAGCACTTTTTGAATTTAAAAAAGGTTTAACCTACATCTATGAGGCATATAGCGACACTACTTGTTTGGTAGAGATGGATGAAGAGCCTCCTCACGATCTTAATCCCGAGGCTCTTGAGATAGCGTTAATGATAGCTCTCATGCTTAATTCAAGGCCTGTAGATGAGATATTCGTTATGCGTAAGATAGTCATAGATGGGTCTAATACGACGGGGTTCCAAAGAACCGCGTTAATAGCATTAGGAGGCTACATAAGCGTGGACGGTAAAGTGATTCCAATTCAGACTATTTGCCTGGAAGAGGATGCTGCGCGTAAGATAAGAGAAGATCGAAAGGCTAAGGAGGTAATCTATAGATTAGATAGGCTTGGGATACCTTTAATCGAAATAGCAACAGCGCCTAATATAAGCTCGCCTGAGGAAGCTGAGAAGGTTGCTTTAAAGATAGGACAATTATTACGTATAACAGGTAGGGTAAAACGCGGCTTAGGAACTATAAGACAAGACCTGAACATTTCAATCGAAGGAGGGGCAAGAGTAGAAATTAAAGGTATTCAGAAAATCGAGCTTATAAAAAAGGTTATCGAAAATGAGGTAATACGTCAAACAACTTTACTTAAGATAAAAGACGAGCTTAAAAAAAGAGGTTTAAAGATTGAGGATATTAAAGAAGAGTTTGTAGATATCACTGAAGTGTTGAAAAACTCTGATTCCAAGATCGTGAAGAAAACGCTAAGCAGAGGAGGTAGAGTTTATGCTGTAAAACTTCCTAAGTTTAAAGGACTTATAGGGATAGAAATCCAACCAGGTAGAAGATTGGGTACCGAGTTTTCAGAACGTGCTCAATTTTGGGGCGGAGTAGGAGGTATTATTCACAGCGATGAACTTCCAAAATACGGTATCGGCGATCGTGAAATAAAAGCGATAGAAAAAATCCTTAAATGTAAAGAGTTAGACGCCTTTGTTTTAGTAGCAGATGAAAAAAACAAATGCATAGCTGCGCTAAAAGCCGTAGTGGAAAGAGCTCGTGAAGCTCTAATTGGAGTTCCTAATGAAACTAGAGCAGCTAATCCAAACGGAACTACTAGATACTCTAGACCGATGCCTGGAAAAGCCAGAATGTACCCGGAGACGGATATAAGGCCGATAAGAGTTTCGCCTGACTTAATCGAGAAGATAAGGAATAATCTTCCTGAAATGCCTGAAAAGAAATTAAGCAAATTTATCAATATTTATGGTCTTAATGAAGCACTGGCTAAGCGAATGCTTAACTCTTACCATTTAGATCTCTTTGAATATATCGTCGAAGAACTAGGGGTCTCAGCGACTATAGTTGCAAATACTCTCGAGAGTGTCCTAAAAAGCTTAAAACGAGATGGATTTCCAGTCGAAAATATTACAGATGAAAAAATAATAGAAGTTTTCAAGTTATTGAAAAATGGGATTATAGCTAAGGAAGCGATACCAGATATTCTTCAGTATATATCTGAGAATCCGGATGAAGATTTAAACAAAGTAGTTGACAAACTTGGCTTAAGAGCTATAAGTAAAGACGAGTTAGAGAATATAATCGACGAAGTATTGGAAAAGAACAAAGAATTATTAATTAAAAAGAAAGAAAGAGCTTTTGGAGCCATAATGGGAGATGTAATGAAAATAGTAAGAGGTAGAATTGACGGTAAAATAGTTAATGAGATTGTGAGAAAGAAACTTAACGCTAAACTAACCAGGTTATTTTCTAAGTAAAACTAGTTTTTCAGCTATCTTTTTAATAACTTTGCTTTTCTTCTCTTCTGTATAAACAAGTAATCTCCCTTGATGCTCGAACCATGAAGCAGGATGTTTTTTATCTTCCTCGATAAGATATTCATATTTTAAACTCTTCACAGCTTCTTCTAAATCTTTAAGAGAGGGTCTTTCTATTGCAAGGCTTTTTGCAACTTTTCTTCCTTCGCTTCTACTCTTGCCTCTGTCAAAATAAATTGGCCATAACACTACAAATCTTCTTTCCGCTCGTTTCATTTTCCTATTCTTCCTCTAAAAGAATAGCATTAATAACGCCATCTTGTCCTGGTCTAGACACTACTCTTGCTAGACCTAGCTCAGTTTCTATAATTGCTCCTTTAGTTATAATTCCTCTTCGTGTATAATCTCTGCTCGCAGGATTACTTACTACTCTGATAATAGGAACTTTCTTCGTAATTTTCTGAGAGGGTATGACTACGTTAGCCGTTGTTGCTTTCTTTAACCTGATTTTCAACCCACCGCCTTTAGTCCTTATGATTTTTATTAATGGTTTTTCTCCTAGAATGGTCTCCGTTGGGTATCTTCCCATATGAGCTTTTAGTTTTACCTTTCTATGAGGCCTCTTCTTACCGCCGGTTATTTTTCTAAGATCGTTTCCGTGATACACTCCCATACTTACTCCCTTCGAACGAACTCCTTAGTTTTGTTTCAAAACATAAATATTAGGTTATCGTCTTCGGCAAAATATAAAATAACATGTGACTACCTATATATCTAGCTGAAATATAAGAGGATGAATCATGATGAAAGCATATGTGGTTGAAAGCATATTAGGGATATTGGCGTTAGATGAACAAGGAGCAATTCTAGCGGTCAAACGGTTCGATGGAGAAGCACCTGAAATTGCTGAAAAACTTGCGGAATTAGAACGTGGGAGAATTATTGACGAGTTGACCAGCTTGATAAATGAATTAAAAGGGAAGGGATTTACCGAAATAGTAGTGGAAGATGAAGAGCTAGGCAGGAACTTAGCGGCTTGGGATAAAACTCTACATATACAGGTAAAACCGGGGAATAACGTAGTATTGCTATTTAGAAGCAAAATTGATAATTATCTGTCAAAAATAGGCGTGACTGAGGAGAAATATAGAGACCTTTTCCATCAAATAGCGCTTGAACTTACTAAGATGAAGGTCCGCGAAGCCGCTGAGAAAAGAGATCTCTTTATAGCACAAGCGATTTCTGCCATGGATGAAGTCACTAAAACCATAAACTTATTCGCTTCTCGCGTTAGAGAATGGTATGGACTTCACTTCCCTGAAATGGATGATATAGTCAGAGATCATAAAGACTACGTTAGGCTAGTTTATGAAATAGGCGAAAGATCGAACTATACTAAGGAAAATTTAAAAGATTATGATCTTCCAGAGGAAGTTTTGACGAAATTGGTTAATGCGGCAAAAACGAGCATGGGGGCCAATATTACAGAGTTTGATCTTCAAGCTATGAAAAATCTTGCTAAAATAACTTTAGATTTGTACGATTTAAGAACTTCTCTTCAGGAGTACATAGATGAAGCCATGAAAGAGGTTGCACCCAACATCAGAGGATTAGTAGGGCCTCTACTCGGTGCTAGACTAATAGCGTTAGCTGGAGGTTTATCTAAACTAGCCATACTACCTGCTAGTACCATACAGGTACTAGGAGCTGAAAAAGCATTATTTAGGGCTCTCAGAACGGGAGGAAAGCCCCCCAAACACGGAGTCATATTTCAACACCCTGAAATACATCGCGCCCCCCGCTGGCAGAGAGGTAAAATTGCACGTGCATTGGCAGCTAAACTAGCGATAGCGGCTAGAATAGACGCTTTTACAGGTGAGTATAAGGCAGAAGAGCTTAAGGAAGAGCTAGAAAAGAGGATTAAAGAAATAAAAACTCTCTATGCTAAACCTCCGGTTAGAAAGACTCCTCCTAGTAAACCTAAAAGGAGAAAGAAAAAGAGGAAAAAAGGTAGGAGGTGAGAAATACAATGATAAGACCTGTAAGAGTAACTTCTCATGAGAAATTCTACGGAATTTATTGGGTTGAATTTGAAGATGGAAGTAGAAAAATTGCGACTTTAAATCTAGCTCCAGGTATTAAAGTATATGGGGAACAGTTAATTCGGCTCGGTGGGAAAGAATATAGAGTTTGGAACCCATATAGAAGTAAGCTGGCCGCAGCTATATATAAGGGACTAAAAATGGTTCCATTAAGGGAGGAAACGAAGGTTCTATATCTTGGAGCGGCTTCTGGCACTACACCTAGCCATGTTTCCGATATAGTAGGTGAAAAGGGGATAGTTTATAGTGTCGAATTTTCACCGAGGGTTATGAGGGAATTCATAGAGAAATGTGCCCTGCACAGGAAAAACCTAATACCAATCCTCGCTGATGCGAGATTCCCTACTCGATATAGGATGTTCGTAGACTTGGTGGATGTGGTGTATGCGGATATAGCTCAACCCTTCCAGAGCAAGATAGTGGCCGACAATGCAGATATCTATCTTAAAACTGGAGGATGGATTTTACAAGCCATAAAAGCTATGAGTATCGACGTGACTAGAGAGCCTTCTGAGACTTATAGGCTAGAGATAAATCACTTAGAGGAAAGGGGTTATGAAATCGTAGATGTGGTTCACTTAGAACCTTACGATACAGCACATGCTTTTGTATTGGCTCGTAAAAAGTAAAACCTGTGATAGCCTTATAAGAAACAGTAACTAAATATATTATAGCGCTATGGATCCAACCGAGAAAAAGTACGATGTAGCTAAACTGCTTAGAAAAAGTGAGTATAGAATAGTATCTGATTATGGTAGTGGAGATTATTGTTTCGATTTTATAGCTGGCAGAAAAGATGAAGGTAAACATCTAGTAATAAGGGTTTCTGAAGATGTGAATCAATGTAGTAGACAGGCGATTCAAGATATGAAAAAACTAGCAGTTATGATAGAAGGCATGCCTTTACTCGTTAGTTCTAAGATAGGTAAGAAGGAATTAGAAAGTGGTATTTTTTATAGAAAGTATGGAGTATTTGTCGTAGATGAGGAAACTTTAAGACTTTTTCTCGAAGAAAAGAACTTTCCATTGATATATGCAGACAAGGGAGGACTTTACGCAAAGATAAATTCTGAAAAGCTGAGAATGGCAAGACGTGAAAGGGGTTTATCTTTAGGAGAATTAGCTCAAAAAGTCGGAGTGTCTAGAAAGGCAATTTATGAATATGAGAGAGGAAACATGGATGCTTCTTTAGATGTAGCATTAAAACTAGAGGAGATCCTCGACACAGATCTAATAGAACCAATAACCAAACTTTCTGAACTGGTAAGACTGGATATTTCAAAGGAGAAAGAGAAAATTAGTGATAATATTCTCTCTCTTCTCTACGACATTCTCTCTAAAGCTGGATTCGATATATGGATCTTTAGAAAAACTCCCTTTGACATGGCCGCACGTAAGGAAAAAAAGGAGAAAAAGGTTATAGCCAAAAACACTAGGAAAGCTTTAAGAGAATATGAGCTTTCCATACTATCAGAAATAGCTGACTTAGTCAGTGCATGCGTATTTCTAATTGTAAAGCAAAAACACGGGAAAAATGCTGAAGAAGTGAATGAGAAAGTATGTGTCCTAAGCGAACAGACACTGCACAAAATCCAGGAGATCCTTTAAGCGTTTCTCTCAAAGAAATTAAAGAAGGTAAGGTATCAATTTTAGGACCTAAACTCGAATTATATTCTGATAAAAACAGGATAGAGCCGTGTTGGGCACCAATATTCTATAATCCTGCAATGGAAGTAGACCGAAACATAAGCGTGGCTTTTCTTCAATCTTTCAGCAAAGCTGGCAGTAAAAAGCTAAGAATATGCGATGCTCTAAGCGCAACTGGTATTAGAGGATTAAGATACGCTAAAGAAGTAGAAAATGTAGAATATGTAATATTAAATGACATAAATAAATTAGCCTATAATTTGATTAAGATTAACATTGAGAAAAACGATTTGAAAGATATAGCTCTGCCTTTTCATTCCGATGCTAACGTCTTACTCGCTTATTTCGCTCATCGAGGCAGGAGGTTCAACGTAGTTGATATAGATCCTTTCGGATCCCCAGTACCGTTTCTTGATAATGCGATCAGAGCAGTAGAAAATAATGGATTGCTATGTGTAACGGCTACGGATTTGGCTCCATTAATGGGAATATTTCAAAGGGCTTGTATACGTAAGTATAGCGCTATTCCTATAAGGTGTGTTTTTTCTCGAGAAATTGGCTTAAGAATTCTCATAGGTTATGTAGTGAAAACAGGAGCGAAATATGGGTTAAGGGTAGTGCCTCTCTTATCTTACTCAAGAGGACATTATATGAGGTTATTTTTAAAAATTCGTACTGGTAAGAAACGTGCTGATGAGAGCTTAGATAAGTTGGGTTACATAACTTTTTGCCCTAGATGTGGAGAAGTTCAAATTGGAAAGTATAGTTTTCTTTTAGAAAAAAAGTGTAAAAATTGTGATTCTAAAGTCAAAATAGGAGGACCATTATGGCTCGGAGAACTCTGTGATAGCATTTTCTTAAAGAAAACCGTAGAAGTTTTTGAGGAGTTTTTTGGAAGGAAAAAAGAAGGTTTTAAAATTCTAGAAAAGTTGTTAAATGAACACGGCATGCCACCATATTTTTACACTACAGATTATATAGCAAAAACCTATAGATTTGAGAAAGAGCCTACACTAAATTCTATTATTTATTCGCTGAGAGAGATGGGCTACAAAACTACTCATACTCATTTCTCCACTAAGGGTTTTAAAACATATGCCAATGTAAATACCATAGTTGAAGCATTTAGACGTGCGTCAGAGGAGTAATTATCTATCTTGTGAAACGTAACTATAATCTATAAAATCTTCATTCCAATCTATCTCTACCCATCTCCGTGTTCTGGAAGCTTTCAAAGCCATAAGTACGTTTTTGAGAGCTATGTAACCTTCAACCGCGCTTACTAATGGTTTCTTGCGCCTTTTGACACATTTTATGAAATGTAAATCCTCTAATAGTAGTGGTTCATTAGTCTCGCTTCCTAAGACTACGTATTCCTGCCTGCTCTTGCTTTTATAAGCTGCCAATAGTCCATAATAATCTAGAGCTGCCTGATGCTCTGCTAATCCTCGTTCTATCACTATAGATTGCAGGATATAGTCTATTGTGATCGCTTTATCATATGTATGTATAGATAGAATGCGTTTTTTGAATGTGGGGGAACTTCTCCAACTAACTCTTAGAAATACGTGAAGGTCTTTTGAAAATTCAAAAATTGAATTCATTTCGATCTCGTGAGGATAACCATAGTTTTTTATACTTGTCGCCGTGACTCTTCGAGGAAGACGATGAAGGAGTGAAACTATTATATCTATATCGTGCACCATTAAGTCGTGAGCCACGCTGAGATACGATTCCGACTTAGAGGATGGGGGACCCGGCCCCACTCGTTCACCGCTCATAAAGGAAATTTCATTGGGATTAGCTATTTCATTTAATCGTTCTTGTAGAGTAGCAATCACAGGGTTAAATCGTTCTATATGTCCTACTGCTACGATTCGTTCTTCTTTTTCCACTAATTTGACAATGTCTAATGCTTCTTTTATGTTAACAGCTATTGGTTTTTCTATTAAGAGGTCTATGGAATCTAGAAGAGAGACTGCGACTCGGTAATGTAGCGGAGTAGGGACAGCTATTATAGCAGCATCTGGTTTTTCCTTATTTTTCATCTCGGTAATGTCTTTATAGGTTTTTTGAACCATGTATTCTTTTGCAACTTTTTTCAGTGTTGCTGAGTTAGCATCCACTAGTATAATTTCATCGATTTCGCCCTTATTGAGGAGTTTCTTTAATACTCTTACGTGATTTCTTCCCCAACGCCCTACGCCTATTACAGCTACCTTCAAAGATACCCTCTCCGATTCGGTAAGGAAATCTTAAATTAAAAACTTATTGTCTATATAGACAAGGCGGTTAACGTGAAGTTGATTTTAATAGCTGGCATGCCGGGAGCGGGTAAGTCTCTAATAAGTAGAGCAGCTAAAATGCTTGGCATACCGGTCTTAGTTATGGGAGACGTAGTTAGAGAAGAGGCAGAAAAAATGGGCTTAAAACCTACACCTGAGAATCTTGGACATGTAGCAGTATTGTTACGTAGAAAATATGGTGATGATATTATAGCTAAAAAAGTCTTGAAGAAAGCGTTTTTACATAAATCTAAAATTATAATGATTGATGGCGTAAGAAGTCTATATGAGCTCGATTTTTTTAAGAGAAAAACAGAAAAGGTGATAATAATGGCTATACACGCTTCTCCTAGGACTAGATTTAAGCGATTGCTAAAAAGAGGAAGGGAAGATGATCCTAAAACATGGGAGGAATTTTGCGAGCGTGATCGAAGAGAGCTGGAGTTTGGAATAGGTAATGTTATCGCATTAGCTGATATAATGTTAGTCAATGAGGAAATCAATAAAGATGAAATCTTGAAAAAAGCATATGAAGCATTAAAAAGGGTAATTACGAATGGAGGTAATAGTTAAAGTCGAAGTTCGTCCTACTGAAGATTTAAAGAAGGTTCAGAAGGCTCTAGAAAACGTTTTTGACGCTGAGGATATTCGAATAAAGAAGGCAGATGAATACAGGGTGATCATAGCTAAGAGTAGCGGATATAAATGTCTTCTAAAACTCTATAATATGATAAGGTCACAGTATATTCTTGACGCTGCACGAGAGTATTTAAAACGAGGAATTTATGGCAATGGAATAGTTTTTTATTTAAACAAGCAGGCAGCATATACAGGCATTGTATCTTTTTGTAGCCAAGAATACGGAGAAAGTCCTCTTGGAGCTATAATGTTCGATATTAGAATAAAAAATCCTGAAAAGTTAATCGATTGGCTAACCCCTAAGACTTTAAACGGCAAACCTATAAGAGAAGTAGAACCTCCTAACGAAGATCCTTAAAACTTTAATTTTCTAAATAGTAGTATAACTTTGTTTGAATCAGGCTTCTTAATCTCTATATTCATTCCATCGGTAGACAAAAAAGCTCTATGAAAAATCTCTCTAGCTTCTCGAAGTAGATTTATCAAATCCTCGCTATATCGTGAGCTATAGTGAAAAAGAAAGAGAAAACGAACTCGAGCTTTCCTAGCGACTTCAGCGGCCTCTGAAGCGGTTGAATGGCCGGAATCTATAGCATTATCTCTTAACTTATTTTCGAAGGTTGAATCATGGATTAGAATATCTGCTTTTTGAGAAAATTCTATCAATTTTTCCGAGTACCTGGTGTCTCCGCTATAAACGAATTTTATACCTTCGCGTGGAGGTCCCAAAACTTCCTCAGGTCTTACAATACGGCCTGAGAGTGTCTTAACAGGATACCCTTGTTGCAATTTTTTCCATAGGCGTCCCCTAGGTATGCCGAGTTTTTCGGCTTTTTTTCTATTGAATCTTCCTGGTCTATCCTTTTCCTCTATTATATATGCGAAGTTAGTGATTGTATGTGATGTTAAAAACGCTTTTATACGATACTCTTTCTCCTCTATGATTACGCCTTCTTCAACAGGCGTAAAATGTAATGAATAGCTTATCCTTACACCCGTTTTTTCTAAGAAATTTTTTAAAACGTCACCGAGAGTTCTCGGACCAAAGATATGCAAAGGTTTAGTTCTACCTAGCAAAGCAAAGGTTTGGATAAGTCCAGGAAGACCGAAATAGTGGTCTCCATGCATATGGGTTATAAATATTTTCATATCCTTATTTACTCCTAAGCCACTTCGCAAGAATCTATATTGGGTTCCTTCACCACAATCGAACATAAAGAGTTTTCCTTTACGCCTGACAACTATACTGGGTAAAAATCTATACTTATGAGGTGTACTAGCATTCGTACCTAGGAAGAAAATTTCCATTATTTCAAACCTCTTTACTAGCTACTACTAAAACTCTTAATAGGTTTTTATGAACTTTAATTAAATGTTTTCCTTCAACTCTAAATTCCTGTTTTATTCTTTCTTCCACATAATTGCTTAACTTATGAGGATAGAGTATTACCAGTTTCCCTTTAGGTTTTAATATTCGTCTTGCCTTGGGTAGGAAGTAATTGTATATATTGGGGAGAGACCTGCCTAACGTAGTGGATGATCGTCCATACGGAGGATCGGTTACTATGGCATCTACGCAATTATCTCTTAAAGGAAGTCTAAGAGAATCAGCTTGTACAATACCCATTATTCTTTCACTTCTTATATAAGTAGTTAAGTTCTTTAGACAACCTTTCAAGACGCGCTTTTTTACATCAAACCCCAATACATCGTGATCTGTAAGCCCGGCTTCTATTAAAATTCCACCAGTACCTGCAAATGGGTCTAATATTACAGATCCAGATGAGGTTCCAGCCAGATTAACCATGACACGGGCAGTAAATACGTCTAACGCGCTAGATATGAAAAATGGTCTTTTACGAGGGCTTCGATTTAAGAAAATACCACGTTTGATGGTTTTAAGCAGGATTCCAAAAGAAAACATATTATTACAAAGTATGCCGCATAATACATAATCTGGAGACTTGAATCTTACATGCGCTTTTATCCTCCGTAATATATGCTCCCCAATTGTAGCTTCGATTGCAGTCGAACTTAGTTTAATGCTGTTCTTTCCCTTCTTCACTATTCTGACATAAAAGAACTTACCTTGTAAGAAGTTCAGATCGACTCTCTTAAGGATTTTTTTAAATATTTCAAAATCGAACTCTCTAAGAAATATTAACTCGAAAACTATTAGCTTTACCATAGATGCCCGTTTTGCAATAACTTCATAAGCTCGATTCAAATTGCTGATAATTTCGATTCTAACTAATGGAGTACTGCCTGACAATAATCTATATTCTATATTCTCAGCTGTAAGAATAGAGAGAATTTCGCTAATCGGGATAGATTCATGTTCCTCTGACAATAAGAATGATAATACTCTACTCTTCTTCATATCTCCTCATGAACTTCCTCTAGAATTTCCTCTTTTGCAGGAGTTTCAAGTTTTCTCCTAGTCGCTAGAAAACTTGCTGCTAAAACGGTTACCATCAGTGAGAAAATAATCCAGTAAATCAAAGCTTCCACACTTCCTTCTCCTTTTAGTAACCTAGCAGTTTCTACTAGTACCTGTCTAAATAACAGTGTGAAGATCAAAAGCATGTATTCACTCCAATGTACTGGCTTATTAGACATTAAACTATCTGCTATATGTCCAGCTACAACTAGAGAAGTGGAGATTATCATTAGATCAGCGACGTAGACTTGTCCTCCTATCAATACTAAGAAGAAGCTTCCTAAAGCCTCTGTTAATGTCTCTACGCCACTGCTTATAACTTCGCTTACCCCTAGCATTGTTGTTATTGAAATTAAAGCTAGACTAGCTATTAATGATAAAAATGTTATCGGGCTTTCAAAATAGACCTGTTTTATTTTTTCGTCCAGCGAGAATCCCTTCAAAACTAGTATAGCGCCTAGAACAGTCATGAACAAAGGCCAGATATACTGCGGAACAGTATAAGACATTACTGTGGTTAAAATTATAAATAAGCCAGGAAGACCCAAAGAGTATTTTCTATATTTTTCCTCTCTTACAAGTTTCTCCAAGTATCTTAATACTAGTACAAAGGATTCCTCTATTCCACGGGATTGTTGGACAATAACTCTCTTAACAGATATCACCGGAATTTTAGACTGAATAATCGGAAGAACTTGTTCGTCTGTAGGCCCATCTGATACTAAAACAACTCCTTTTGCATCAAATCTTGAAAGGACAGTAGTTAACTCCATTGAAATTTTCATATCTGCTTCTATACCTTCCTCGGGAGTACCAGCTACTACAGCTATTTCCACATTATCTTTCTTCATAATCTTACGCATTCTATCATAAATTTGAATAGCTGCGAACAGTGCATTAGAATCCGAGTCTTCAGGACGTTTAACAGCGAAATCTATGGCAACTTTCAAGACATTATTTCTCCCTATGATTGGGGTCTTGAAATTAGTTATCTGACCGATATCGTCATCTCTATCTACACATAATACTAATAGTTTCTCTGGAAACGCTGTTTTCTTCTCCATTAATATACCGACCCTTGAGATAATGAAGCTGAAACAAATATTTAATATTTAGGTTTTTAGAAAACTTAAGGTTTTATCATATTAAATTCAATTAGCAGTTTAAATTCTTCAAAAGTCAGCTTTTCTCCTCGCTTATACTTTTCATAAACCTCTTTAGCCTTAGAATATAAGTTCTTCTTCCTTTCTTCTATTATCCTGGATAATTGGCTTGCCTTTAGCAGTATTGCTATTCTTTCGATTTCATCCTGAAGTCGCCTAATTTCGTTACTCGTTTCAATGAATTTTTGATGGTATTCGTTTGCTATGCTTCTCTTTTCTTCACGCTGATTTACCATTTGTTCAATCTCAGCTTTCAATTGATCTCGTACCTCTCTCAATTTTTTAAGTTCTTCTTTCAAGGAAAGATATTTGTTAGAGTACTCATTCATTTTTTCTATAATCTCTTTTCTGAGTGCTGTTAAAGATGAAATTTCTTCTCGAATTTTTTCTATTTCTTCTCTAAACTTATTATATTTACGGAGATTTGCTAACATTTTTCCTATTTTCTCTATGCGCTCTATGTAGATCTTCTCTTCTTCAAGCGACATAGACTTCGTTTGATATTCCCACTCAAGTTTCTCAAGCTTTTCTGCTAGGATTTCTTCTGAAGGTAAGCGCCGTCCTATTAAAGTTCTGAGGTTCCGCATTTTCCCTCGTTTTTCCCGAAATAATGCTCTTAGATTAGAAAGTTTTTCTGTTATTTTCATCTTTTCTTCTTTTAATCTACGAATCTCTTCTATCAACTTGTTTTTCTCTTCTATAATTTCAGATATCTTTGTTCGATACTCTGAAAGAATTTCCCTTTTTTCCCGTATTTTTAGCGATAATACTTTAACTTCATTGTTAAGTTCGTCTCGCTTAGCTCGCAAGTCCAATGCTAGGGCTTCTTTTTCTCTTAGAATATTTTTCAATTCTCGTAACTTTTCGCTATAGTTTATCACGTCGTCTCCTACTTTACCATTACTATTGTCCCCTTTCATACGATCACATTGAACAAGTTTTTGCAACAAATCGTCTTCTTGAAACCATAGCTGCATACATAGTCCGGCACTGGAACGTCGAACATCTAAGTCTAGATTTAACATCTCTTTATAAATCTTATCGTTACTGAGCAGGAATGACTGTCCAGCAAAACCAGCTCATGCATATATAACTGCTAGACGTAAACTTATACTAGGGTATGTATGAAGGTTCGAGGAAGGATAGTTTTAACAATTGCTAATCCACAAACGATAGATATCATATATGCCTCACTTATCCCTGAAACTCAGGATCAACCATCTTATAGATCAAAGAGTAGTATAGAAAAACTTCCTGGACGAATAGTGTTAGCCATAGAAGCGAGAGATTTAGTAAGCTTTAGAGCAGCTGTAAATAGCTATTTAAGGCTTATCAGCGTATTGATAAGAGTTTTAAGCGAATTAGACTAATATTAGGTGATATCTATGGGTCAAGAAATACCACCTGGTATAAAATCTCAAATAGCGAAGTTCCAGAGATTACAAGAGGAACTGCAATATGTTCTCACGATGAAACAGCAATGGCAAGCCCAGCTATACGAGATTGAAAATGCCTTAGCTGAATTGGAAAAAGTTCCTCAAGATAGACCTGTCTATAAAATTGTAGGGTCTATTATGGTTAGCAAAGATAGAGAATCGATAATCAAAGAGCTTAACGAGAAAAAGGAATTGATAGAAAGTCAACTAGAGACTTTAAAGAAGCAGGAAGATATGCTTAGAAAACAGGTGGAAGATTTAGATAAAAAACTACGCGCGAGACTGGGCGGAAGCAATATTGCAGGTTAAGAAAATAGACAAAAGTCAGCGCAAGCGAATAATTGAAGAGATTTCAAATAGCATTTCATCTTTTCTAGAGGATCTAGTTGAAGCGGGGAAAGTAAGAACATATGAATTTAGTGTAAGAGTCTCGGATGACTGGCCTTACATTCTTGAAATTGACATTTCAGTATCCGTAAACCCCTTTTTCGAGCATGAAAGAGAAAAGATTGTTGAAAAAGCCATGAATACTGGATTAAGAAGAGCAAAAGAAATATTTGCTAAATTTGGATTAAGTGAGCTATAGTATAATTATCGTATAGGATGAACTTGAAGTAGAGGATCTTGGTTTAAAACTCTCATGATATGGCTAGATAGAAATCATCAAGTGGAATGGACGTTAGACTGTTCTTGAGAGGTTTCGGAAGTTTTTAGAGGAATCTGGAATGTGGGCGTTAGAACTTTAATTTTTCTAACTTCTACCTTTTTAATAGGATATATTTTCTTTGCTCTATTAAATATTTCTTGAGCTATTATTCCGAGAACGCTCTCTTGGACGTATTCGTCAAACGTTAATTGCGAAGCTTTTTCAAGTAGTACCTCGGTCATGATACGCCTTATAGCCTTTTCTTGAGAAGTTTTCACTCTATGCATTGTTATCGTCATGGCCATAACTCTTAACTTTACTCCATCTTTTGTAACTATGTTAACAATAGCATCTATTCGTGTAGTACCTCTCCTCACTAAACTTCTAATGTAATCGCCAGAAAGTTCAAAGCCTTTAAACTGAGTATATGCTTTATCGCCGTCAACCTTTACTATTTGAAACTTGAGTTTTATGGGTAGCTGCGATACATCTTTCGTTATGTCGTAAAAACTGACTTCCATAACGCGGCCAAGTAAATGCTTTTCAGAATTAGCTGGTATAACTCCTAATTCTGCAAAGCCGAATGCTTGAGAGGCATAAACAGTGAACCACTTCTTTGCGGCCCATTTATCTCTTGCTACCTTTGACAGTTTTGACAAATTCTCACCCAGACGCGCTACTTTCGATAACGTAAACTCTTTATTAAGTTTTCGGTCTTAGTACATTTAATCCTTTAAGGTTTGAAATGATTTTAATATCACTTGTAGGTTTACTAGCAAATCGTTTAACAAACCTCTAGCCTTAAGTATATCTGCGCTTTTTATCTTACATATCAAAACTTCTTTACTCCTCGTGCATGAGATTTCGTCTGAAGAGTATTCCTTATATGTAATATTATCAGGTTCTAAAGCATTTATAATAGCATCCACATTCTTCACTCCATAGAGTTCTATAGTTACTTCAATTTTCAAAATTCATCTCCCTATAGGTTTACTCTAACTTCTTTATTAGAAATTCGACAAATAAGTCCATTTTCTCTACTGGTATTAACGCGCCACCAGCACGTAGATGTCCTCCTCCCACACCTCCCACATTTCTAGCTGCGATTTTGAGAGCATAACCTAGGTTTCTCTTATCTTTTTCCTCTGGTATTTTCCTAGTTAATCTAGCTGAAATTTTAACTCTTTCTTTCGTATCACCACGACCGATAACAACAATGGCATTAGCCTCCTCACTCCAAATTGAAGATAGTATAGAGGCTATAGCGCCCGTAACTCTGCTATCAGCTATATCTATCAGATTTAAGATTATAGTTGAGCCTAAAACTTTTCTTCGCTTAAAAGCTTTCTCTAAGATTTTAGCCAGCGTTTTCCTATATTGTTTAGCTATCCCTAAAGCTTCTTCTACTATCTTCTCTCTAACGCCCATACATAGGGCAATAGCCACATCGCATCGTCCCATTCTACCACAGGAGTTTAATATTTGCACATATTCTCTAGCATCATAAAGAAGACTGGTTTCATGCTCATTTAATAAGTAGTAATTCATACCGAAAATTCTTTCAGCATCTTTAAGCGAGACGCCAGTATCTAGCATGTATTTAACAAGGGCAGTAGCTAATTTTCTAATTTCGTCTTTCGATAGTTCATTAATATATTTTAATTTTCCATTTTTGCTAGGGTCTATTCCTATTTTCTTTAGAAAGATTAGGCACGAGTCTTCTCGACCGCTTAATCCTGGAATGTAGGGGTCAAACGTGTATTCTAGAGCTTTTAAAAGAGGTCTATTTTTCGAACTAGCCAGTCTTAATCCTATCTCTTTTCTTAAAAGACCATATTCCTCTGCTTCTTTAGCAATGGCATCATTTAATCCTACAAGGGAGAAACGAGGTCCTATATCCTGTCTATCTCCTAGCGCTCCTATTACGGCTAAAGGAGAATAAGTTATAATTTCATCATCTATTTCTCTTAGAAAAATGTAGGTTAATGCTGCCGAGCTTACTTCGGTTGATCCATTTATATTATGGAAATAAGGATTAATTTCTACAATTCTTCTTTCTCTAGAGACTTCTTCGGGTTGATGATGGTCTAAAATGTAAATAATTCTATCCTTTAGTTTATCTCTAATTAAACTATACTCGCCGCTTCCCAAATCAGTGAATAATATATTAGTATAATTTAGGCTTTTAACTTTTGAAATAGAGTTTTCATCTATCTGCTCCAATATTCTAATGTGATATGGAATATCATATTTCTTTAAGAAAATGGCTAGAAGAGATGCAGCGGTTAAACCATCTGCATCGTAGTGAGAAACTAAGAGGACGGGCCCCTTTTTCTCTAAAATATCATTAATAAATTTTTCTTGATGAATTTTTATAGAGTCTAGGAATTCTGAATATTTCTCTTTATAACTCATGTCTTTAAGAATCCTCCATTACTAGGCAAATATGCTAATTTTCTCTGGTTTATACTCCCAATCTGGAGGAAGTACTCCTCTGGACTTGTAATATCTTGCAAGCCTCCTAATTTTTGATTCGATTAATTGCAAGCCTCTTTTAGAATGATAATCTTTTGGGTGCTCCTCTAAATGTCTACGAACTCTTATAGCTCGTCTTATAAGGTTATATAAGTCTTCGGGAATTTCTGGAGCTAATCCCTTTTCTCTTAAAATCTGAGTAATCTTCTTTTTAGTCACCATTTTTACTAGTGGTATCCCATACTGATCTCTTAGTATGATTCCTATCATTGATGGTGGATAGCCTTTTTTAGCCAGTGAAACCACTAGTTCCTCAACTTCTATTGGAGAATATTTTACCCAAGGCGGCACCGACTTTCTAGCTGGACGAGTAGAGTGGGATTTGCCTCTTTTCTTGCTTTTTTTCACTCGATCACCTAGACGCTATTTTTCACCTGGATTTATAAAACCTTCGCTCATTTTATTTTACGTCTTCTTTCTGCAATGTATCTCCCTCTCATCCTAATTTCTTCTAATCTTTTCAAGATTGATTCTACGTAGCCTCCCATAACTTCTCTATAGCCTTTGACAAACTCTTGAAACGCCGTTTCCACATAACGTGGATGAGTGCTCTCGAGTGCCCTTAATAGGAGATGAATATCCACTGCTCGATCTTCAAGTTCTTTGCTAAAATAGCTGAGACCAAAGTCTATTAAAAAAATTTTATCTCTCACTAATATCATGTTAGATGTAGTTAAATCACCATGAACTATCCCTACCTTATGCAACAACCCTACTTCTTTCCCCAATACCCAGAAATACTTCCTAATTTCTTCTTCATTTAAAGAATCCATAATATCCCTTAATCGAACACCATTGATGTAATCCATTACTATCTCGGCTTTATCCAAGTCTACGTGTAGAACCGTTGGTACAGGTATGCCATTCTTCTTACAAGTAGCTAATATCCTAGCCTCGAGAAGCGTTCTTCTTCTCCTGATTCTCTCATCTAAAACTGAGTTACGGTAATCTTTTCTTATTCTAGTCTTACGAACGACCTCAAATCCATAAAACTTGTCTTTTACTAGGATAGCCTCTGCTCCTATGCCTAAAATTTCCGCCATGGTATCTCCACCTGTTCAAGCCGCCATAGAGGTTTTATGAAGCTTTTATCTACAGGTATTACGATGCCTGAAGTCAGAGCTAAGTAGCCTGCATATGCTATCATAGCTCCGTTATCACCTGCATACTCCGGCTTCACGCTGGAGAACCTAGCGTTATGGATTTTAGCCATAAGGAATAATTTTTTCTGTAGTATTTTACTTCTCGCCACGCCTCCTGTTAAAACTATCTCTTTTTTCTTAGTATGTACTAGCGCGCGCTCAGCTACTTCTACTAACATACTATAGGCTATTTCGACTAAGCTATAGCAAAGATCCTCTATTGCATATCCCTTTTTAAAGAGTTCAAGGGCATGTGTTAAAAGTCCTGAATAAGATACATCTTGCCCCTTTACTATATACGGCAGATCGAGGAGTTGAGTGCCTTTATGATATAGTTTTTCTACTTCTGGAACTCCCGGGAATCCAAGCTCGGTTTCTCTGGCAAAAGTGTCTAAGCAATTACCTAGGGAAATGTCGAGAGTTTCTCCAAAAATCCGATACCGCCCCTCAACGTAGGTTGTTATTAAAGTATTGCCTCCAGCTACATATATTACTAGGGGGTCCTCCATCCGAGTTGAATATCGGGCAATTTCGATATGTGCTATGGCATGATTCACAGGCACTAGAGGTTTTCCGTATTTAAGGGCGAGAGCTCTAGCTAACGATGCGCCTATTCTTAAACATGGCCCCATTCCAGGACCTAGTGCTACTGCTACTGCGGCGATTTCTTTCATACGACAATTCGCTTTTTCCAATGCTGACTTTAAAAGTGATGGGAAAGTTTTGCTATGATGCTCAGCGGCTTCTCTAGGATGTATGCCGCCGCTTATTGGTTTGTATTCTGATTTTTCATTCGCCAGGATTCCTCGCGTAGAAGAAAAGATTCCTATTCCTGCAGTATGTGCGGTACTCTCTATTCCTATAACCAATATTTCATTCATCACTCAAATTATCACAATGTTTCGGTAAAAATCTAACTATTGGTAGAAGCTTTATGGATCGATAAGAATAGTTTATGACTTTTTAGAGATGAATAAGGTGAATCCGCAGCGGCCACAATGCCATCTTTCTACCGCTTGTTTGTGATGGGCCATAATTGCGCCACATTTAGGACATACACGATTTCTTAGCTTAATAACTCCTTTTTCATAATCAACTTCATATCGTTTATGTGCTCTTGACACAATTATTCACCTCCTTGTGCAGGTGTATTACGCTTGATTATGTATTCGGGTTCTATTGCGATAGCGCGTTGAGAATTTTCATATACATGGATCCTGGCAATGCTTCGTCCAGTTCCATATTCAGTTTTGATGGTTCTCACATATACTCTATCAATAGGGATTTTCAAGATTTCAGAAGTTTTCTCTCTCACTTTTATTCTAGGAGGAGTTCCTTTACCAAGGTGATATATAACCGCTTTAATTTCTCTTCTACCTATAACCTTATTATGGAAATCTTCAATAATCTTAAGTTCATATTCCTCGATCACTATTTATCACCCGTACGCAGACCTAAAACGCGGATTCTATTAAATTTTTCTACAACATCTAACTCCGACGGCTCATTCTTGTATTTCTATGATGAATTCTAAAAGAGCGGATTTGACATATTTATTGGAAATAATTATAACAAGAGCATCTTCTGGTTGTCCATAAACTACAAAACTTCTTTCAGGCGATAAGAGAAGAGAAGGTATTGCTAGCAAATCTTCCTCCCCATCCACTATAATTATTACCTTTTTACCTTGTAACGCGGCTCTTATTCCACTGTTAATGACAAACCATGATGTTTTCGTAATGTGAGAAGGAGGATTTTTCAGACTAAGTATTACATTGAAAAACTCCAATATTGGAGTTTCTCTTTTTTCCCTTCTAGTTTTGTAATCTATTACTGCAAGGTCAGGTATTATATGGCCTAAAGTTACCAAATTATACGATACTACATCTCCTATCGAAATTAAAAGCCTAGGCTTAAAATCCTCCATTACTTTCTTAAGTATCGAAATCCCTTCTTCTTCCCTTTTATAGATAGGTATGCCTAAAGGAATTCTCAAAATTTTTTTAGCATTTTCGTCAAAGAAAAATTCTCTGAAAAGTTTTTTCTTAGCGGACCTTAAGTGCATATTTTCCAGGCTTCTTAATATCCAATTTCCTAGCGAGAATAGATCTTTCCACATCCTCTATTATGATCATCCCCACCCAATCCGTTGAAAAATCATGACTACCACAGTTTGGGCAACTATCAAACTTTAACGGGACAAGCAGTTTACAGCGACGACACGCCTTTAAAGAAATACCAACCTTCCTCATGTCTCACCACTCTTTACTGCTTCTCTAGCTTTTCTGACGTCGTGTTCTATCCATTCTATCTTTCCCAGGTAAGGTTGTCTCATTGTAAGTCCTATTTTCAATATTTTAGCCTGACCTCCATAGCTCACCTGAACAATACGAGCTCTAACTTTATCGCCTTTCCTTACTATACGTCCGGTCTTAGAGCCTAGCATAGCGCTTTGTTCTCTGCTAAACGAGAAGTAGTCGTCGTGTATTTGTGATTTATGAATAAACGCGTCTACTGGACCTATACGTACCAGCAGACCGAAATCTTCTACAGTAATTACTTCTCCTTCCACTACTTCTTTTAACATGGGAGTGAACACTAATGCATTGAAAGTGGCTACATGATATACAGCTCCATCTCCGGGAGCGATTTTTCCTATATCCTCTACATCTACATCCAGTATGCTCACTATTAACCCTAAGTCTCTTATTATCCTACCTTCAAAATTTTCTTTTAGTACAGTTAACGCAGAGTCTTCGAGTGGTAGCGAGAACATGCGTGGAGGGATTCTTATAATATCCTTCATTTTTACTACTTTAAACACTCCTCTATCACCACTAACTTAGTTAAACTCTTCCATTCTAAAGAGACCTCACCAATAAATATTTCTGTTTAAAACTAGCTTTTTCTTCTCTCTAGTGTATATAACCGGTATCTCCTTCTTTTCCAACTTTTTTCTTAACTCTCTATCATCGGTTGCTACGATAGCATCAAGTTTTTCTGCTAAAAGAACTATTTTCTCATCAGTCGGCATATCTCCTAAGCACTCATCATCTATGATTTCGATATTTTTGTTTACAAGCATTTTGAGAGCTATTCTCGCCATTCTCGAAGTCCTCCACGAGCCTATACGTGCTATTTTTTCAAGTTCGTAGATTGTACTTCTAAGCACGCATAATTGAATTGGATATTCTATGATTGATCTAATTTCTTCCACCAAATCTATCTTATTTTCGAGAGAGTGTAATATGATATCGGTATCGACAATCACTAATTTCTGTATTCGTCTATTTTCGTTAATTTTATCCTTTATCTTATTCATTCTTTCAGCTACAATCTTCTCTGGCTTTTAAAGATTTTTTAAATTAATATATTTCACGCTTTAAGTACATAACTGAATGAATTAATAAGTAACTTCGTTTTTTTACATTTCATGCGTTTAAACGAGAAAGAACGCGTGAGTAGGAGAAATCGAAAACGAGTTATAATAATGGGAGCTGCGGGACGAGACTTCCATAATTTTAATGTTTATTACCGAAATCGACCCGAATATGAAGTTGTGGCTTTCACAGCATCTCAAATCCCTAATATTAGCGATCGTAAGTATCCTCCCGAATTATCCGGGCCTCTATATCCTAATGGAATACCCATTTACCCTGAAGAAATGCTCCCCGATTTAATCAAAAAATATGGAATAAATGAAGTCGTATTGTCGTATAGCGACCTACTCTATGAAGAAGTTATGTATAAGGCATCCATAGTGCTTAGCTCAGGAGCCGATTTTAGACTTTTAAGCGTTAAGAATACTACTCTTAAAACTAATAAACCCGTAATCTCGGTCTGCGCTGCTAGGACTGGTGCGGGTAAAAGCACGGTGAGCCGACGTATAGCTCGAATTCTCAAAAATCATGGTGTGAAGTTTGTCATTGTAAGACATCCAATGCCATATGGAGATTTGAGAAAGCAAATAGTTCAAAGATTTGAAAAAATTGAGGATTTAGACAAATACGAATGTACGATAGAAGAGAGAGAAGAATATGAACCCCACCTTAGAGAGGGGAACGTAGTCTATGCAGGAGTAGACTACGAAAGGATAATAGCAGAAGCTGAAAAAGAGGCAGAAGTTATCCTATGGGATGGTGGGAATAATGATTGGTCATTTTTTGAAACTAGCCTTTATATAACAGTAGTTGACCCTCTAAGACCTGGACACGAATTAAATTCTTTTCCAGGAGAAGTTAACGTACATCTGGCCGACGTTGTCATCATAAACAAGGTAAATTCCGCTAAAAAAGAAGATGTAGAAAAAGTTATTAAAAATATTAAGAAAATAAATAAAAAAGCCATTATAATTAGAGCCTTATCGGAAGTCAGCGTCGATAATCCATCTCTAATAGAAAATAAGCGAGTATTAGTAATAGAGGATGGGCCTTCAGTTACTCACGGCGGCCTCCCTTATGGAGCTGGTTATATAGCTGCGTTAAAGTATGGAGCCAAGGAGATTATAGATCCACGGCCTTACGCTATTGGATCTATAGGATATGCTTATAAGAAATATACTCACCTTGGACCCGTATTACCAGCTTTAGGATATGGTAAAAAACAAATGGAAGAACTTGAAAAAACGATAAACAGTATTGATTGCGATGCTATAGTTTTAGGTACACCCTCGGATATATCGAGATATATTCACCTTAAAGCACCAGTAGTGCACGTGTTCTATGAGCTTAAAGAGATTGATAAACCAGACCTAGAAGACATCATTAATGATTTTCTCAAAAAATATGGATTAATTAAAACCTAATGTTCAGCAATGAACTCACAATTATTTTAAATATCGGATACTTTAGGAGAATTATAACTTAAGTAATGGAAGATATCAAATAACATGACAAGAGGTGGTTGTTTGAAAGTTATATTAGCAGCTGTACCAGGAGCGGGAAAGACTACGACGCTACAAATTTTTTCTAAAATGAAACCAGATGTGAAAATAGTAAATTTCGGGGATTATATGATGAAAATAGCTAGAGAAGAATTCGGTATAGAAAATAGAGATGATATGAGGAAGAAATTATCTCTTGAAGACTATAGATTTGTGCAGATAAAGGCGGCCGAGGAAATAGCTAGGATAAGCGGGAATGTAATTATAGATACTCATCTGGCGATAAGGATGGAGAGAGGATACTATCCGGGAATGCCTAAGGAAGTCGTATCCAAGTTGAAACCTGACATCATAGTACTTCTCGAATTCGACCCTAAAGTAATCTTAGAAAGGAGGAGAAAGGATCTTAGTATAAAGGGAAGGAAGATAACTGAAATAGGAACTATAGCGGAAAGAAGAGAACGAGAAATCGAAAATGAAGAGGATATCGAGCTTCACCAGCAAATGAATAGGTATTTTGCAGCTGTAGCCGCAAATGAAGTTCAAGCAACAGTAAAGATAATAAATCTGCGTAGAGTTCCTCAAACTAGACCTTTTGAACATGCAGAGCTAGGCGCCAAACTTCTGGCATCGATCTTTGAGTAAATTTTGGGCGCGAGAACGATGAATGAGAAGAAAGTCATTAGTATAGAAATAGACGATCTTAAAAGGATATATAATTATGCTCTTTCCCATTGTAGAGAAGTTTGTCCTGAAAAAAGAGATCCGGATACTTGTATAGTCATAGTGGAAATAGGTAAGCTACTTGGAATATCTCCTCCTTGTGTTGAGGATTACGGTGGCTTTAGTGAGAAAACGTTCAAGGAGTTAATCAAGGAGATTGAAAATAGGAGAGGTAAGACTATAGACCAAGTGTTAGAAGAGATTCGAGATAAGGGTTATAGAAGCCTGCAAGACCAGATAGACGAAATGGATGGTCAATTCGCTCTTGATGTACTTAAAGCATATGAAAAAAGAAAAAGAAAAGAGGAAAAGGGAGAATGATAGTAGTTTTCGTAGTAGGAACAGCAGGATGCGGCAAGAGCACTTTTACAAGAGCGTTTTCTGAATTTCTCCATAGAAAATCTATAGATGTAATTAAGGTGAACGTAGATCCTGCAGTTGAAGAACTCCCATACGAGCCTGAAGTCGATGTTAGAGATTATATCTCAGTAAGAGAGGTTATGGAAAAATACGGTTTAGGTCCTAACGGAGCCATAATAGCTTCTGTCGACCTATCCCTAAATTACGCACACTTTCTTAAAGAAGATATTGAAGAGTTAAATGCCGATTATGTGATAGTTGACACTCCTGGACAGATGGAGCTTTTCGCTTTTAGAAAAACCGGAGAGTTTTTTACATCATTTTTATGTAAGGAAGATTGTTTTATAATTTATATACTTGATGCAATTTTAGCCCGTTTTCCTTCAACTTTTCTTTCCTCACTTTTTCTAGCTAAAGCTGTAGATTTCAAATTGAAAAAAACACAAATCAACATTATAAATAAAGTTGATTTATTAACTCCTAGAGAACTCGAGAATATAATCGAATGGATAGAAAACCCGGAGAGACTCATGGACGATCTATCTGAGGAGACACGTGGGCTTGAAAGGGAGTTGAGCGAAGGATTATTCCAAACTTTACGTCATTTTCTAGAAAACATCGCGATATACCCGGTTTCTGCAAAAAATATGCAAGGGTTAGATACCGTCTACGGGATAATTCAACAGATAACGATGGGGGGAGAAGAAGCCAGTACTAGCTAATTTAAAACGGTTGTCTATAAACCACTCGCTTTACTCTCAAAAGAGGACCGTCTATTTTGCCACTCGGTTTTACAAATCTTATGAGAAAAGGATTTTTTTCGAGGTTTGTTTCCTCTATGAAAAGTATTCTATCGAAAATATGCGTTAAAGAGTTTAAGTTAGAGATCTCGGTATAATTAACTTGCAAAGCTTCGGAAAGTGCCAGTGCAAGTTCTTTTGTAGCATCAGAAAAATTCTTAAGAGTGGCTACGCTAAAACTCTCTAGAGGAACGGAGGAAGGTCTAATATTCAATTCTCGCGCCAGCTTAACTCCTGTTAAAGAAATTATTAATGGATAGAAAGAGTATCGATATTCCATTACTGTCAAAAATACTAGCCTGCCAGGATTGCCTTGTAATCCTTTACCCACTATTAAGACAACTCGAGCATTATATGCTCGGGCTATTTCTGCCAAGTCAGAGATGTTATTTTTGCCTCTGTTTATGCGTAAAGCGTCGGGGAGAACGTGTGCGAGGTCGTTAGCTAATGATCTTACTCGAGGATTTACATGTCTTGTAGTAGTAACTATAATATGCAATTTTACACCAGGAATAAAGTAAGATTAAAACCTAATAATACTAGCCTAATCCTATTTTTTTCAATTCTTCTGGCGAAAAAGTACGTCCAGCAGCTGTTCTTGGAATCCAAGCGCCTCCAGCAAATGTATATCCGCATTTTCTACAGGTCCATATTCCAACGCTTACTCGTTTTAGTTTACCGGGCATTCTGCAGCGAGGACATCGGTGAGGAGCACGCATCTTCTCTTCTATCACTCTAACCTTCTTCCTTAAAGTTGCCCCGTATCGTGCTCCGAATCTTCCAGCACTGCCTACTACTTTAGTTCTACCCATGCTCTCACTCTCGGATTACTATTAAGCTTACCTAACAATTCTATTCTCCCTTATATTTGTTGTTTATAGCGCTGTCTTATTACTCATTATGGACAGATGGAAGTTTTTCCCTTAATTCCTTAGATACTCTAATTGCTAGATTTTTTGCTTCAATCAATTCTCCATAGGTAAACGTACCCGGATGACCTTTCTGTATACCCGTAATGTTGTTATTATCATCAATAACGAAAGTTATCCTAGCGTCCATAACAAGTTCCTCCTCGTATGAAGGATCTACGATCAATTTGTCGCCTATCTTAGCTATAGTCACGAAAACTGGTATGCTTCCTAGAGGGAGCGGCACTTGTTCATCTGTAATTCTAACGTCTCCATTTTCGATAACTGCCTTATTATATTTAGTTGTTAAGATGGCGGAGACCGAAGCAAGTGCTGCGGCGTCTATAATGTTTCCACCGTAATCTAGCGCATATATATCGATAAATATGGCCCATACTTTTTCTCCAGGAATCAATACAAGTTCATCAAGTTTTATTATTTCAGCGCTTCTAAGTCCTCGATCTACTACTCTAGAAAGTTCCACGTCGTCTTCCCCTGGAGGACCAGGTTCAAAAATAGGGGAAGCTAGGGGTATAAGTTCGGCGTTCACTATTTGTATACCGCGATCTGGAGTGTCAGGGAAGGGTTTATCGATCTGTATTTTAACGCCCGTGATGACGGTCGTATCGCCTAACTTTACGATAGCTGATCCGTTGGCTTTTCCTATTAGACCTGTTGTGATCTGTATTTTCCGGTATTCATCAAGTGCTCTATTGTCAATTCTCTCATTTTTTCTCAAAAGTGAGAGAATGGTCTCTTTTTTAATTTTCGAAATTATCAACTCGGATTTATCATTCACTTTCTAAAACCTCCTTGCTTATTTCAAGATACCTCTTTTTTAAAGCTTCTTTCTGAATTCTATATATCTTTTTTATAGCATTAATAGCCATTTTCAATCCTTCCTCAAATTCCTCCCCGCTAAATCTCCCATCGGCTTGAAGCAAAGTTATCTGTCCTAAGCTGGGCATCATTGCTATAGGCATGTCTCCTTCTCCATACTGATCTTCTAATCCATTAAGATCTATAACTAATTGACCATTAATCTTACCTATGGCAGTAGCAGCTACTAGGTCTTTAAGAGGTATTCCCGCATCGGCTAACGCAACAGAAGCCGCTGTTATACTGGCGGTTCTAGTTCCACCATCTGCCTCTAATACTTCAATGAATATGTCAATTGCTGTTCGAGGGAATTCTTCAATAAAAATAGCAGGTTCTAAAGCCTCTCGTATAACTTTGGATAGTTCTATTTCTCTTCTAGAAAATCCTGGTGATTTTCTTTCATCAACAGAGAAAGGAGCCATATGATAACGGCATCTAACAATCGCTCTATCAGGTATTACTACATGACGTGGATGGGCTTCTCTAGGACCATAAACTGCAACTATAATTTTATTCCTACCTAATTCTATGTAAGCCGAACCATCGGCATTTTTCAGAAGCCCTACTTGAATTTTCAATGGACGTAATTCATTCGGTTTTCTACCATCTGTCCTTATTCCCTTTTCATCCAATAGTTTAACTGGTTTTTCTCCGCTCATCTATTTCACTCTCTTTACTCCACTTATGTTTCCCTGTGAAGATAGACCTGCCTTCTTATCAGTTTTTACCTTACTCAAAAACTTTTTTATCCTATTCGTTAACCCAGGAATATGAGCCTCTCTCTCAATCTTCTTTATGGCCATTACGGCCCAGGCCTCCATGAGAGGGTCATCTCCAACAACTAGGATTCTGCCGTTCTTCCCTATAACTAATTCGACATGAAGCATGTTTTTTAACAGGTTTATCATGGAGCCTTTCTTTCCTATTACTCGTGGTATTTTAACAGGAGTTATCTCAACTAGCGTGCCCTTTGTTATCTTGCCAAGCTTGGATTCTTTAATGGTAAGTAGAGGATCTCGCGTATAGTCAAAAGCTAGAATCTTTGCGACTATTAGATCTCCTATATCTAAGAGCTTTGAAAGGTCTAATTTTACGGCGTCTGTTGGACGCGATAAAACTTCAGAAACCGGTAGTACCGCTTTATAGGGAGAGTTTATATCAACAGTCCACCCTGTTAGGCCTACGTCAACTATCTTACCTATTACTATATCTCCTTCTCTAGGCATGTATTTGCCTTTTAACGGAATTAATATTAGCTTCTTTTTATCCTCTATTTCAACTATCCCTATAACTTTAGAATATATTCTTTGTCTAACAATATATATAGGACCTTGATATTCATACCGACCATATGCAAGAGGTTCGCCTGGTATAACTACTTGTTTACTTTTTACGTAAATAGTCATATCGACCACTTAAGCATCAAATTAGTCTGTTAGATGCAATACATTGATAGAACTATTTATTCATTACTTAATAGTTAAGTGTATTCGAATAGAACTAACTGGTTGCGCTTTTTATGATACGTACTTCGCCTCTTCCCTTTGTCATTTTAGCTACTTCTTCGACTAAAGTGCCTTGAAGCCCTGCTGGTATCTCTAACTCAACTGACCAAGATCCATCTGATAAGTAGTTACTTCTTATAATTTTTCCAATTTTCGATAAAACACCATAAGCCTTACCAACATACTGTGGGGGTATTTTTACAGCTACTAATGTTTTAGCCATTTTAAGAGGAAGAACTCTAACGAGAGCTTTTATAACCTCATTTACCTGAACCTCAACTGGTTTGAACGGATCTATACTTACCCTAGCATTCTCAATAGCTAATTCGATACGTTTTGGAGGATGGGGCAATCCAGTTCTTGGATCTATGCAATTTCTCGAAATAAACTCTATAATTTGTCGTTTTTTAGCTTCTATCATTTCCCGTCGCTGTTCAGCTGTTAATTGAAGTTCCCCCTGTCTTACAATATGCTCAGCTACTTTGTATACATCATCAGTTTTAAAAATTTGCTTTAATTCTATTTCTGAAGCTTTTAACCCTCGCCGTGCATCATAGTATATGAATTCCCCTAGAAGAACGTCGTGGATATCAACGTCTTTTTCTCCTTTCTTAAAAAGCCAGGCTTTATCAGGATCCACTATTACCTCAAACTTCTTATCTCTTAACTTTAGTCTAGCGATAGCCTGCTTGCGAGTCATGATATCACAGTATAATTATTTTTTAAACTCTTCTATTATCTTCGCTAACTCTTCCTCTGTCAATTGTTTGAAAATTTTATCTTTTGTATTAACATATGCTAGTTCTATTCTCTCTATGCTAACTCCTCCCTCTATAGCCCTATCCATAGCTAGTATGGCCAATCTCATAGAATCTTCAAGCGAAAGAGTACTTCTATAATTCTTTTCTAGAACCTCTAGAGCCGCTTGACCGCCACTCCCTATAGCATGTGCTTTATAGTTAACATAAGTGCCTCCAGGATCTGTTCCCACTAAATGAGGACCTCTCTCATCAACTCCAGCTATCAAAAATGATACTCCGAAAGGCCTCACTCCGCCATGCTGGGTATAAGCCTGTTTTATATCACATATCTTTTTAGCTAACAGCTCTACTGGAATAGGTTCTCCATAGACTAAGCGATGTATCTGAGCGTATATTCTCGCCTGGTCTATAAGTATACGAGCGTCACTTGAAAGTCCGGCGAATGCTAAACCCACATGTTCATCAATTTTCTTAATTTTTTCCATACCTTCCATTAATGGAGAGACTTGTCTTTTTTCGACGGCCAGAACTACTCCTTCGTTGCTCTTTATGCCTAGTGTAGTCCATCCCTTTTTTACAGCTTCAAAAGCGTATTCTACTTGGAAGAGTCGTCCATCAGGGCTAAAGATAGTGATTGCTCTATCGTAGCCCATTGGTCCAGGAGCGAACAATTTGAACACCCATCTTTATTACCAGTGAACCGTTTTTAAAGATAACTCCTATCAATTTTATTCTAGACTTTGACTTTGAACCCTAAGCAGTCATAAAAAATTTAGAATTTTGTAGCTAAATCAGCAATCACTGGTATTTTTAGCCATTTACCAGTATAAGCCATGAATGCACCGTATAGAGCTAACGCCAGATGTATCAATAGTAATGGAAGATCTAAAAGCCATAGAATGAATAGTAATATGCCGATAATCCATATGAAGAAATGAAGTACTGTAAGACCTATATGTATTATTAAAGCTTGTTTCGCGTGAAAGAGGGCAAATTTTGATTCTTTCTTTGTCACCATTACTACGAGTGATCCAAGCACAGGAATTAACCAGGCAATAAGACCGAACAGCTTCTCATCATCGCTAGGAGTGTACTCTCCTGTTACGACGCCTGGCTTAGTCGACGGAGGTGGTGGTAAAGCCATTTTCACACCAGAAGTTAGGATAGATTTTCTTTAATATAAACTTTACCTCACATAATATCTTCAAATATTTCTGAACCTTATTTTTAAAGCAGTTGAAGAATTTTGAATTATTAACTAGAAAATAAATCCATAGCTTATGATAATTATCGACAAAATACACTTTGCTATAACTATAATATCTTAAAACGTAAACCAGTAATTTTCTCCAAAAATTTCAAAGATATAGCACCTTCTCGAAGTATTACGGGAGGCTTATTCGTTAAATCAACCACAGTGGAAGTTGGAACTTTCTTGAGAATACCGGCATCAAGTATCAAATCTATATGACGTAACTCCTTTTCAATAAGAGATGGATCATAAATGGGCGGTTTCCCTGAGATATTAGCACTGGTTGCAGTTAAGAAAACGCCAGTTAGCTTCACAAGTTCTAAGGGATATATGCTCGGAGGCAAACGCACTCCTACACCGCCCTCTTTATTTACAATTCCTTCAGGAAATGTTCCAGGCTCTTTCGCCTTTAAAATTAAAGTTAATCTTTCAGGGAGTAGTGAGAGCAGTTTGTACGCCGTATCGTCTAAAATAAAATACTTCTTTATGCTTTCGATAGAGTCCACGAAGATCGATACAACTTTTGTTTTATTTCTCTGTTTTATATGGAAAACCCTGTTTACACTATTTATATCAAGAGCATTAGCCGCTAAGCCGTAGGAAGTATCAGTGGGTATAGCTACTACACCGCCTCTTTTTATAACGTCAGCTGCTTTTAGCAAAGCGTCTTTAAAAGTTCTGCTTGTAATTCTTATTTTCCGAGCTTTCGTCATAGAGGATAACTCTTTAACACTTTTTTCGCTTTCTTAAGGGTTCCAGTCGTTTTTATAATATGTATCGGATTTTTATAGTTTTTATAGAAAGCTAATACTGTTTTTGCCATGTGTACGCTTTCGCGTCTAATTTTTATTATTCCACCTTTATTGGGAGCATATTCTGCTATGGCAAATTTAGAGAGTGCGTACTCTCTCATTCCAAAAAGTTCTACATATATGGATGTAAGCGATTTTCGAAAATCGCTTACATTTTCTGGTGTAGGAGATTTAAAAATAAATACTATATATCTATAACTTTCCTGCATTTTGATCCTCCGCTAAGTATACGCCTGGCCATATGAAACGAGGAGAAAGTTTGAATCTATTTCTTTCTATGATTTTATGAATATTATTCGACAAGGAATCCAATGCCCTATCATATTCTATATTAAAAAAGGAGACAAGTATCGAAGCGAGGCTTCGAGCATCACGCATTTCCGTAAACGTACTCGCTCCACTTCCAAATATGAACTTAATATTTTTTCTTGATATAATTTTCAGAATTTTATCGTATAATTGCAGTGTTCTTATCCATTCTGCTTTGCTATTAGCGTATATTAGCGGCTTAGCCGTTAACTCCAAGACTTTATCTTGTTCCAAAATTAGTCTTACATCGCCCTTAAATAATGTAAACTTATAACGTGGATCTACTTGAATTATATCGATTCTACGATCTCGACAACCAAACGCTATGAGCTTTCTAGAGATTCCTCTAAGCGAGATTAATTCCACTTTTCTTCTATATTTCCGCAGATATTTCTTAATCGAGTTTATATCAGAAATTGTAACATCGATTCTTGATACAAAATCCAATCCGCTTTGCTCTATCTTATTTTTAACTATAGAAATGCTCTTAAAATCTCTGGCATGTACATTAATTCCCAAAACTTTAAAACCTAAAAAAATGGCCGTGTCTATGATTTTATTAAGTTCTTTTTCCGAAATTACACGGGGAGTTATAGTAACTTCAGCATACCTACGTTTCATCTTATCACAATCATTAGAAATCATTCCAACTTTAAGCCAAGAATTTCTAAAGCATGCTCTATACTGTGCCTCCTCCGTATATGGGGCATAAATGAAATTTTAGCCTTGATGACATCATCGCCTTGTAATAGGCGAGTTTTTCCCAAATAGGCTTGTTGTTTATCAAATCTAAGGTATAGATTTGAAGAATCAGTTCTTAGATCTAGCGAGTCTATGATTATTTTTTTATCTATTTCATCAAGTTCTGAAAATATGTATTCTACAGCTTCCTGAGCAGAGGTCTTATCTCTAATCTCAAACTTTATAATTACTATTGGGTTCTTATAATGACCTTCCAGCGGCACTTCACTAATTTTTACTTTTTCCCAAACATCCGATGGAAGTAGATTCAACATCGCCTTTTTTACTTTCTCACAATTCTCAGTAGCATGACAAAAGGATTCAAGGAATAAAGCAGATATTATTTTTTCTTTCCTACTCATTTTCTACCTATTCTTTACTTTCCCCACTCTTCTTAATAGCTCTTTTCCTTTTTATTCGTTTGTAAAAACCACATACCCAATTTCGCTCAGGGTCGCTCTTAATTACTGGATGGTGAGGATCTACCATAACGATTTCATACCATTTGTACATACCATCTTCTCCAACCCAATAAGAGCCTAAAACCACTAGATTCGGATATTTACGTTGAGCTCTTTCCTCAGCGATCAACTGAGCGCTTTTATGAGGGGAATAGCCATAGACGCCCATTCGCTTCGGTCTTCTTCCCGATCTAGGCCTCGGCCTATTTAAACCACCTTTCCTCACTCTGACTCGTACCACCACAAAGCCCTGTTTAGCCTTATAGCCCAGAGTTCGCGCCCTGTTAATACGCGTAGGTTTTTCCACTCTCACTATTGTGGGTTGCCTTCTCCACATTATTAATCTCTTCTTATAAACTTCTTTAAACTCTCCTGAATCCGGTCTTTTCCACATTTTCGCTACGTATTTGTAGTAGCCCATAAGTATTGCCCCATCTCATCCAAAAAGACAGAATATTTAAAGTTAGCGCATTATAACAGTAACATTAAATATTCGTTATATAATTGTTGAGTTGCGAGAGAGGTGTTTAAATGCCTGAATTTAAGGTAGTGGTCTCGGATCCTAAAACGGGAAGAGCTGAAACGGTAGAAGTAAAGGGGGGTATGGCGACGCGGCTAATAGGACGTAAAATAGGTGAGGTCATAGATGGGGCTATAATAGGGAAGCCTGGATTAAAGCTGAGAATAACCGGAGGGTCGGGTAAAGCCGGAGAACCTATGTTGCCATTCTTACCTGGCGGAGCTAAACGACGTTTACTCCTTTCAGGCCCTCCTGGTTTTCATCCCGAAAAGAAGGGTATGAGAAAACGCAAACTAGTAAGAGGCAATACTATAACTGATGAAATTGTTCAAATAAACATGGTAGTAGAATATCCTGAAGAAACCCAATGAAGTTAGAGGGATTGTAGTTGAAGGCTATGCAACCACTTATAAATATAGGAACCGCAGGCCATGTCGACCACGGAAAGACAACGCTAGTGGAAGCTCTCACAGGCATTTGGGCCGCCAGACATTCCGAAGAACTCAAACGAGGAATAACCCTTAAGCTCGGCTATGCCGATACAGCAATCTATAAATGTCCCAACTGTCCTCCTCCTCAAGCCTACTATACCGAAAACATGGCACCTAAAAATCTCACTTGTAAATACTGTGGTAGTAGATTAGAGTATTTAAGACGAGTATCTTTCGTAGATGTACCCGGCCACGAGATGCTAATGGCAGTCATGCTAGCTGGGGCAGCGCTAATGGACGGAGTGATTTTTGTGATCGATGCGTCTCAACCCTGCCCTCAACCCCAGACGCGAGAACATTTCATGGCATTAACAATTATCGGAGCTAGAAAGATTATCTTCGTTCAAAATAAGATAGATATAGTATCTAAGGAAGCGGCGAAAAAAAACTATGAACAAATTTTAAAATTTATAGAAGGTACGTGGGCCGAAGGAGCGCCTATAATACCTTCATCGGCTTTGCATGGTGTAAATCTAGATGTAATCGTATGGGCTATGGAAGAATTGATGCCAAATCCTCCGCGTGATCCTACAAAGCCTCCCCTTATGCTCGTAGCCAGATCTTTCGATGTGAATCTTCCAGGAACTCCTATCGAGAAGTTAAAAGGAGGGGTTCTAGGTGGAACTATAATGCAAGGCAAATTCAAAGTAGGCGATGAAATAGAAATAAGACCAGGTGTACGCATAGAAGAGAAAGGAAAGGTTAGATACGAGCCTTTGTTTACGGAAATCGTAAGCTTAAGATCTGGAAGATTTGAGCTAGAAGAAGCATATCCAGGTGGATTAATAGGAATAGGAACTAAATTAGATCCAAGCTTGACAAAGTCCGATAATCTAATAGGCAATATAGCGGGGAAGCCAGGCACCTTACCCCCTGTCAGAGATGAAATTCTCTTAGAAGTACATCTACTAGAAAGAGTTGTTGGAACTCGGGAAATGAGGAAAGTGGAGCCTATCAGAAAAGGTGAAGCGCTGGTCGTAAATGTAGGGACAGCTGTTTCTATCGGAGCAGTTACACATGTGGGGAAAGATGAAGCTGAGATTAAGCTTAGAATACCT
>Ga0180301_10000155_pt1 | contig 50591 bp, 80 predicted proteins | sample GuaBasSediGuay16_FD_121797 | JGI IMG/M metagenome (GOLD analysis project Ga0180301, IMG submission 121797) | Subseafloor sediment microbial communities from Guaymas Basin, Gulf of California, Mexico - Guay16, Core 4569-2, 12-15 cm | ecosystem: Environmental > Aquatic > Marine > Hydrothermal... | reverse complement strand
TGGTTAGGAGTGTATTGGGAAGGACATCGCTTATTCTCAACGAGAGTTTTTGGCTGGGCTATGATATTGGCAGGATGAAGGAGAAGAGATTTCTCGAATATCTACATGACTACAAGATATTTGAGACGAGAATCTCGCCCTGGTACGAATAACCATATACTCCCTCATTTTTTGGGTGGTTGTCTTGGTTAGGAGCGAGTTGAAGAAGGAGAAGGAATTCTATGTTAAGGGTGAGCTTGTGCAGAGGTATTCGCCGAGGACGAGGATCTACGTTGGGCTTGTTTGGTCGCCTCTTATCGGTAAGGATTCTTTCCAGCAGGTTTTCGTAACAGGGTCTCTTGAGGAGGCTGAGAACAGGGTTAGGGAGTATATAGAGAGGAACCCTACGGGGTTGGGCTATTCGATATACGTTGTGAAGTATGAGAAGGTCTATGTTAAGGTTAGACAGCCTTAAACCCTCCCTTTTTGGGTGGATTGTATGAGGTTGAATCGTGATACGATTTTCAGGCTTGAGAGTGGGTTGGCTATTAAGATTCCGAAGGGGTCTAAGGTTGAGGTTGTGAGGCTCAGCGGGTATAGGAAGGCTAAGGTGGTGCTGGTGAACGGGTTGAAGTTCATTAAAGTTAACGGAGGCTTCTATCTTGTGCAGGGATGCTCCATCGGTAAAGTGTTGCCGATGGATGGAGAGAGGTTCGAGCCGTATCCACCGTTTCCGTTAAGCCTTTTATAAACCCCTTCCCTTCTTTTTTGGGTGGAATGTATGAATTTTGGTGTCAGGTTTAGGTGGCTTTTTTCCCAGCCTAACGTCAGCCGGAAGACTATTAACAAGTGCATCAAGCTCATCAGGAAGAGCACCGCTCCAACCCATGTGCAGGAAAGTATAATATCTTCTCTGCTCGACTATGTCGAGGGGAATATTAAGGGGTCTGGCAGGTTCACGGCTGAACATGTTATAGCACTAAGGGTTAGCTTTCTAGCGGCTTTCGGCATCATACCGAATATCTACATAGCTAGGGAGGTGTTGAAAATGCTGGGTATACCGAGGCCAGAGGTGCCTGAGAAATGGCTCGCCGAAAGCTTGAAGAAGATCGAAGGCTCGTAGTTTGAGCCACATTTTTTGGGTGGAAATATGGGTAAGAGGAAAGTGGATACTCTGGTAGAGTTCGAGATAAATGCTAGGGGGTTATTGGATGCCTTCAGAGTGGTGAACGAGTTTACCGAGGAAGCTATGTTCACGTTCGACAGCGACGGCCTGTGGTTACAGATGCTCGACCCCAGCCACGTGGCTATGATAGAGTGGATGCTTCCGAGGGACTGTATGGAGGTTTACGGGTTCGCCGGCCGTAACGGTAAGCCTTTTGAGGTAGGTGTTAACGTGGCAACCGTGTTGAGGAGGTTTCCGAAGATAAGGAGCGTAGACGACACGGTTAAGGTTACGATAACGGAGTGGAGGGAGAGAGACGATGAGAAGAAGCTTATTAGAAGGGGTGAATGGCATTACTTATACCGTAATAGGAGGTTTACCGTGAGTAGCCTCTATCTAGAGACCGATAAACTTCCAAGGCTTAGAGTTTCTTGGAGAGACTACGTATCGCTTACATGTAGAGGGTTCAAGAGTGCACTTGAAGACTTCAAGAAGTTTGGCACAGATGTTGTCGAGATGGTTCTTAACGACGACGAGTTCATCATGAAAGCAGATAGTTATGTAGAGCCTTACACAGGTGAGTTAGTTAATTTAACGATTAGATGGGATAGGACGAATAATGAGTTGCTTGAGATCGACTGTAGCAAGACTAGAACGGGTAAGTACCACTTAGGCTGGCTAATATCCATCTCGAAAATCGATAAGTTGGCTAATACCATCAGGCTCAGCCTAGCTGGGACGGTTAATAACCCTAAGCCTCTAAAGGTAACAGCCGACACCTGGGTAATGGGAGTGTTCAACTTCTACATAGCCCCATATGTTGATTAACCCCTTCGACCCTATTCCTTTTTTTGGGTGGATGTATGAGCGAGGAGGAGGCTCTTCTTGAGAGGCTGAAGACCACTAAGAGCAGGGTTATCTATGTTCTTGAGAATTACCCTGAAGCTAGGAACGATGATAGATACCTGTGGCTCATATATGTTAGGATATTCTGTCCAGAGTTCAGCAAGTACATAAAGTACATACCGTATAATATCCTTAAGCGTGCACCAAGCTTTGAAACACTGAGGCGTTGCCGTCAAAAGATACAGGAGCAGGGTATGTATCTGCCTACAGACCCGAAGGTCTTGGCTAAGAGGAGGAGGCTTGAGAAGGCGTATAGACGGGTGATACATGAGCTTTAACCCACATTTTTTGGGTGGTTGCTATGGCGAAACTGAAAATAGGGATGGATTTGTCGGAGTTCCCCAAGAAGTTGAAGCTTAGGCATGGTATCGAAGGAAGTCAGGAGTGGTACGAGTGGAAAGACAAGTGGAAGTCGGTGGTGATCCATAGAGTCAAGCCTCGTCCGTGGGGCATTTACTTCATACGTGGCGGGACAGTCAGGATGGTTGAGGAGGAGCTGACTGCAGAGGATATAAGAAAGGGGATCATCGGTAGGCCATTTGAAAGTGAGCGACTTGAAGACTGCATAGAGGCTTTGAAAAGTCTGGGTTTCGAGGTCGAGTTAGTGCGGTAACCTCGAAAACCTCCCTAATTTTTTGGGTGGTCTAGGATGGGTCTTCTAGGTAAGAAGCTTAGGAAGACGTTTAATCGGATAAAGATGCAGATAGAGGTGCTTGAGAGGTGTATCGAGAGGCTTGAGCAACATGAGAAAGAGCTTTTCGAGAAATGCGTATCGGCTTTAACCGTAGGCGATAAGGCTAGGGCTGTCCTATACGCTAACGAGTGTGCTGGGGTTAGAAAGATTATAAGGGCTTTGGTTAGGGATAAGCTGGCTCTGGAGCGTATAATGGTTATGCTTGAGTCTGTGGAGGATTTCAGCGACTTCATATCTACGGCTCCAGCTATAGAGGCTATCTACATGTGTAGACACGAGGTCGGGACGATAGTGCCTGATGTCGGCTACGAGCTTGGCTTGATAGCTGATAAGCTGAAACGTATCTTATCGGATATACTGAGGGCTACTGGCTCCAGCCTCGACCTAGGTAAGGTCGTAGGTAAGGCTAAGGAGATACTGGATAATGTGGATGAAGAGGTTAAACGTAGGATGAAGGATAGGTGGCCGGAGATACCGAAGGTGAAGCAGGTTGAGGAGAAATGATGCCGTATACACTTGTCCTTTCTGTCTAAGGAAGTTTAGAGATGCAGGAAGCATAAACAGGCATCTAAAGTTCTGCTTTAGGGAGAACTTCAGGCTGAGCATAGTTTTCAACTATTGTCCGGCATGTGGAAAGCGGTTCTCTACATGGCGGGGGTTGAAGTGGCATATTGCTAGACAGTCTCTGGCCGATCCTAACGATATAAAGCATGCTCTACTAGCATATATCCTCTTCAACTACTCATCTAGGTCTAGGAAGGCTGTAAGCGAACGAGTACGTCGGTTTCTAGCTTCCAAGGACTGTGGAGAAAACATGCTGTAGCACCCAACCCTTTTTTGGGTGGTCAGATATGGGCGAAGAGAACGTTCTAAAACTAGACGTGGAGCGTTTTAAGAAAGACTACTACGTTCAAGATGCTATTCAGAGGCTCGACACTCTGAGCAAGCTACAGAGATTAGTGGAGCAGATGAAGATGAGAAACAAGCAAACGTACCGTTTGATCTTAGGTGATGAGAAGGGAGAGGAGCTATGGAGCTTACTTAGAGAGCTGGATGACAAGATCACGGAGATGAAGAGGAATATCAGAGAGGAGGCACGTAAACGGATTATCCAGATCATCGGTAACGAAGTGCTGTACCAGATAGGCATATAGGGTGATTTATATCCCCTTACTCTAATTTTTATATTCTCTAACCCTAATTGGGTGGAGAGGGGTTAGTTTTACATGTGTGAGAAAGGTGCTTAGGATTTAGCTATTTCTGCTAGGCGTCTTGAAATCTCAGCACTTATCTCAGCAAGGTCGGTGCAGGTGAGTTCCTCCGGTCTTCTGCAGACTTTAACCGGCCATTTCTTGTCTGGATACTGTGCTTTGACCCATGCAGGCATCTCTTTCCATTCTTCATCTGGGATCTCCTCAAGCCTTGTCTCGCATTTGAGGAGTTTATCTCTGAGCTTGTCGTTCATCCTTCTTATAGGCTCGCCGACGTTGGTGGTGTCTGTGAACCTGGCGATTCTGGGTGGGCCTTTGGTTGGATATTCTTTAGGAGCGTAAACAGGCATTTGCACTCTCTCTAGAACGTCAGCCTCTTCTAGGGCTGAGGCTATGCGTGAGATTGTGGATAGCTTTCTTTCAGGATTTAGTGCTTGAACTATGCTGGGTGTAACCAGGTCTGGGTGGCAGAGGGCTGTTATAGCCACATCCATAGCTGTGGTGTCTTTCACACGGCACTCCTTAAGCTTGTTCTTTAAAGCTATGGCACATTTAACCGAGTCTTTAGGAATCTGGAACCACCAGCTAGGTGGAGTCACGTTTTCCTTGATCGTGCCGTCTGGCATGCGGATGGCTTCGTAGAATCCTTCACGGATGCAGTGTACTATTATGCTGTCGTCAGGCATCTTCTCAGAGTCACAGGATAGTTTTCCACGTTTACGGGCGATTATCCTAGGAGCGGATGGGGGAGGCTCTTTTCTGATGTGTTTCTCAAACCATCTTTTAGCCTCCTCGATCCTCCACTCTGGTTCTCCACGTTTACGTGCACGCTCAAGTATTCTCTCCATCCAAGGCTTCAGCTTGACTGGTTTTTCAGCCATACCGTAATGTTATTTTTTATGTATAGACTTAAGCTTTTTGGGTGGGCTGTATGTCGCTTGAAGGTAAGCTTTACAGCCTACTGAATAAGCTTGAGAAGGGGGGTGAGAGGGTAGCTGAGAGCGTGCTGGAGAAGGCTAGGAGGCTGAAGCCGAAAACGGTTAAAGAGGAGATGTTGCTTAGACAGGTAATAGAGCTTGCGGATTACTATCTGAGGAGGAGGTTTGAAAGCGGGAAGTGAAGCCATATAGAGCATGAGAAACCAAAGTTAGAATGCGAGCCGTAGTTCAATTGAAGACCGTGAAATAGAGGCGTCAGCCACCCTTTAAATGGAGACCGTTATCCTTATGCGAGCAAGCCAGAGCCAAGATTTGGAATCCGAAGAGGGCTTACGAGCCGTCGTCGCTAATGGAAACCATTATAAGGTTGCGAGCCGAAGATTGGATGAAGTCCAAAGCAACTATGCGAACCATATATAGAATGAAGCCCATGGATCAAATGTGAAGCCGATTTAAGCTTGAAAACCGATGCTTAAATGCGAGCCAGAGCATCGATGTAACCCAGCTATATCTTGCGAGCCGTAAAAGAGATGGAAACCACCTGAAAATTGCGAGCCGAAAATTTAGTTAAACACATGGAAGAGATGTGAGCCGTTTTATGGATGAAGCCCAGGGGCTGGTTGCGAGCCATAAGAGGAATGAAAACCAATATGAAGATGCGGTAGCCGATATACATGTGGAATCCGTAAACCAACTGCGAGCCGATGTCATATTGAAGACCATAAGTTATGTGCGAGCCATATTTAAGTTGAAGACCATCCAATAGATGCGAGCCACACACGAATTGAAGACCATACCCGAAATGCGAAGCCGGACGGGTTATGAAGACCAAAAACTAATTGCGTCCCCCTCCCCCATATTTTTGGGTGGTGAGAAAGTATGAAGGAGTTGAGAATACATGTAGAGACGTTTTTCGACATTCAGAAAACTAGGATCGCCGTGACCAACAGGATCAAGGCGTATCAGAGGCTTGGAGTCGAGGTTCCAGGGGAGCTTAACTGGTTCCTAGAGGACACGAGGCTTCTTGAGGACAAGATAAAGTTTAGGATAATGAATGTGATGAAGCATATGCCGCTTTACACGGAGTGGGCTAGTAAGGTCAAGGGTATAGGGCCTCTACTGCTTGCACAGGCGGTCGCCTTGATAGGTGACATAAGCAGGTTCCCCAACGTCAGTAAGCTGTGGAAGTACAGCGGATACCATGTCGAAGAGGGTAAGGCTCCCAGGAAGAGGCGTGGAGCCAAGGCATCGTGGAACCATAAGTTGAAGACGGTGTTTTGGAAGATAGGGCGTCAGCTTATAATGGCGAAGGGAAGCTATTACCGGTACTACCTGAAATTCCGAAAGTACTATGATGAGAGGGAGGATTTGAAAGACGAGAGCGACCTACACAAACATATGATGGCTATGCGTAGGATGATAAAGCTCTTTATCTCGCATCTATGGGCTGTGTGGCGTGAGCTTGAGGGGTTGCCTGTGACGGAGCCGTATCCGATAGCAATACTGGGTCACAAGACCTATATATCGCCGTGGGACATGACAGAGTAGTCATAATGAATTTGAACACCACCGCCACAATACGGGAGCCTATATAAATGTGAAGACCACTATGATAATGTGAGCCATAATAAACCTGAAAACCATAGCTTAAGTGTGAGCCAAAATAAGACTGAACTCCAAATTAGCGGTGCGTAGCCATTATAAAGTTGAAAACCATCACTGAAATGCGAGCCAGGATGTAGTTGGAGACCACAATAACGTTGCGAACCTATTTAGGTTTGGAGACCGTCCAGTAAATGCGTAGCCGTAATTAAAATGAAAACCACCACTAAAATGCGAGCCGGTGTGAGATTGGACGCCGACTCATACCTGCGTAGCATAGCCAAACTGAAAACCGCTCCTTACGTGCGAGCCTGGGAAAAAGTGGAAGCCGCTCTTTTAGTGCGTCGAAGCCGATGCAGGTCTGAGGAACCAAATGGGAATTGCGAACCAAAAGCGAGTTGAAGACCATCCAGCAAATGTGAGCCAATATAAATGTGAAAACCATAGAAAAAGTGCGAGCCGGTATAAACTTGTAAACCAGACCGCAAATGCGTAGCCAAGATATATATGGACACCGGAAATTATTTGCGTATCCCCCCTTATTTTTTGGGTGGTGTTATGCTGGAGTTTGTAGATGAGAAGGGGTTGCTTGAGGAGGCGATAGCTATTCTTGAGACTACCGGTAATCTAGGCCTCATAGGGTATACTGGTTCGGGTAAGACTTTGATGATGCATGTGCTTGCTGAGAGGCTTGGGGTTCCGCTGTTCACCGAGCAGGTGTGTAGGGATACTGATAAGTGGACGTTGCTTGGGCATGATATTCTGGTAGGTGGTTCGACGGTTTTCAGGCCTGGTATCGTGGTTAAGTGGCTTGAAAGTAAGCGTGGCGGGGTGCTTGGGCTTGAGGAGTATAACCTGGGAGACCCGTCGGTGATGGGGGTGCTTAACAGTATAAGCGACTGGAGGAGGAGCATCTATATACCTGAGCTGGATAGGGAGTTTGTTAGGACGGAGAAGCACTATATTATATTGACTATGAACCCTGAGACTAGGAGCGAGTACAGCGGACGCTTCCAGGTTGACGTGGCTCAGCGTAGGCGTTACGTGTGGCTGTGGGTTGACTATCTCTCGCCTAACGCTGAGAGGAGGTATCTCTGGGAGCTGACGGGTAGGAATCCTAAGTATAGGAAAGTCATCAGCAGGCTTGTGGAGTGGGCTAACAGGACTAGGGAGCTGTATAAGATAGGGGAGCTTAGGCTTCCTGTGACTACTGGGAACCTTAAAGCCGCTATGAAGCTTATAGCGGAGAAGGGGATGAACGTGGATAGGGTTGTCGAGATCATAAGCTACATGTATCCTACTGAGGTTGAGCGGGAGCGGGTGATGAGTCTCTGGGGTCGCTCTGAGGGATAGCCTTATCACCTATTTTTTACATATGTAAGTTTGGGTGGTTGTCGTGTTGGTTGTTAGGAGGGAGGTTATGGAGGAACTTCTTAAAGATCCTGAGTATAGGAGGAGGCTTGAGGAGGCTGAGACTATGGAGGAGGTTGAGAGGGTTTTTGAGGAGTTCTGTAGGAGGAGGGGGTTTAGGTTTTGGAGGATGAGGTGATTTATCTACTGTCTTTCGACCTTCCCAGCGAGCATATTAAGGGTTTGAGTGATAGGGATTCGCAGTTTCTCGTGTCGATGAGGAGTAAGATCTGGTATAATCTTCGCTACGTCTATGGCTGTAAGCAGTTGCAGAAGAGCCTGTGGAAGGTTCCGAAGGAGAGTTTGGAGAAGGTTCAGGAGGCTGTGGAGAAGTGGGAGAGCGAGTATAAGGGTCACGGCTATCCGGCTAAGCTGTGGATTTTTCCGATAAGTACGACGGAGGAGGGTATGGAGGCTTTCGACATGATGGAGGTTAACTTCCTGATGTACTGGCTGGAGAAGGATATGAAGTATCTGAATACTGCTCAGGTTAAGAAGACCGCTTTCAACAGGATAAGCAGGAAGATAGAGCTTATAAGAAATATAGTTGAGGAGGATTTCTCAGGGAACGTCAGGGACGCTGTTAAGGATAGGGTTAAGCAGTTGAGAGAGTTGCTTGATGCGTTCGACAAGTGGCTTTTCGAGGTCGAGGTTGTCCCAGCGAAGCGAAGCTCCTAGACTTTTTTTGGGTGGTTTATATGAATAAAACGGATAGGGAGTTTAGGAATAAGATTAAGTGGAACCTTGAGAGGATTATCTCTGCTATCAGAAACGGTAGGGCATTTGCAGACCCATGGGTTCAGAAGGCTCTTGAACTCCAGATAAGGCTGATAGAGTTTTGGGAGAGTGAAAGCCCTTGAAAGATAGGGTTCTTGAGGGTTTACGTGCTATAGCGGTTATAATTTCACATAGGCGTAACGTGAGTGTCGAGGTTCGGGATAAGGTTAGGACTGGGTTCTGTACTAAAGACGGTAGGATAGTGCTTACGACTAGGTTGATACCTAGGAACCTTCGGAAGAACCCGAAGATAGTTAAGCCGTTTCTCGAAGGCTTGGTGGCTCACGAGGCTGGTCACCTGTTCAAGACCGACTTCGACATGTGGAATAAGTGGATGAAAAGGATGAGCGATAAGAACCTAGCTAATTTTGTGCGTAACCTGATCGAGGATGTGCGTGTGGAGAGCTATATCAGGATGGTTTACCGTGACGACTTCGGTAAACGGATAGATTTTATGAACCGTATAATCAAGATGGGGATGACTCCTACGAACCACTTGGATGAGCTGGTCTATAGGCTGATATATGGGGGTAGAAGCAGGCTTACTGGAGAGGTTGAGAAGGTCATATCTGAGTGTGAAAAGAGGGTAAAGAGCATAGCCCATATGAGCCATCCCCAGAAGATTCTGCCTGTGGCAACCTACGTGTATAGGGAGCTGAAGAAGATTACACCGTACACTTCGGAGATGATAAGGAACTGCCATGTCCCATATGGAGAGTACGACTTATCCGATGTCCCTGTAGAAGATGCTGAGAGGACGGCGGAGGAGATGGGGTTGTCAGAGGAAGAGAGGGAGCCTATCAAGATAAGTCCTAGTATGAAGGCGGCTGGGAAGGGTTCAGGTCTTGAGATACCTCCGTGTCAAGCAGACCCAGATGAGTATAACAGGATAGTCAGCGAGGTCAACAGGATAGTTAAGAAGATTCTTGACAACCTGGCTCCTAAGCTTAAGGCTGTGGTCGAGCCGAAGGTTCACGAGAAGGTCGGGGTTATACCGCCCAGCTTGTTGACCAGAGCCTACTTGATGAGTTTTAGAAGACCTGTTACGAGGATTTACAGACGTAACGTTACGAAGCTTGAGAAGGCGAAGGTCTACTGGGGTATCCTCGTAGACCTTTCAGGTAGCATGACCACATGGTATGTTAAGCGTTGCCTAGCCGTGTTCGCCGAGGTGGCGAGCGGGTTCTTGACGGATGGTTCTTGGGCTTTGATAGTGTTTGGAAGCGAGTATATGAGGATTAAGACTTTCGTCGAGCCGTATCATAACGTGAGGTACAGGATAGGGGGAGTAGAGTGTATGGGAGGTACTGAGATGGCTTCACCGCTTAGAAAGTTCCACGAGATGTTCAGAGACCTACCTGAAGGCGAGAAGATTCTGCTAGTAGTCACAGACGGCGTACCGGATAAGATGAGGGAGTGCAGGAGGATAATAGAGCAGATGCGTAGCGACGGCATAAGAGTAATAGGCATAGGCCTAGAGGCACACCCGTCAAACATGAGATACCTATTCGGAGAAGACCACATAATGATAGGAAACCTAGAGGAGCTACCAGAAGCATTCATAACAATATACTTAAGAGAACAAGCACTCTAAACCATATTTTGGGTGGCTCATTCGGTCATTTTTTCTTTTACCTGACAGACTTCTCTTTCAGATGGAAGTGGCGGTGCTTTATGCAAGCATTTCTCGTATATTTCAGTTACTTTGGGGTTGTACCTCCAGTATTCGTCTGGTATGCGGAGCCTGTAGTCCATGCTTGTGGCGTATGCTAGCGTCTTAGTTGCCTTGGTTACGTTTTCCCGTGTAAGGTTCCAGCATTCGACGCCAGGCTCGAAGCCCTGTGCTCTAGTTCTGACTAGACATTTGAGACCTACAACTTCTTCTAGGAGGTTTCTTATAACTTGGTTTACGTCATGGTCTGTGTCGAAGTATCTGAGCTTTCCTTCTTTAAGGCTTATGACTGTGGCGTGTCCAGGTGATGACCCGACTCTCATGGTCATTTTGTCTTTTTCAACTATAGCTTGGGTTCTCTCGTAGTCGTTGGGTAGTAACAGCTTATTGTCGTTGATCTTCTCAAGCTCCTTATTCCATGTCTTGCAGGCTTCGACCAAGCTTTCATCTGCTTCAGGTCTTATGTAGCATTTATCAATTTTCTTCGCTCCATAGACTTCCATCGTCTTGGCTTTCTCAAGAACCCTATGCAGACACGATGTAATGTCGTTTATAGCCATAGTGAGAGTGTATCTTGGGACTTCCCCGAACAGCCATGTACATCTAGACCCTATTAGGCCCTTGGCATCGTAGTCTAAATCGCTTACGTAAATCTGCGTATCCCTTGAAACCTCACAGTCTTTTAGGGGAACACCAGATTTCATACACCGCCTTACATCTTGGTTTATAAGGTTTAACAGAGCATCCGCTATATGTTTGGAAAATGGAATCCATCTAGAAGGCTTCACATCCATCTTATCGAAGAAATCTTTTACCTTATGCAGAGTTACGCCTGCAGAGGAAGCCCATCCGTGAACCTTCAGGTAGGTCTTCACATCACCACGTTCTCTATCCTTAGTAGCGATCTCCCTACCACGGTTCTCAGCCCACTCAAGATTCTCAATAACCCTTCTAAACTCCTCAGCTAACTCCTCAGTCAAGACCGCTGGGAGTTCAGGCGGTGTTTCAGGTATAGACATCCAAAAATAAATGGGCACATATGCTAACTTAAAAATTTGTCCCATAATTCGATTCATACCGTATTCATACAGGTTTTATGGTTTCTACACATGTAAGGCAATTCATTTGGGCGGTTAAGCTTATATATATGTGATATGTATTTGATATTACGATGGTTAAGAATTTGAGTTTGGAGAGGCTTAAGCGTCAGTCTATGAGTCTTATCGAGAAGAAGGCGTTTGATTGGTTGCTAAGACAGGGGTATAGGGAGGAGGATATAACGTATAATCCTAATAGTACTCCTGATTTTGTGACCTCTGATGGCAGGGGATGGGAGGTTAAGCGGCTTTATAAGGGAAGGATAGAGTTTACTAAGAATCAATTAGAGGTTCTAAAGAAGAGTCCGAATATTACCGTGCTGGTGTTTGCTCCAAGGTCTGAGGAACCGGTGCTTACGTTTAAGGGTACTGATGTTAAAATGGGGGCGGTTATCAACGGTATAGTGATAGGTAGTGCAAAAAAGAAAAGGTATAGAGTAAGCTTTACCTTAAGTAGAGATGCGATAAGGATCTTGAATTTATTGAGAAGGGTTTATGATGATAATGCAAGTAGGGCGGTAGAGACAGCTATCTGGTTTGTATATGGATTATATAAACAGAAGCAAGTTCTACCACGCATAATGAGGCGTTTCTATGATGTACCAGATAGGCTCTATATAAGTGATATAAGTCGAAGGGCACAAAGGAAACCACGAAATACCATAACTCTACAACTGGGAGTACCACTCCCCTTGGAGGTAGAAGAGGGTGGATGATGAGTTTAGGGAGCTTCTGAACAGGGCTTCGGATAGGCTTGAGGCTGTTTATAGTAGGGCTATGAAGCTTGTTCAGAAGCATTATCGTGGTGTGGAGCAGTATCCAAAAGAGTTCCGAATCGCTGTAATAGCTTATGCAAAGCTTCTTGTGGAGCTTATGAAGATCGAGAAGATGGGTGGTGAGGATGAAGTCGGCCTTGACGATTAACCTGTCGAATATAGAGCATAACCTAGACATTAGAACATGGCAACTTACCTTGTATCTAGACCGTGAGGAGGCTCTGGCGTTGCTGAGTGTGCTGATTAGTATAGCTAAGCCGTCTAAGGAAGAGATTGAGATGCTTATGGAGAATGGTGATGGAGATGTCTGACGAGGTTATACCAGCTACGTTGGTCTGCCCGAAGTGCGGTAGTGAATTTAAGACTTATGAACTGCTGTATCGTGGTAAGGTAGTGCAGTGTAATGTATGTGGCTATGAGTTCGTATACTGGGGTTCGATAATAATTTTAGATAATTTTCTTGAGAAGAAAGGCGGGATGAAAGGTGGCTGAGGGAGTCATTTTCGTCACGGAGGAGGAGTATGATGCTGAGGTTGAGAGGATTAGGGAGCTTGAGGCTGAGCTTGATAGTGTTGAAAGCGAGCTTAGGGAGCTTGGTAGGCGTATCGATAGCGAGACGGCTAGGCTGAGGGCTAAGTATCCGAGGCGTAGGAGAGCTTTCAGGGCTTGGGATGCGGCTAGGTTCCGTGTCTACTACTGGGATAGAAGGCTTAGAGAGCTTAGGGATTTGAGGCGTAGCCTAGCTTACTGGGCTAACAGGCTCCTCCGTGAGGCTAGGAGGATAAGGGCTACGGAGCCAGTTACGGCTAGGGAGTTCGCCCAGATATGGAGCGAGACGTTTCGTTATATACGTGAGAGGATTCTACCAGGTATTGCTACGGCTGAGAGGAGGCTTAGGGAGAACCGGGCTGAGCTTAGGAGGCTTAGGGCTGAGCTTGAGGCGATAAGGGACAGTATTTACGAGGAGCGTGAGACTCTTAGGTCTATGAGAGCAAGGTATAGGGAGCTTGTGAGAGAGGCCGACAGAATTAGTAGTGCTCTTGAGGAGGAGAGGGATCGGCTTAAGCGTAAGAAGATAATAGTGCGTATAATATATGTTGATGCGTATATAAGTAGGGAGAGGCCTGGTTGGAGGGATAGAATAATTAGGACTCCTACGTATGAGCATTTCAGGGTAACTAAGGCCTTCAGGTGGTATTGGTATCCGGATCGTGAGCCTCTTCCAGACGAGATAGTTGAGGAGATGCGTGACCTGTTTATGAGGGTGTTTCCGTTCTTGTTCTGGCTTGAGTATATGCCGTATAAGAGGGCTGAGAGGGCGGCTATGAACAGATGCCGTAGGGAGGAGATTAAGGTCGGTGCTACAAGTATTGACGAGATAGTTGAGAAAGAATGGTGGGATGAAGTGTCTATCGATGGAAAACAGCTACCTATCGTGGGTGTCTACTGGGCTGAGGGCAAGAAGAAGAACATCCCGTATATGAGCTGGGTAAGATATGATAGAGTTGCAACTAGGGAGGTAGACCCAAGGTTGGTGAGGTATGAAGAAGCGTTATCTACTTGGTGGGAGATTCGTAACGACAGGCTACGGGTGCCTAACTTGGATTATCTCGTAAGAACAGGTCAGGTAGGGAGAAGGATGAGATATGATGAGGGGAGGTTCTTTAATGATGTTGGGATGTTTGAACATAGAATGAGGTGGATGCGAGGTAAGAGACCATGAAAGTCCTTCACACTCCTATGATAGATATAGATGGCTGGGATTTGGATGAGCTTAGGCGTCTACCTATGGAGCTTGAAGACGTGATCATAGAGGTTTTCCGTCTCAGGTGGATGTTCAAGCTAGGTAGGGCTGAGATATTCGAGAGTAGCCCAGGTAAGTGGCATGTGATATTCCCAGATGACAAGGTTCCCTATGAGGTGGCTAGGGCGATAGTGTGCATGGCTAGATGTGACATCGGATATAAGAAGCAGAGATGGAATATAGGGCATATGACTTTGAGGGGATGTGCTACTAAGGATAAGCCGTATAAGCCGAGGAAAGTAGCTGACTTGGAGTGGTTGAAAGGATAAATTCCCGTATTTTTTGGGTGGAATAAAGCTTATTTCTTGACGATACGATAATTTTTATAGCATGGCTAATAAGTGTGGGGTTCTACGTACACAGATCTATAATTGGAGGAGGCTTGAGGAGAAGGGTAGGGAGATAATAAGCAAGGAGTATAAGAATCCGAGAGTGCAGTACTATGATATAATCACGTGGGCTAGGGCTTTAATCGAAAAGTTAGCTCCGATCGTTAATAAAGCTCGTGAGTGCAGAATGGAAGATGAAGGCTCGGCATTACACATGGTAGCCCTCGCCGCTCGATTTATGACACTAGATGCCAAAGACTGTGTATTTTTCGGAACTCCTCCTAAAAAATGTGAAGTATCAACCCCAACCAAGACATATCTTCACAATATAGACCACTATTGTAAGAAGATACTAGGTAGAAAATGTACTTGGCTTTTGGGTGTTAAAGAGCCTTATACGCTGACGGCGGCTGTAAACGATTTAGACGCTTCTTTCCACAGTCTTATGGAGCGTGTTGAAAAACAAGTAGAGGAGATCGAGGATGTAAGCGATAAGTGCACTAGTATTAGGGGTGATGAGGCTCTTAAGGAAGCCTGCAAGGCTTGGGATGAGGAAACTGAAAAGTGGAGGAAAAACAGGAAATATGCTGAGGTTGACTATGAAGAACTTAGCGGTATGGTGGTAGATAAGAAAGCCGAGTTCCGTGTCGGCTCTGCAGGAGGTCATAAGGCTCATATAGATCTTGAGAAGGGAACCTTAGAGTATTATGATGACGACATGCCGGTCAATTATTTGATGAGTAAGCTTATGGAGGATATTGGGCTTAAATGCGAGTACCATGATGAAGGTGTGTCATGTAAAGGTGTGAATAGGGAGAATGTTAAGGAGGTTGCTAGGAGGCTTGCGGCGGCTACGAGTATGGATTTCAGGCTTAACTGCGACTACCTAGGTAGGGAGCCACCGGGTTTACCGAAGTGTGATCCGTTGCATCCATGGAGTAACGTGGATAGGGAGTATAGGGCTGTTTCCTGGAAGCTTACTCAGAAGCTTCTCGAAGAGTTTACGTGAGTTCATCTCTGTAGGTGGTGTATGCTGTGGAGTTTTATGCTTGTTTTGCATAGTTTCTTTTCTTCGTCCCAGTAGCCTTTGGGACAGCAGAATATGAGTAGGGCTTTCTCATCTACCTTCTTCATCCTGAAGCTACGTGGGTCACACTTCTCTTTGGGGAAGAGGTACTCCACCCTTTCAGGGTTGCCTGGGGGATCTTCCATCTTGCATTTTAGCTTTTCCATGACTGATAGGATTATTTCTGCACCAGTCATATCGTCTAGGAATCCGGGCCAGTCTTTCCTATCAGCCCGCTCTATAGCATCCTCGAAGGTGTGGGTGAGGGCGTCCTCTAGGACATCGCATATTATCTTCTTAGCCTCCGGCGTCATCTTACGGATGACTTCTTTCTCTTCCGACATCCCCCAGGCACCTTTCTGAGGGTAGACCTAAAAGCTAGAATAGTCTGGGATGGCCTAGTCTTACCGAGAAGATAAAGATATATCGTTTCAGTAGGGTGTTCTACCTTAAACATGTCTATTCAACCACACATATGGGGTGGAACGCCTTAGTCAGTTTATATTTTATCCCTTTTTCTTTAAGTCTCACGATTATCTCAGGAAGGTTTTTAATGTTGATCACAGGGTAGACGGCTGACCTCATTCCTATCCCAGCATAACCGACAGATGAAAGACCCATCTTAAGTAGCTCATTAAGTTCGCTTTCTGAAAGCTTGTTAAGCTCTCTAGAGCTGATTTGAATAGCTGGCAATAGGTACATAGTTATCTTCGTCGGACACTTAATCAGTTCCCCGAAAATTGATGTCTCATCGGACATAGGCCGTTACCTCTTTATTCTATTCTGCATTTGCATTTAAATATCTTCTCTAGAACCATCTTTATCGTATCTACGTGTCTTGGAGAGGCTCTTTCCTCCATCAGTACTTCTGGGTGTTCTTCGGCTACCTCCTTGACTATTATGGTTAGTGAGTCGTCGTCGAAATGCGTTAAGACAATATCTCTGTCTATGCACTCACAGATTACGGCTCTCCTGATTTTAGGGTCATCCATCTTAGACACCTCCGTACTGTGGGCATTTAGCTCTTACCTCAGCCCACGCCTTCCGCATGGCTTCGCTCCAGCTACGCATATCTTCCTCCTCGAAAATTTGCCAAGCTCGACAAGTGGCATATCTGCGTACTTCTACGAAGCTCTCACATATTGAAGGGGTTAGTCCCCGCTGTAGAACTAACAGGCATTTGGCTGATATGGGATCGTCCATTTTTCCTCGGTATAAAAATCTTGTGTCTAGATGGTTAAAAGGTTTTGCCTCTGTATTCTTATGGCTTCAGCAGAAGAGTTCTCTAAACGCTTCTTCCAGTTTCTCGTGGAACCTTCTCAGCCTCTTCAAGAAGTCTCTGAAGTCTAGGAACACGTCGTCTATCGTGGTTTCTATCTCTTTGATCTCTTCAGGTTTGGCTTCCCTCCACTCACCTGGAACTAGCCTCCATTCTCTGATGTACCATGTTCCCTTCTCCCTCTTTTTCTCCTTCAACGTCTCGGTCAAGCTCTACCACCAGGGTTATCTTTCTAGCGTGCTTCTTTATAAACTTCATAAAATCCCGTACCAGACACTCGAACTCTACATTCTTCTCCTCCATAGCGGATAGCCTCCCGCACCACACTTAGGGCACTTCTCGATCTCTCTACAGTGTTTACCGTATAACCCGTATTCTTTAAGGTTTATCTCGGATTTGCAGACTGAGCAGTAGCAGACTTCAGGGAGGGTTTTGTATAGGTATTTTTGTTGGGTTTGGGGTGTTTTGAAGCCGCCAGTCATGTAGGTTGCGAGTATTAGTGCGGCGATCGTCACGGCTCCCTGGAATAGGAGGTACCAGAACCTGTTTTTAACCCACTGCTTGAACTGCTCCCAGTCGAAGCTACCCATTTCTCACCGAGTCATAGAGTAGGAGGAAGAAGCTTATAACCGTTATCGTGAAGCCTATGTATCCGCCTTCGAGCGAGAGGAATGTTCCCTTAAGCTGGAAGACTTGGTGCATGAAGTCGTGAAGGCTTACACCCGTCCCGAACATGAATGCTGAGGTATAGATTATGTGTCGCCACTCTATCTTCCATCCTAGTTTCTTTCCGAATAGTTTTACGGCTATTTTTCTGAAGAAGCATCCTGTTTTAGGTGGTTCTGCGTTGTATATCCTTAGTGCATCACGATTATGTCTGAGGAGCATTCTAGTCCAGAAGTCTTTTGTCTCGTCTATCAGCTTGTTCCAGAACTGTATCCACCTGTGTTTGATATTTGCCCAGTCCTCCTCGCCCTCAAGCCAGATTATCAAACCGTAGTTAGCCGCCTGCTTAAACTTCTCCTCTTCTTCAGGGACGAATGCAAACTCCTCGACGTATCCGACATATACTTTGCATTTGTTTTTCCATGCTTGAACGCCTAACGCTTTCGCACTAAGACATGCCATCGTGTAGCATATTCTACCTGAGAGTAGCTTCACATTTCTCATGTCGATTACGGCTTCATCTGGGCTTCCGTAGAGCCTACCCTGTGAGCCATGGTCGTAGAAAACGATTAGTTCAGGATCTTCACCCTGAATTGCTCCCTCCACCTCGGATCGATTGACCCGTCTGTTACCGATGTCGATTACCTTGAAGCCTTTTTCCTCTAGCTTCCGTTTAATATCTTCGGCCCAACGGTAGCTGTAGGAGGTAGGCGTATCAAAACGTGGACGAATAAGTAATGCTTTCAGGATGGACATGGCTTCATCACTTTCGTGGCTCTTCAGCTCCTCTTAGGAGGAGGTCTGTTGCGAGGGCCACGACGTTTTCCACTATAAATTTCCTAAATTTCTTGTTTCGTTTGAACATCCTTATGGTCGTTTGCTTGTCGAAGACTTGGCTACCCATCACCCAACGAAAGTCATCGGGACGAGTCATCAGATATTGTAGTATCGCTTTCTCTATGGAGTCCATACTAGGGTATATAAAATATATATCGGGTTTTTAAGCGTTACCATAGTTACTTAGCTATTTTACTGCCGAATAGGTAGCCGAGGGCGAATGCTAAGACCCATTTGAGGCTCTCTGTGTCATGGGTGTAGATGAAGTAGGCTACGCCTGAGATTATCGCTATCGCAGACACCACGTTCGCCATACTAGCTTTAGACACAAGCTCACGAAACGTCATCAAATGATTTTGTTATATGCTTACTTATAATTGCTTCGAGTATTGTTGTAGATGCTAGGTGAGAAGCAGGTACAGTCTCCATTTATTGCTTGGGTGTCTATAGAACTCGTTTAATTGAGGCTCGTAGAGATAAGCATCTATAACTCCATCCGACCCTACGGCTACGCACAGGTTCAACGCATGAGCCAGTCTGAGCTTAGGCTCGACAAGCCATATTATCCCGAATGCAGGTATAACCATCGGAGCCTCGAAGTGCAGGTACGCTTTAGCTTCAAGAGCGAAATCGTCGCAGTCGTGTTTAAGCTCCTGGTAGGGTTTTTTGCTTATCCCGCTCCATGTGAGCCACTGACCGTAGTCTGCGAGCTGGTAGGCTATGTAGAGCTGGTCGGCGAAGAAGCATCTAGAGTAGTCTACACAATCGACAAGCCTGTTCAACATAGATGCTATGTCGTATGGCTCGATGATTATGCTGTACAACTCGAATGCCGGCTGTAGTTTGTCGGCTGTAATTGTCTCTCTAGGGTTTAACGCTTCAACGAACTTGACAGCATCGACCTTCCTGTAGCCCCTCGGAGCTAACATTCTAGGCTTAGGTCTGAGAATACGCCTAATTACATCACACAGAGTCATCAAAGTTTTTATTGCATAGCAGGGTTTAATATGTGTTGAGTATGCCTGGATGGCTCTACGGATGGAGATACCGTAAGAAGCATGTGATAAACGGCTCGACAGCGGGAGCTGTGACAGACTACCAGGTCAGGATTAGAGTCCATTATGGCGAGGGGTCTGACTCTGGTGAGGATGTCTATCTAAATAATCCAAAGTATCATATTGAGTCTGGTAGCTGGACTGTAGACGGAAACACCTACAGCTATAGGCTGAAGATAACGGTTAAGGAGAATTCTGGAAACAATTTAACAGACTACCAGGTTAAAATCGTTATAGACACTGCTTGGTTGGTTTCAAAAGGTTATGCCACTTCAACTGGAAACGAGGTTAGGTTTACCCAGTCTGATGGGTCAACTCTACTAAGCTTCTGGAGAGAGAATAGTTTTAACCAATCTGAAACCGTCTACTGGGTTAAGATACCAAGCCTATCTGCTAACTCGTCTATAGACATCTATATGTACTTCGATCCAGACTTAACTGGAGTATCAGATGCAAGCGACGGAGAAGCTACGTTTATATTCTTCGACAACTTCGAGACTTGGAGTGGATGGGTTCAGTATGGAGACGGGCAGGTAAGTCAAGACTCTACTAGGAAATACGATGGAAGCTACTCAGCTCACAAGACAACGGCAAACGACCCGAATGGAGCGTACAAAGCTATCGGTGTAACCTTGGGTAGAGACATAGCCCTAGAGTTCTGGGTAAACCGAAACTCAGCATATACTGGAGGACATTATGATAGAGTTGGATTAATAGATGATAACGGTAATGGTTATGGATGGCGTTTTGAGCATAATAACGATATGATAGGTATTGATAAAAGAGATTCATATTCGGCGACAGAATTAGCCGAGCAATCTGCAACTGATTACATGGATAAATGGGTTTTCGCAAGGCTCATAATTAAATCGGACGGGACAATAATTGCCGAGCGAGAAGTAGACGGGTCGTTAAACGGACAAGTAAGCATAGCCGATAACACCTATTCAAGTTTCACAAGGGTCTACATCTTCGGCGGATATGATTACTGGGTAGACCAGATGAGAATGCGTAAATATGTTTCCCCTGAGCCTACCGCTACTCCTGAGCCTGGAACTGGAAAGTGCAGGTCGGACTTCGGCGACGTCAGATTCACATCCTCGGATGGAGTAACTCTACTTGACTACTGGATTGAGGAGCTTGTCGAAGGCGACTATGCAGTCTTCTGGGTTGAGGTAGACTCCATACCAGCATCACCGGATACAAAGACGATCTACATCTACTATGGGAAGAGCGATGCTACAAGCATAAGCAACGGTGAAAACACTTTTGAGTTCTTCGACGATTTTCCTGGGACTTCAATCGACACGTCTAAATGGCAATATGATACAGGGAGTTTTACTGTGTCGAATGGTGTCGCAAGGTGCACAGAAAATGCGAAACAGATAAGGTCAATTGAGAATATTTTTGGGGATGTGGAAGTTAGGGTTAAATGGCGTTTCAGTAGTGGTGGAAGAGGAAATATTTGTTTTAGGAAATCCTATGATGCCGTTTCTGGTGATAGAGTCAGAGATCCAGGGTATGATATTAACTTTCGTAACCCTGATGCCGACGAGAGACTTAGAAAGTGGCCTGGAGGTGATAATGAACCCATAACTTTAGATTCCTCCTCCTATACATACACAGATAACGAATGGTATGTTGGTTTTGTTAGAGGATACGGAAGTTCTATAAGTGGACAGGCGGCTGAGAATGCAACTCTTCTTTCAGCTACCGATACAGATTTTACTTCAGGCGAGGTTGGTCTTGGAACAGACATACTTGTTACACCTGGAACAGACTACGTTGAGTTTGACTGGATTTTCGTCCGTAAGTATGTTGATCCTGAGCCTAGTCATGGAGAATGGGGTAGGGAGGAGCGTTTTTATGTGGTTCGCAGTGTTAGACCTCGTGGTGGAGACTTGCGTAGCAAAATAGGGTTTAGCCGTAGTCTTCGGGTGTTCTAGTAGACTCCTGTGTATGTTACTATGTCGCCGCTTACGACTGCGTAGAGGTATATGCGGTTGAAGTTGTCTACGTCTAGGTTTACTGCTTCGCCGGGTTCTAGGAGGAAGCCGTATCCGCTATATGGGCGGTAGTTTTCGCCTCCTATGTATATGCCGCCGCTGTTTCCTGAGAGTGCTTTCACCAGCACCGACTGGACTTCGCCGCTTGCAAGCACGATTCCGCCTGAGTCTGAGGTGACTGTTACCAGTCCTCCGGTTTTAACCTCACGTGGGGGTGGGAAGATACGTGATTCGATATGCCATGCCGCCCACTGACCTATGTACACGTCGTCGATGACTACACTTGACTCGTTGGCGAAGAACGGTATAACCTCTGGGTAGAAGGTAACCGTCTCAGGTAGAGTTATAGACACCTGCGTAGTGTTGTTTATGTCTAGTGACAGGTATGGAGGGTCTAGGACTAGGTGGTATGCCTGCCACGTACCAGTGCACACGCTTGAAGATATATCGCTACCAACTACGGAGACATATGTCCCATCCGGCAGACCATACCGTGCAACAAGCCGAGCGACTGTACTCCCTATCTCTAGTGCAGCTAGTGTATGTCCTCCTTGGGCAGGTATCTCGAACCCTATGACAACATTACAATCAGTTGCAGGTATATCCGTTGGGAAGCTTGCGTCAAACCTCATAACCCACCTAGGGGACGGAGCCGCCCTTACACCAAGGTATATCTGGTCTACCGTCGTCCCGTCTTGGCTGTTTCGGAGGTGTATGGCATTGTTCCAAGGAGAACTTACTCTCGTGTTAACTCCTGCAGAGAGTATTGGTAGTGTCCATTCCTCTGGGGGTTTACCTACTTCGCTGTCCCACCAGCTTTGCCACATACCACCTCTGCCGGTGTATATTGCCTGCATGTAGCGGAGCTTGTCAGCGTTGTCTGGGAGGCTTATCCATGTCATCCTGTCGAATGCGGCTCCCTCAAGCTTGACGTTGCCGACCCATTTGATAAGGTCTGTTAGGTTCTCCTTGAGAATGTTGCGGATTGCGGCGGCTCCTCCTGACGCTACCCTGCTCATCAATATATAACCTGTGTTGCCGAGGGTTAATAAGTTTACCATTCAGCCCCTTCGAGGACGAGCCTGTAGAGGTTTAGATAGTTCTCAGCCATGTGCTCTCTTGAGAAGAGTTCAGCCCTTCTGCGGCAGTCTACAGGTTTTATCTCGTCAACCTTCTTAACCGCCTCAACCATCTCATCCACCGTATCGACTACAAACCCTGAAACACCGTGCTCAACAACTTCAGGTATAGCTCCGTCTCTAAACGCTACCACAGGTGTACCGCAATTATGAACGATTATATTCGATACTTGAAATGTAGAATCCTCTGTTGTCATGTTGAAAACCCTTCCCTTAAATCTAATTTTCTTTATTTCCTTAATTGGAACATAAAACGCTGATTTATCCTCATAGATACGAACATATCTACCGTAGCGTTTTTTGGATTTAAAACCTAATACATGAGCTTTGAAGGCAGGAACTATTACTCTGTATATTGTTCTCTTCTGTTTTACAACTCTCCCACTTATCGTAGTAGTACCCTTACGCTTTATGGTTATAATAGAAGCAAAACATCCCAGCCTCGACAGCAACTGCTGAAGCTGTAGAGCTAATGTTTTTGAAACAGTAGTAAAGACCAGCTCTCCACCTCTATCTCTATAACCATCTCCTTTGAAATAACCTAGTAGAAAACTTCTTGTGTAGCTACTGTTGAATACAAATCTAGGAACCCTCTTGTTTTCAGCATGTACACCAAACCATTTTCTAAAGAACCTTGCTAAGATCGGGCTTCCTACTCTGATTTTATATCCACTAGAAGTGGGCTCTATGGATGGTTTATAACCCAGCTTTTCCTCTATGATTTGAGCGTAATATTTCGCTTCATCATATTCATCCGATCCAAACGCTATTTCTATGCCGCTCCTTATCGCACATCCGTCAGCCAAATACCTTCCAAACAATTCCATTAGATATTTATCAACCAGTAATCCTTTACTCCTACCATATTGTGATTCAAGAATCTTCTCTGGAGTGGATTTACTGGTGTTCCGTAACACTTGGAACCGTACCCAAACCCTTCGTGGCACTCTCTTCAACTTTGGAAAAACCAGATAATCTCCCACCTTAAGATCCTTTGCACTCTTCCACTCATATCCTTTAAATACCCTTCTGTAGAGTGTTTTTCCAAACTTTTCTATATATACGTGATTCTCCCTATCTATTCTAGCTACTAAGACTGGATGTTCCTCTGTAAGTTTGAATGGAAGCAAACCTACTGCCTTAATTTCGTATATATATCCATCATAGTAACGATAATGTTTCTTTAGAACTCTTTGGAACTTCCCGTTAGAACCAAGAACTTTATGATCTGTAGTAACTTTGTTAACTGGAATCGCCCCTAAATGTGTCAGTATAATTTGATCTCCAGGTAGACAACTCATAGCTTCTACGGCAACCAGCCCGAACGGCTCACCCATCTTCGACGGGAACAGTAACGCTTTAGCGTCCTGCATAAGCTCTACTTTAACCTCGTGTGGAGCGTCTAGGTGGAGCTTTATCTGTTTCCCATCGCACATGCTTTTTATCTGGTTTAGGTAGCTGGGGTCTTGCACGAACGACCCGCCTACTATATCCAAGCCCATACCTAACCGTTTAGCTACCTCTATCGCAACGTGAGGCTGTTTAAACCTGTCAAGCCTCCCTACGAAGAGAAGTCTATCGCCTTTCTCAGCTTTAAACGGGTAGCGGTTCAGATCTATGCCGTTGTAGACATATTTCGCTGTGAACCCAAGCGTCTCATATACGTTACGCATCCACATGCTTATCGCCACCAAGTTAAGCTTGAAGGGTGGCGGTGCCCTACCCCACCAACTCATGTTCAAACCACCGTGATGAGTATGCATCACTTTAAGAGACGGGTTTAAGGCTTTAGCACGGTACTCGAAGCCGAACCAGTTATGCCCATGTATAATGTCGAACTCGCCGAGCATATCCTTGTAGACCTGGTAGGCTTTAAGCTCGGCTTGAAGCCAGTCAACCTGCACCTTTTCAAGAGGCGGGCCGAACTCTACGACTCTACAGCCTTCAACCTTTGAGCCATCTGCGGCGAACACGGTCACGTCGTGACCCATCTTGGCTAAAACCTCTGCCAAGTCTGCTACCACTCTCTCCAATCCACCGTAAGTACGAGGAGGAGTGGTTAAGAATGGGGTGCTTATCAAACCTATCTTAAGCTTTTTCCCTCTAGGTGTCACGACCTTAACCTCACGTGTTTCAGGCTTGGTGGCTTCGATGTAGAAGCTTAGGGTTGGGTATGGGTCTATGGTCTGCTTCTCTATAACATCTGACTGGCTCTTGTTGAACGGCATGCATTTAACGTCCTCGAAGCCGATCTTCTTAAGGAGCTTCTTAAGCGATTTACATGTGTAGATTGTCTTGTGTCCAGCTAGGAGGAGGTGGTATAGTGCTTCAGCGTCGTCCTGAGCCTTTTCTACGCCTACGTTGACGTGCCGATATTCCATTATCTTACCTTTCAGGAAAGCGTCGCATAACAGCTCGGCGTCAGGAGCAGATAGCCGTATCAGACCGCCTGGCTTCAACACCCTGAAGCATTCTCTTAGGAACTTTTCACCTTGTTGCCTGTCTAGGTGCTCGATCAAGTGATGGGCGACTATGAGGTCTACGCTATTATCCTTGTATGGTAGTCCTTTGGTTACGTCTACCTGCTTGAATATGTATCCGTTTGCGTCTGCATACCGCTTCAGGTCGAGTATGTCTATGTTAACCCAGCCGTAGTGGAACATATTTATGAAGGAGCCTATGTTGAGTTTAACCAACCCGTCGGAGGGCGGTAGCTTATACGGAGGCTTCTCAAGATCCTCCTTATCCACTATCTCGACAGGGTAGTCTGGTGCCACTTCCTTGAACTTGTTTACCCACCATTCCCTGCTTCTCAGAGTTAGATGCGTGGGGTCGTCTCTCGCATACGGGTGGTCTTCAAAAGTTATGCCGTGAAGCCCTCGCTTAGATACTCTAGCCATCTCTCTGATCACGTCTGGGAGCTTATCCTCTGGAAGGTGCTCCATGAAGTCTTTGCTGAAGCATAGGTCGAACTTCTTGTCTTTGAAAGGCCAAGGAGTCTTAGTAGCGTCCCATAGGACGAAGCTATCTGTAGCCCGTGTATGCCAGCAGTGTTTGCTTACATCCATGCAGACCGCCCTTACACCTAACGATTCAAGCTTCTTGGTGACGTAGCCTCTAGCACCACCTAGCTCAAGAACACTCCCAGGTTTCCTCTGCATTATAACCTCGACAGTTTTCCAGTGGCATGGAAAGTCTCTGTATAAACCCTTGTAGACTCTTCCCTCGAAGTACGACCGATCGTATGCTTCTTCAGGGCTTATATTCTTATGCTCTATGGGTTTCAAGATAGATATACCTCCTTATAATGTTCCCTGATTTTATCCCACGTGTAGTTCAGGGCTTTAAGTCTGGCGTTTCTACCCATGCGTTTAACCTCGCTAGGGTTGTCGTAGAAGTACAGTATCTTCTCTGCTATTGCATGAGAGTTTCTTATGGGTACTATGAATCCTTCTTTGCCGTCTTCTATAAGTTCGTGTACGCCTGCTCCCTCGGTGGCTATAACCGGTCTGCCGTAGCTCATGGCTTCTAGACAGGGGATTCCGAATGCCTCTGTCACGCTGGGCTGTACGTACACCGTGCAGTTTGCATATACTATAGAGGGGTCTTTAACGTATCCCAGTCCGCCCCAAACTTTCGTGCCGAAGCCGGCTATTAGAAGCCTGCCGTCGATGTTTAGCCTACGCCATGCGGTTACTAGGTATACTTGACCTTTATCCGGCCCGTTGACTCCTAGATGACCTACCGTGAACGTGTCTGGGTAGGGAGGTATTTCCTTTGGAGGATTACATCCATGAGGTATAACCACTACGTTGTCTAAGCCTAGTTTTTCGGCTATGTAGTCTGCACTCGTCTTTGAGGGGCATATAACTGTGTCAGCCATCTTTATGTGGGCGGTGTAGAGCCTCCATAGGAATTGATTGGTTAGGTGAGGATAGTTGTATGGTAAGCCCAGCCTGTAAAACTCGCTCATGCTTAGCTCGACGTTATGGGCTGGAACATCTACGATTATCTTGGCTGGTTTAAGCTTTTCAGCGGTTAACCCGAACGGGTTTCCGTTGAAAACAGCTATGTCAAAGTCGATGTTCACCACTAGGTGGCATGCCAAGTAGTCTACCAAGAAAGGGTTGTCAGGTAGACCATAGTTTGCTGGGTTCAAATCTTGATATGATAACACCTGACGTAGGTCTGAGACCTCCTTTAAGGCTTGAAGCTCGTTGAGGCTTACACATCCGCCTCCAGTACCATACCCTAACCTAGAGGTTGTGATGAATACGGATACCCTCATCTCTCCTCAACTCAGCTCAGCTAAACGTCGAGAGTAGTAACGGAGCCATCTATTTTAACCTTTAGGGTTCCTATATGGCTCAATTTTACATCTGTAAAAACTCTAACCTCATAACCGTACTCTGCACATTTCAGGCAGAACCTGAAGTCCTCAGAAGGCTCAGGCTCAGGATACCACTCGAACCAAGGAGGCGGAACCTTCTCGAACACCTCACGTTTTATAAGGCAGAACCCCATCCCTATTACGTCTACCTTTATCCAGTTGCCAGTCCACGAAGTCACGGGTAGGAATCCTTCGCCTTTCGGGTTTTTAACCCACATGGCGTATGGGAAGCCCTCTTTCTTCTTAGCCCTGTACAAGCCGGACGCTATCGGAGCGTTGCACTGCAGAAGCAACCTTAATGCTTGGTTAGGGTCTTTGGGGCTTTCGCATACGCAGTCGGTGTCGAGAAATAGGATATGTGTTACCGTCGGGTCTTCCAAAGCCATTTTCACGAGCAGGTTTCTCTCGGTGTCTAGGTTTAGAATGCCTCTGGCTAGGCGTATGGATTTCTTGAAGTCCGGTTGCGGTATGAATCTCAGCGGGCCGTAGGTGTGTTCGACCCACTCTAACGGAACCGCTCCGTGGTGGGGTACTGCTATGAATACGTGGGGTTTGGTCGTCTCGTCAAGCACCCAAGCCAAGCCTAACCCTCCTTAAGCTGTTCCTTAAGCTTTGCTAGTTGCATTTCGAGTATTTTAATCTCTCTCAGAAGTTTAGCCTTATCCTTGTCGTATGGCTTGGATATTGCTTCTTTGAAGACCCGCATATATTCCAGTATGGCTTTCGAGAAGTCGCCTTTGAACGGTGTGCAGTTGTAGAAGTGTATAACCCAGAACTTCCTGTCGACCTCCCATTTAACCTCGTGCTGGAACTCTATCTCGTCAAGCTTCTCAGCAAGCTCAGGGTCTTCAACATCATCGACTTTACGTATGTTGTTCACCTTGAGCCAATCGAATAGAGGCTTTAGATTAGGGTTATCTTTGAGTAAAACGGCATGACCCTTCCTTATCCTAGTGGCTGTTTCCCTAGTCTTGACTTTGCCGAGCGGTGTTTCAAAGATCAAGCCTTCTTCTCCTTCTGCTCAAGAAGCTTCTTAGTGTCGATTATCTGGGCTTTGACCCTCAGTATTTCAAGCTCCTGCTTGAGGTATTCCAAGTACTTCCTCCTCAAGGTGAGCCTCCTATCTAGATCCTTCTCATCCCTAGGCTCCTCTATCGGAAAACCCGCCTCGGACATGGTTAATCACCTTATGCTACCGCCAAGTAGGTTACCCTGTCGCCTGACACTTCAGCCAGCACATATATCTTGTTCAGATTGTCAATATCTATGTTCACCGCCTCGCCGGGTTCGAGTACGAAGCCTTCACCAGACTGGAGAGCTGTACCAGCTATGTGTATGTTCCCGCTGTTTTCGCTCATAGCTTTTATAGTGACTGATATGACTGCCTGTGGAGGTAACGTAGCACCTCCAGATGCGGCGGTCACCACGAATATCCCAGCCGTCGGTATCGTGGTCGGGGTGGCTATATCCACGACTTCGCCTGAAACCTTGGCGATTACCTCGCCTGAGACCTGTACGGCACCGCTTACCTGTATTCCAGGTTGGGTTATTACGTGTGCTCCAGACTCTACGGCGACGTACCCTGAGACTACTACTTCACCGGATAGAACTGCTATAAGACCTGATTCTATGCTTACAGCACCGGATACTATTACTGCACCTGATACCTGTCCGCCGCCTATAGCTTTTGTGAGGGGTACTGCCGCTATTCTTGGCATATTCCTCAGATATTTCTACGAGCCAGGTTTAATTTAAATTTGATGGTGACTATGGCACATGGTTCGCATACGTATACGTGGCCGTAGCTTACCTCCATGTATTCCATGGGTTTACCGCATTCAGGGCATTTCAGTATATTCCGATGAACGTTACTTTGTCGCCGCTTACTTCGGCACAAAGCCAAACCTCCCCCATGTTGTTTACGTCCAAGCTTATAGCTTCACCAGGTTCTAGTATGAAGCCTACTCCTGAGCTTGGAGGGTCTTGAGAGCCTCCGACGAATATTTTTCCGCTGTTCGTGTGTAGGGCTTTTATGGTGACTGAGACTACTTCGCCAGACCATAATGGTGCCCCTCCAGAGGCTCCAGTAACTACGTATGGGTTTCCACTTATCCTTATCCTAGTAGGCTTCTTCAGGTCTGCAACTATCTCACCTGAGACGACATGTACTTCACCTGAAGTGACTGCTATAAGCCCAGACTCGACTGAAACAGCACCTGAAACTTGAACCGTACCACTTACTTGACCACCACCGGCAGGCGTAGTTACTACGTGAAGACCTGAAGCAAGATACAGACCAGATGCAAGATACACACCTGATTGAACCGTTACCTCACCGGAAACTATGTGAACCTCGCCGGAGGTTACCGCTATTAGACCTGATTCAACCGCAACCGCACCGACATCGACCGTTGTTACGACGTGGATTTTACCGCTTGAGTCTACCAGAATCTTTCTAGCGGTTCCAGTCTCGTCTACGCCCCAGATTACTATACCATACGGTACTTGGAATTTTCGGTATATCTTCTGAAGTATGTTCAGTAGCTCGACTTCACTCAGCTTACCTCACCTAATCTAGATACTATATGGAATTAAAGCAAATAAAAATCTATTTTTCCTCGTAGTATGCTCCAAACAGTCGGTCTACTTTTGAGACGGATATTTTGGCTTTGTTGACCCATTCTAGGTTTTTTACGACTGCAATGTAGGTTCCGTTGTTTTCAAAAGCGTCTAGCCATGAGATGTAGGGGCTTTCCTGCTCCATCTGGGTGTAGGTCATTCTGAGCTTTGAACCGTCTATGTTTACAGTTAGTGTGAAGTTGTTTGTCGAGTTACGTATCGACAGCTCTTTAAGCCGTCCAGGTCTGTTACTTTCGATGACTTTCCCACCCGGCCATCCAGTCTCGTTAATTATCTTAGTCGTGTATCTGGTTGGCTTAGCTGGTTCAAACCGCTGTGCCTCTTTTTCTTCACGCTCAGCCTCCTCCATAGCCGCTATAAGATAGGCTAAATCCATGATACTCATGCTTTCACCTTGACAGGAACTATCGCCGTTATCCTGCCTTTCTCATCTCTCTCGAACATAGCTCCGGTCTGCTGTTGTTGCATGAACATCTGGGCTATCTGTAAGCCTATTAGAAAGCCGAGTCCGAGGCCTATCAGGAATGCTATGACGTTGTCTGAATCCATCTCAGGAGAGAGTCTATACGTGGATGCTTAAAAGTATTTTTCTAGGATGTAGGTGTGAAATGTATGCCTGTTATCCTACCCTGCTCGTCACGTGTGTAGACTACGCTGGCTGACTGTGGCTTCGGCTGTGTTTCTTTAGCAGTTTCAAATCCTAGTTTAAAGCCTATGGGGAAGCCTATCATAAATCCCAGCGACAAGCCGACTAGGAGAGCTATCCAAGCGTCGTTGTCCAACTCTAAAGTATTTTAATGGAAAGATTGTTAAAAAGCTTACTATGACTGTTCCTCCCACCATATTATTCTTATCGAGAAGTCCTCTGAGCTTGCCGACTGGTTGACAATTTCAATTAGTAGGAAGTAGTTTTCAGACATACGCATGTTTAGGTCTGCCATGATTGTTGCTCCTACTGCTCTAACTAGGCTTCCCCCTGGTAGAACCTGACGTACTACTGGTGTTCCGAGCGTGTATGACCCTCCGTATCTGAGGGTGCATTTTGATGTTTTTCCTGAATCTGGGTTTAGGTTTAGAGATGTTACCGCTGTTCCAGGTGTGTTTACTGTGACTTGGTTTGGCGGGTATAGGTTTACTCTTGCGTTTCCAGTTCCAGATAGCATGATTGAGATTATGTTGGCGTATACTCCGCTTTCATCTGGGTTATCGAACTGGAAGTATGCTGATGAGCCGCTTGCTACATCGTCTATTCTCCATCCTGCTAGGTATGCATCGCCGTCCAATATTTTCTGTAGTATCCTCTGGTTAACCAGTAGTGTTCCGTCTGTGAACTGTAGGAATTGCTGGGTGATCCTGTTTTTTAAGGCTCTTATCATTTCTGTGCGGAAGCTCATGCGTATCACCCTCTTGGTATTAACGTAACCCAGGCTTTAACTGCTCCTGTAGGGTAGCTACTGTCGAGGTTTCTAACCAGTATTCTCACTTGGGGAGGCGTTTTAGTCAGCACCGCTGTAGCCTGACGGGTCTGCCCTGCTTGGAAACTAGGCTCGAAGTAGGCGTATGCATCTGTTACGTTCTCACTATCCCATGACGAGCCGTCCTGAGACGCTAAGATATAGACTCTGACGCCGGAGGTTGCCGATGAATGGTATGTAACCCTCACGGTTAGAATTATGTCTTGGACTGTCTGGAGTTCAAGGTCTGTGTGAGCCTCGCCTCCAGCAGATATACTAGGCACGTCTATAAGCGTAGATGTAGTTTTGCTGAGCCTATGCCTAGACAAGCCTCAAAAATACTATAGAAAACCATGGGTTAAAAGCGTTTTTCTAAGATGGAGGAACTGCAAGACCATAAGGCGTCTCAGTTGAAGACAACGTGAGAGCAGAGACATCGCTCATATTTAAATCTAACCTAGCTATGTTGAGTGCCGTAGTACCTTCAGTCGTCTTTGCGGAGATTACATATAAATAATCGTCATAGTATTTTATCATCCGTCCGTCATACATTCCTTTTTGTCTTAGGTCATAACCATTAATGGGGCTTAATGTTGACGTATTAATTTCCATAACTAATGCACCACCTACCGAAGAGGAACATAGTGCAAACAACCGATTGCCATAAGACGTTAGGCTGACTATTGGATCAGCACTAACAGATGAAGATGAAATTATTGATAGGGAACTTTTGCTGTATTTGACTATCACACCTTCACCTGTTGTTCCCTGTCCACCGATAAATAAGTAATCTCCGATTACCGCTAGTGCATTAGCATAGGTTAAATTAGTAGCTATACTACCCTCGCTATATGATGTCAAGGATAAGGGTACCCGGATAGGTATCCTATCATAAACCTCAATAAAATACACATATCCACCATCTATACGAGGTGATTTAAACATACTTCTAGCACCAGGTTGGAGAACACCGGCAACAGACATATCAGATTCACGTATTTTATATATCTTTGCTCGTTCCCCATTAACACCCCAAGCATCCGTCATAACATAAATGTACTCTCCATCATCAGTCATAACATCACCATCACCTATGACATCACTTATAGTCGCAGAATCTTTAAGATCAAGCGTTCGAGGATCTCTTTTCATTACGTTACTTGAAGCAATGTATAGGTAATTATCATATCCATAATGTATGGATATGCCAGATATGTCGTATGTTGTGTAGCTCGATAGATCTGAGTCAATCACGTATAGGGTCTTTGGTGCAGGAGGGGATATGACGTACACTTTTCCTTTTTCTACTGGTGCATAGAATATCTTGCCCATAGGTCTTACTCCGACTCTTATGCTCATTCTTCTTCACCGACTATCTCTGCGTAGCATGTTCCTGCTGATCCGCCTGACGGGTATTTGGCCTGTATTTTTATGGTTCCTCCTTTGAGCGGTCGGTTCTCGTCAGGCCATAGCCATGGATACCAGTCCGTGAAGGGTACTCCAGCTTTGACATATATTTCGGGCGATATGTCTTTGTCGTTCCAGACTATTTTGAACAGTACGTCTTGGTCGCATGAGACGAGTATCTTGGTTAGGTGGAATACGGCGTCAGGGGTTATCTTGTATTCGACGACGGTCTGGTAACTGCTTGTTGTCGTTATCGAGTCGCTGACTCTTATGCCGCCCATAGGTCGGGCTATTACGTAGCCTTTCTCAAGAAGTGTTTTAATGGATTCGAGGGTGTTTAGTATGCGTGCCCAGATGTCGGCTGGATAGGTAGGTGTAGGAGCGGGGGCTGGTGGAGCGGGAGTTACCCCTGTGTACCTACGCATAACTTCAAGTATCTCTAGGAGTATTGTCTTTATCTCGTTAAGCTCGCTCATACATAGTATTCATCGTGTAATCTTGTTAAAAAGCCTTATCCAACCGCTTGGGTTTGAGGCTGTTTAGGCGGGAATACTGAGGTCTCAAGCTTCACTATCCTACCCTGGGCATCGTAGTGGACTACGGTGGTCTTAGGTATAACTGAGGCTATGATAAACCCACCTAGAAGACCTATGACAAACGCCAGCCACTGCTTATCCATACGCTAGAAATATTGGAGACAGCGGATTTAAGGCTTTCCCTAAGATCACGTGCCGATGGCGAACCACCAGACTGTGACGCTGGTGCTGGTTCCCGTGTATATCGTTATAGTGCCGCCAGAGGTGGCTGTTACCCTCGCACTTATATCGGTTGTAGTAGCTACGTTCACCCAAGCTCTTTTGACGCTTGTAAGCCCCGTATCCACGTTAACGGTTGAGGCGAAGGTTGTAGCCCCATGCTTGAGCGTATATTCGACAGCCCTGTTAGCCTCTGATGCTGTCCAGTACAGCCTATTTGCATGGATATATCCAAGTCTTACCATACTCTCACGAATGTATGTGATGGTTAAACTTAAATTTAAGTTTAGCCTTAGACGGTTCTTAGGTGTTTCTAAGATGGGTAGGTTAGGTAGAGCAACCATAAGTAGCAAGTATCTCATAAGCCTACCGAAAAGTGTGGTAACGTTCTTCGACTTGAAGATAGGTGACAAGGTAGACTTCTACTACGCAGAAGATCAGGAGCTTGATAAGGCCCCAGTAGACGAGATAATAGTCATGTGGATAAGGAGGAGTAAGTAATGGCTAGAAAGATAAGGTATCTTCTGTTGACTAGGGGTGGAAGCTACTTTCCTCAACTGCTTAAGGAGGGTGTGCTACAGCCTGGATTGTACAACTGGAGGAGGGTTTTTGATGAGGGTAGGGTGGCTAGGCTGGATCAGATAGCTTTGAGCGAGCTTGAGAACTATGATATAATCCATGTCAATCTGTGTGGGGCGGATGTTGGTCTTGTGAGTGAGGTTAAGGATAGGCTTAGGGGTTCATCTACATGTGTGGTATGCAACTTGGATTATGCGGTTGAGTTTCTTGATCCCCAGCATATACCGAATCTACCTAAGCTTTTTAAAGATTTGATGGTGGCTGATCTGGTTTTTGCTGTAGAGCCGTATCAGCAGGATTTATTGAGGTATGTTTTGAAGTATGCTGGTAAGAGGGATAAGCCGTATGTGCCTCTGATTCCGCATCCTGTGGATACTAAGGGTCTTAAGAAGCTTGGTGATGTAGTAGAGGTTGATGATAAGGTTGACGTGGTTCTCTGCTACTGGCATAGGTATAGTAACAACGTCTACCAGTTGAGTATGCTTACCCAGGAGATGCCTGTGTTGACGTGTCTGGTCGGTGTCAAGCCGGAGGGGATGCCTGTGAACGCTAAGTTCTTCGACTTAGCCATGTTCTACAGTCAGTGGAAGAAGTACTCCTACTTTGCAATCCACGCCATGTATGGTTTAGACTATATAACCTATCACACGCATGGAAGGGTTAGCTCAGAGGCGGCTTGCTGGAGGATAGGTTTCGTCGGGACTAAGTTTAACTACACGGCGAGCGAGCTGTATCCCGATACCACGTTTTATCCTTGGGAGATGGATAAGATGCGTGAATCGCTTATGAAGATGGTTAAAGATGACGAGTTGTGGGAGAAGGTGACAAGTTACGCTTATCAGGAAGTTGAGAAGTTCGGTTACGGTGTGGCTAAGGCTCGTCTTATAGGGGCTTTGCAGACTGTAGGGAGGTGGTAGGTATGCGTGTCTTGTTTATGGGTGAGCTTGATATAGCTGGTCAGATGTTTATGGTTTCTAAGGCTTTGAGGAGGCTGGGGATTGAGGCTAGGTGTGTCACGTTGAAGCAGACGTATCTTGAGTATCCGATGGATATATACTATCCGACGTGTGATAGGGATGAGCTTAAATCCCTCATAGAGGAGGCTGACGTGTTCGTGTTCTGCAACTATATACCTGTGGTTCCTGAGCTTAGCATGTCCAAGATTAGGAGGTATGTTCTGCATGTGCACGGTTCGTTTGCTAGGATGAATCAGGACAAGCTTACGGTGATGTGGATTAGGACAGGTGCTATGATAGTGAGCCGTGCAGACCCGACCGTGTTCACCAAGGTTCCATGCGTGGTTATACCGTTGACCATAGACCCGGAGTATCTACCCAAGCCTAATAGGAATCCTAAGAAGATAAGGGTGTGTCACAGCCCGACTAACAGGCAATTCAAATCTACTGACGTGTTCCTTGAGGTTATGGAGGAGATAGAGAAGGAGTATCCGTATGTAGAGACTGTATTAATAGAGGGTAAGCCTTGGATGGAGTGTCTAAGTATCAAGTCTAGATGCGATATATGTTTCGATCATCTAGGAAGAGTCGAGGGCGTATATGGGTTAGCCGGAATAGAGGGTATGGCTTTCGGACAGCCAACCTTGGCCTACGTATCAACTCTAGCAGAGGTCTACCTACCTAGTCCGCCTATAGTCAACGTGCATGATAAGGAGTCTCTTAAGAAGGCTCTACTTAGGCTAATACGGGATGACGACTTGAGGAAAGAAATAGGTGAGAGGAGCATGGAGTACGTCAAGAAAGTGCATTACCCAGAACCTACAGGTGTAAAATGGCTTAAGCTATTGACTTCACAGGTAAAAAAATAGGGGAGGTTTTCCTATTATGGCCTATCTGCATAGAGTATGAGGGCACTTACTGTGCCGTATGCACTTGCCTGCAGGTATGTCGAGCCTTCCAGTATGTATAGCGGTAGGCTGTCTTCTTTAGCTCCTCCGCTTGGCCACTCCTGTGTCTCGTAGGGAGTTGTTATCCTGAATTTGTCCAGCGTCGTGGTTGCTACTGCTCCTGTCGGGTCTCTCATACGTAGGTTTACCTGTCCTGTTGTACCAGCTAGGTCGGTGATTTTTATGTAGAATATGTATCGTCTGAAGTTTTTGGGAACCTGTGTTCCTTTGTCGGCGTATGTCGTTCCTATGTCGAACTGTAGCGATTTAAGTTCGTCTAGCCTGACCATTTTAATCACCCAGTATTGTTCTTGTGTAGCTGAGCAGGTCTTCGCCAACGACTTCTTTAAGCCACATCGGTATGCTTACCTTGGGGTCGATTCCGCCTATCGTATGCTTCCTGCATCTGCGTTCAGCCGTCAAACACTCCTTGATTACGTTCCTATCTTTGATTATCTCGTAGGTGTAGGTCATCACTTGGAAGTTGAAGCGGACGTTGTACATCGTGTCGCTCAACGGGTTGTATATGTTGAACACTGGGTAGAGGTTGTACCATGTCCACATCTCTGTTACCGGTGAAGGGTTGTCGTATGGGCTTGTGTAGCCGTCTATATAGCCTACGTCGCCAGTTATCGTTCTCTCTATCTCTATCAGCGAGCCACGGTTAACCCTGCTCGGATACTGTATGAAGACCCTAGCCTGTGGAGGTGTTACTCCCCAGAATATCTGTTTGATAAACTTCTTATCGTATGGTTCTAGGTAGTGTCTGTTGGAGCCGTCCTGTATATCGTTCCAAGACGATAGGTTGTCTCTAGCACTTACGCTACCTACGCTGAACGGCTTTAAGACGCTATACTCACGGCCTGTTACCTGCACTACCACCCAGCCTTCTCTGAACTGGAAGGCCGCTAGATAGCCTTCGATAAGCCAAAGGTCTTCGTAGCTTTTTCTAAGTACTAGGCTTTCGCTCATGTTCCCAACCTTCTATTGCGGGAGTTGTCTACCCGTTAGCTTATATGAACGGGTTGGTCAGTTGCTTCAACGCTCTACCTAAGCCTACGATAACACCGTCAGGTATCAGTTTGTCAGTGCCTGAAGATTCACCTATGTGCTTAGCTAAGAACTGTGTGCTGGGCGGTACGATCATTATGGGTATAGGCATGTATGCAACGTTGTTCTCGTTGTCACCGAGTATTATCTTGCTTACGTCGATGGGTAGATGCTCCTTCCTACCTATCTTGAAGTAGACCTGTCTTACATAAGGCTCTGGGCTTACCAAGCTCGTTAGGTGAGTGATTATGTAGCCGAAGTAGTCGCTGAGCACATAGCCAGTATCAGAGCTTTCATACAGCCAGTCGCTCCAAGATGTGCTGACAGACGTAGACCAGCTAGTTAATACAGAGCCACCAGCTTTGAAGAAGCACCACCTAGGTGCAGTCCACCCTATCTCCTCGTCGTCTGCACCGAATCCCCTGAAAACCCTACCCTTAAGCTCTGGAGAGTTTAGGATTATCCTTAAACCAGCTAAGATATACTTCTTCCTAGCCATCAGTATCTTCCTAAGCACACTGTCAGGAGTCCCAGATAACCACAGCTCAAAATCCCTATTGAACACCTCATACTCCTTGGGGTCAAGGGGCCTCATACTGTACGTTGTACCATAGATAGTTATCTTATCAGGGGTTGACGCCGTAATTTCCATACTTTCACCTGAAAGATTGATTTGATAGAAAAGTATAAAAGCATTTTGTAGCACAAGTGTATACCGATGCCACGTGAGACTATTCTAAGGATAAGGTGTAGTAAAAAAACTATATGGAGGTTTAAGGAGATGCAGGTTAAACTAAAAGCTAGAACTTATGAGGAGGCGTTGAATATGATGATGGATGCCACTGAGACGTATTACTCTGAGCACGGAGGTTGGCCGATAGATCGCTTAGAGTAGCTCAGGAGCCTCCTGTACGCCAACAGGGCTTGGTGCAGGTGCCATGCTTCTTACAGTTACAGTTCTAGGAGCGTATCTTACAGCCGCTGTGGTGGGCATGTATCCGCTGATCTTACTCCAGATCCAGTATACTAGGTCTTTGAAGGCTAATCCAGCAAGCCCGAAGGCGGCTCCCATGGCTATTTTTGAGGGTAATCCAGATGTTTGCTTGCTGACGTAGAATGCACCGTAGCCGAGTAGTGCTTTTACTGCTATCGATGTAGCTGTTGCTATGTCTCCTGTTACAGGGAGGTACTGCATTACTAGCGGTAGAAGCCTGTTAGACAGCTCTTCACCTGCTATGAATGTTGTACCCGCTCCTAGGAATGTCTCAGGGGTGAAATAGTTTCTTACTTCTGGTACGGTTAAATCTATCCTCATGCTTATCACGTATCTATTCTTTCACGTATGATATTTAAGTTTTATCGATGAGTGGGTAAAGCTGATATATCTGGTCGCTAGAGTTTATGGTGATGGTTAGCGTAGTTGTTCGTGTAGTGGATTACAATACTGGCAGGCCTGTCGGCGGTGCTCTGGTGAGGGTTGGCGGGTCTACGGCTGTGACCGATGCTATGGGTAGGGCTATGCTAGATGTTCCGGCGGGAAGCTACGTTATAAGGGTTAGTAGGAGCGGTTATAGGCTTACTGAGGAGTATGTCAGTATAACTGGGCCTTCGGAGGTGACTGTTAGGCTCATACCTTCGGTGAGAATTCTATGAGTTTCAAAGCCCTACGTTCAGGTAGGGAGCACCTAGTAGGTATTCCGGGTGTTGCTGGTGTTGGGCTTAGCACATACTATCGTGGAGAGCTGGCTGTCAAGGGTAGCGAGCCTGTAGTTGTCGTATATGTTGAGAAGTATGATCCTGATATAGTTAGAAAAATTCCAAGCGAGATACATGGCGTAAAGACCGTTGTGGTTGTATCAGGGAAGATTAGGATTCTATCTCAGAGGCTTATGACTGGAGTAGAGATACATAGGGCGAAGTATAGACCTATCATGGGTGGAATATCCTGTGGAAGCTTGGATGTGGGTGCGGGTACGCTGGGATGCGTAGTCTACGACGCTGTTACTGGCGAGCCTTTATGTCTATCTAACAACCACGTTTTAGCTCAGGCATTTGAGGGAGCTGGTTTCAGGGTTTATAAGGGTAAGCCGATTATTCAGCCGGGTTCAGCCGATGGCGGCGGTTATCCAGATGATGTAGTTGGTTACTTGGAAAGGTGGGTTCCTGTTAAACGTACAGGTGAGAATATTGTTGACTGTGCAGTCTTCAAGCCTACTGTCGAGGTTGAGGAGAGAGTACTTGGCTTAGTAGATAGGGTTCCTCCAGTATGTAATGTCGAAGTAGGTGATGTCTTACGTAAGTCTGGTAGAACTACTGGGGTTACAGAAAGTGATGTGGAGTCTATTCACTCTACTGTGAGTGTCGAGGCTTGGGGAAGGGAGTACATTTTTACGGATATAACAATCAGTAAAGAGGCTATGGCTGAGGCCGGTGACTCTGGAAGCCATACGCTGGATGTTACTAAGAAGGGTACGGCTGGAATATTATTTGCAGGTAGCGAGTACAAGACCTGCTTCATAGCTGGGTATAATATCGAGCGTGAGCTAGGTGTGAAGTTCTCTACAGCACCAGTAGAAATTACTGCTCCAAACTTGATGGCTGTAGGTATTATCGGATTGAGTATATATTTGGCTTGTAGAGAGAACATAAGTAGAGGAGTAAGAGCCGCTATGCCATAAATTTAAATTCATCTACCACAAACATAAGTATAGTTATGGCTACCGAAGGACATGATAGAAAATTGTTCATAGACTTCCGTATAGAAGACTTCACCAGTAGCACGTATGGTGAGGGGTCTGAACCAGCCACCGATGACAAAGACTACCAAGCTGTCGGAGTACACGTCACTCCTTCGCCAATAATAAGCCGTGTAACCTGGACTTCTAAAGATTTCTACATAAGCGACTACGTTGAGGAACCTATAGGGGACATAGAGCTTAGAACGTTTGAGTATGCCGTGATGCAGACTGGGTGGATATTTAACGTTAGATCGACTGTTATCGGCATATACGTGAACGATAACCTAGTCGTGAAGAAGGATGTCAAGATACCAGATTGGGATGTCTACACGCCGCAATCGTTTCCGATAGGTATTATGGTGTCACCGATCGACAGGGTTAAGATCGCCATCCAGTTTGAAGACTCACCTAGAGTTATTGCCGATTACTACAGGTTTGTGGGTCAAATACGTATCGTCGGTAAATACGAGAGTATGGTTCCACCCAGCGAAGGCACAGTTGTAATAACCGTGCAAGACGCAGATACTGGTTACCCAGTTAAAGACGCATTAGTTAGAGTTCTTAAGGATGAAACCATAGTGTCGTCTGGGAAAACCGATGCTAACGGAGAGGTATCCATGTCTCTATTTGAGGGAGACTATGTAGCTAGAATAATAAAAAGTGGTTACGAGATGGTTGAAATACCGATATGGGTGCCTGCAGGAGAAACCGTAAACTATAGTGTAAGCTTATTATCTCTGCCTCCTCCGTGGTGGATTGAATGGTTAAGCAACAACTGGCCTTGGCTGGTTGGTGGTGCAGTAGTCATAATAGGTGGCTATATAGTCGTCAAAAGGCTTACTGGTGTATCGCCAGTAACCATTATCAGAGAAAGGGTAGTACCGTATGTCAGAGAAAAAGTCAGACCTGAAAGAGCGGAATATGTAGAATTTCCATCTATGTGAATATGAGCGTCTCTGTTGTGATACCGACTCTCAACGAGGAGAGGTTTATAGGTGGTTGTCTAGAGAGCCTTGTTAATCAGACTGTTGAGCCTGAAGAGATTATTATCGTCGATGCTTATTCTACGGATAGGACTGTCGAGATAGCTATGCGTTATACGAATAAGATTCTGTATAGCCCTATAGCGAATATTGCTTATCAGAGGGAGCTTGGAGTAGCCTCAGCGAGCGGAGAGTTTATACTGTTAGCCGATGCGGATACGGTTTTCCCACCTGATGCTATCGAGAAGATGCTTGAGAACTTCAGCGACCCGTCTGTTGCGGCGGTTACTGTGGATATAGCTCCGCTTAATCCTAATCCACTTACATATGTAAATTGTTGGCTTAGGAATTTAGCTACTCCTTGGCTTACTCAGAGGGCTTGCTGTTTCATGTTCAGGAGAAGCATGGTTTCGTCTAACGTGCTATTTGCTGTTAATGGTCATGCGTCTAGGATGGATATTTTCCCGCTTATGAAGAGGCTTAAAGGAAGGGTTGTCAAGGATGAGCGGGTTACCGTACAGACAGATATACCTGTTGAAGAGCAGGTTAAAACAATATCTTGGATAGCCCTTGGTGTTTTAGCAGGCTATATTATTTTAGCTGGTGTTCGGTAGCCTTTTCTCTCTGAGTATACAGCTAGAGCTACTCCTCCTAGTAGAAGAAGTAGCAGTAGCCAGCTCATAGTAGGTACTGTAGGCGGTGGAGGAGGCGGAGGAGGGCCTATAGAAACTTCTAACGTCGCCGATGCTTTCGCTGGGCCTATCGGCATTTTAACCACTCTACCTGATTGATACTGGAATGGCTAATGCGGTTCCAGGTATGGATTCTAATCCTTGGAATTCTACTGTTATGGTGTATGTTCCAGGTGAGGCTGTTTCGGGTACTGTGTAGCTCCTCTCGAAGTATCCGTGTGGGTCGTGCATAGTAACTGCTGAGTCTTCTATTCCTAGACCTGGGCACCGTATGTAGACCGTCGCACCAGCCAGTGTTCTGCCTGCGTTCGGCCCGACAAGGTATACCAGCCATCCTGAGACTTTGAACACCTGCCCAGGTACGACGTTGGTAGGTTCTATGCGTAGGTCGATGTATGATGGGGCTACTATCGTTAATCCGACTTCATTACTTACCGCACCTGTTTCGGTGTCGTAGGCTCTTACACGCCATGTCTGGCATACGGTTTGTACTCCTCCGAACTCCCATGGTACTATCGGCATTCCAGTAGCTTCTCCTGTTTCAGAGCTTAGTGTGAACCACCATTCCCACCTGTTGTTTGCTTGGTTCCATATCTGGACGTAAACTTTGAACGGTGTAAGCGTCGTATCTACGTATTTTCTAACGGTTATCGAGACACGCTCGTCTGGATATGCACGGTCGGGGTATATTTCTATCTCAAGTTTCACAGGTAAGACTGTCAGCTCACCGCTTCCAGTATATGAGCCTATAGGCATATTTCCTCAACTAATATGATTTCCAGCCATTCCTTAAATATTTTTCCTGAGCGTTAGTGTGGGTATCTTTTCTTCATGTAGAGTACTAGGTTTAGGTATGCCTGGTCGTATGATTTGTTGGTTTCAGCTATTCTGCATAGGTCGTCGTAGGCGTCTCTGTGGTAGACGCAGAAGAGGTCTGTTCTGAACCTCTGGTGTATTGGGCATAGTGAGCATATGGAGTTCATTATAGACTTGTTTCTGTTGGTCAGTAGTTCGCAGTGTGCTATTCTAATGGCTCTGTTGGAGTCTTTGAAAAAGAAGTCACGGAAAATCATCTATGTTACCTCGTGGAGAGCCAGTAGAGGAATAGTATGCCAGCTCCTATAGCCATTATTGCGAACCAGGGTATGGCGGCTGGAGGTATAGGTACAGGAGCAGGTGCAGGTGTAGGTGTCGGTGTAGGGGGTGGTGCTACAGCTTTGAAGTATGCGGTTAACGTGTGGTCTCTATCCATGGTTACGGTTATCGGGTTCTCGGTTCTATACTCGCCATCTAATTCCCAGTGGTCGAACTCATACCCGTCAGATGGGATGGCGGTTACAGATACAGATTCTCCTACGTCGTATTCGTAGTCACTAGGCTCAGGCTCGGTGGTTCCTCCTACGGTAGTTCTTATGCTGAGCCTAGCTTTACCTGGCGGAGGTGGAGGAGCTACTGCTTTAGGTGTAAGCTCGAAGTTAACCGTTACAGTTTCCCCTGCATTTATGGTAATCGAGGTTCCTGCTGGTTCATAGTCTGGGTGTGATGCTGATATGGAGTAGGTTCCAGGCTCTATATCTGTTATCCTGTAGAACCCACTTGAGTCTGTTTTAGCCGTCTTTCCTGCTACGGCTACTGTAGCTCCAGCTATCGGGTTTCCAGTATCGGCATCTCTTACGTAGCCCTCGACGTTTCCCTTCTCAGGAGGCGGAGGGGTAGGCGGAGGAGTAGGAGGTGGAGTGGGAGGCGTAGGCGGTGAAGGTAATTCTGGGTAAATTGTTACTCTTCTTCCCTCCCTTATGTATCTTTGTACGTCATTTACCGATAGACCAGCTAAGTATCCTATGCCTTCGACGTGTACCTTAAGATTGTTAGTCTTTGCATCGTGATACGGCCAACAGTATTCGTAGGGTGCTTTGCCACAGTGAGTAACGTAAAGATTTAGTGGCCCCCACTCCGGTACTGCACCGATGGTGGCGAATGTTAATCCGAAGCACTCATCCACCCTGTACGGATATTCTGGGTATCTCCTCCATGCAAACGTTGTGAACTGGTAGTTCCCGCTCGGTATTTCGATCGTCCCGCCTGGAGATACCCATCCGATCCATTTTACATCTGGTATGGGCCTGGTTGTGCTTACGTTCCAGTTGTCGCTGACTATTAGTAACGGATCGTGAACTGGTTCACCAGTTCTAAGATGTGTTATTTCCCCTATTCTGACTAATACCATTCTGATATGATTCTATCAATCATGGAATATTTAAGATTTAGTCTTCACCAGCTCTGGCAGGTACTTCATGGCAGGCCACATGATAAATGTAGCTACTCCAATTACTATTGTGGCTCTTTTGCTTCCGGAGGCTAGGTAGGTTATTCCAGATACTCCTCCAGTTATGAGTAGCCATAGGAGCAGACTTGGTAGAGCGTATACGTCTATGGAGGTGTCGTAGGTGAATGGGCCTATGGTCTGCTCAAGGGTATCTATCAGCCAGTGTTCAGCTTTAAGCAGGTATTCTACGCCTTTATCTAGGTAGACGACTGCAACTCCAGATGAGTCTGCTTTTACTTCTTCGCCGTTTATGGTGAGCTTGACGTATGGTACTGATATGAACCCGAATAGTCTGACTCTAATCTCTACTCTAGCTTTTTCGGGAACCTGCTTCGGGGTTAGGTATACTTCGATTATGAGGTCTTGGTTCACCTCGACCGTTCTGGAGTAGTCTTCGTAACCATCTTTAGAAACCGATAGCGTGTATGAGCCTGCTGGGACATCCGTTATCTGGGCGAAGCCGCTTGTGTTGGTCGATACGGTGGTTGAGTCGAACGTTATGGATGCGTCGGCTATAGGTGATCTGGTGTTCAGATCGTAGACGTATATGGATACGGTAAATGCGGTAGGAGGTGCACCTACGACCTCTACTTGAACGGTTTCGTAGGTGTTGGCGTACGGCATATTTACCACCTAAGTAGTCCTTTAGATTCTAAGTAAGCTAACCCGATGGCTAGACCGATTATCGCTAATGGAGCTGATATGGCTTTAATGTCTTCGACAGATACGGCGGTTATGGCTAATGTCGAGGGGAGGTTTTCACCTTCATACACGGCTTTGATCGTATGGGTTCCTGAGCTGTCTATATGGGTTCTTATAGCCCAGTTACCGCTTGAGTCTGTTATCGTAGATGCTATCAGCCTATCGTCTATGTATACCTTAACAGTTTTACCAGTTAGAGGTTGCAGGTCGGTGGGTGAATTCCTAGCATATTTTAGCGTACCTCTTATCTCGAACGATTCACCTATGTTGACTTTTGAAGGTGCATCTATAGTTATAACTGTTGGGTAGGCTATGTACATGCTTCTTCCCTGAGACCAAGCACCGCTGTTGACATGCTTTGCGGCGAAGCTATGTGCTCTACACCCTAATCCGTATGGTACAGTCCAGTCTATCGCATAGACCCCTCCTGCGGCCGCCATGGCATACCCCTCCGCTATCTTTAAACCGGCTCTGTATATTTCTACTGGGCCTCCTACCGGTGTTCCGTTAGACATCACGGTTCCCGTGAACGTTACTTTGTCGCCTTGTTTAACCCATGAAGGCAGGGGGTTAAGTGTGATTGTTACACCAGTAACGGTAATGGATTTCTGCTCTGAGCCTGGTGCATAGGGCATGCTTTATCATAGAAGATTTGGGATAGAAGATAAATAAGCTTTATTCCAGGCTATTGGTTTAGAGCATATCGTCTAGGAGTCGTTTAAAACTGTCTAGGGGTTTTTTAGTGAATTTTGCTTCTATGCTTAATTCTACGTTTTTTATTTCGCTGTCTTCTTTTTCTATCCATATATGTGGTCTGCATTTCATGTCGCTGTTTTCACAGCAGTAATCTAGGTAGAGTTCTTTGTAATTCTTAACCCTTCTCCTGACGGTTGTTTCAAGCCTGTTACGTTCTTTATCATAAACTACTGCTGAGAAGAGGCCGACATCCTCCGGCTTGACTGATGGATGTAGAAAGTGGATTACGCATTTTTGAGGCGTATCTGAGACTTTCCAAGTTTTATATCTACTTTTTCTTATAATTTCAGCTAAGTTTTCACATACGGACATTTAGCTCACCACTACATGAGACTTTCCAAATATGATTATGAGAGCTAGGGCGGCTAGTATGATTAACGCTATTTTAAGGTCGTTGCTTGTTGAGGAGCCTCTGCTTTCAGATTCCCTGCTTTGAAGTTTCTTCTCCTCTACTCTAGGTATTATAATGCATTTAGTCTCTGTGCATACCTGTAGCTCCTGGTACTTTTTACGCTTGGTTCTCAGCGATGTCAATAGGTCTTCTACGTGGTGTTCGAGGTCTCGTATAGTTTTCCACAGCTCCCAGTCTTTAACTCCGACGTATTTGTTAGCCATTCTTAGGAGTTCCTCGGTTTTACGTGCTATCTCCTGTAGCTCTGGGTCTTTGGATACCTCTGCGTGGTGCTGTACGTCTCTGAGGTGTTTTAAAATGCATTTGGGGGCGGTTTCACCGCCTTTCCCAGCACTCCATTATATCCTCAGTTTCCGGTATTTCTATTCCAGCTTTTTGAACTACAACTCTTCACCTCCTGGTATATTTTTTCTAACTCTTCCAAATTAGGGTTAGTAGATGGGCCATGGTAATACATAAGGGATAACATTTTTAGAATTAATTGCCTTTGTTTTTCCTTTACTACAAGACGTAATTTAGGTAGAATCTTTCTTAACAAATTGTGACTTCTTGTGTAATATCGATAAACTGGTTTTGGATTTTTAACTTTACCCTCTAACATACCTAAGTTCTTTCGTTTAACTAAGTATACCTTTCCTCCTCCAATTATCCTTTTAACAGTCTCAATTAACTCTTTTGATGTACTATCTATATATAAATAGGCAGTATATGATGGGTTTCTAGACCTTGGAGCTGGATGATTGTGTTTAGCTATCCCTAGTCCCCCCTCACCATCTATTATACCAGCTAACCATCCAAGCCAATATTGTTCTTCCATTATGTCTTCCGTGGGGGGTATTTCTTCTTTGGTGATTATGGCTCTCACCTCTTTTTCATAGAATTTTTCTTTGTGGATTATATTTAAGGGTTATAGTGATGCTAGTAGTTTCAGGTATCGTAGTCCGTCTTCTAGGTTTGCTTTTAGCCATTCTATGGCTTCCTTGGTGTTGAGTAGGTCTATTATGTGTTTGTTGGCTTTTATGAATGCTAGTATTTTTTCTGGGTCTGCTGTTACGGATAGGTTTATGCCGAAAAAGTTGAGGGGTATCTGGAGGTTGAAGTCTTTTGAGGTTAGAAGGTGGTAGAGGATTTCGGCGAGAGGCTTACGTTGCTCGATAGCGTCCCTTATCAACCCGTATGCATCGACCATACAGCGTTACTTCTTAGCTTTCTTCGCTTTTATAGTTTTTGTGCTTTTCTTAGGTTTAGGTGATGGGGGTGGTGTCTCAGGTTTTTGCTCGATAGGCTTACTCACAGTTTCAGGAGCTGGTTGAGGAGGCTTCTCTGCAGGTGGAGGTGTTTGTGCTGGTGGCTGTGGGATCGTTAGGCTGGGAGGGGGGCTTGCGGTCTGTTGTGGTGTGGTATCTGCTGAGGTGGTGGGACGGCTAACCGTGGCTGTGATGTCAAGGCACTTAGACCTTTGATAATATCCTGTAGTTTACCTAGGTCGAATCCTAGAGATTTAAGACCTTCCATCACCTTCTCTAGGCTTGAGCCTCCTTTCTCGAACACCTGGTCTAATTGCTGTTTGTACTCCATAAGCTTCTGGATTGATTTTAGGCCTCTCTCTATTTCACCGCCTTCTTGGAGCTGTTGCTGTAGCTGTTCTATGCGTTCCTTGAGCATGTTGAAGTACTGCTCGTTTAGCCTATCCTTCAGCTCGTTTATTATCTGTTGCTGTTTCTCAAGCTCCTTCTCGTGTTGCTCTCTAAGCTGTTCCCGCATCTTGAACATGTTTTCGTAGCTTGACTTCCACATTTCAAGCATCTTCTCGGATAAGGCGGCGGCCTCCTCGTCTCTACCTATCATTTTGAGTAGTGTTATCTGCTTCATTATTTTATCTATCCAGTCTTCCTCTTTGGGTTTAGGTTGTGGCTGTAGTTTTGATTCTAGGAGTTTTCTTATCTCTTCTAATATTTCTTTATCGTTAAGTCCTTTTCCTCTGAGTTCGTCTAGGGTTTTAAGCATCTCGATAAGGTCTTTTAGTTCTATTTGTTTCTGTTGCAGGTGTGGGTATCCTGTTGGAGGGACATAGAATGGGGGGAACTGTAGGGGTTGCCCGAATTTTATGCCTAACGTGTCGGTAAGTATTCTAGCTTCTATTGCTGATGCTAATGCGTCTCTTATACGTGCCGAAAGGTCTGTTCGGTACGAGCCGATCTGTGAAGGCATGAAGGGGAACTGTGGAGCCGCCTGTGGCATAGATTGAGCCTGTCCAGTAGGTGTGGTTTGTATCTGTATTTGTTCACCGCTTAGGCCTAGTTTCTGTTTTACGTAGTCTGAGAGGGTTAATCCAGCCTGCCTAGCTTCCATCTCTAATGCCTGCTTCTGCTCTGGAGTCATAACAACCTGTAGTCTTGTACTGCTCATATTATCCGGTTTTCATTAGGTCTGGGGGTTTAATAAGTGTTTCCATACTCATTTCCATGAGTATTATGAGTATGGATATGATAATTTCCATGAGTATGTTCCATGAGTATAATGAGACGATGAGGTCTACTTTCCATACTCCTGCTACTCACTCAGTTGAGTAACTTACTCATACTTACATGTGTAAGAACACATATGAGGCCTCATGTACTTATGCTAGACGGGGAAAGCTAATATATTTGGGTGTGTAAGAGTTTTTTGGTTTGGATGTCTAGTCTTATTGATAAGAGAGTTAAGGTTAGGGTTTTAGAGTTTTTGAAGCGTGAGCAGGAGGAGGCTTTAAGACGTGGTGATGTTGATCTTGCCGTTGAGATCGGTAAGGCTAAGAGGCTTATTAAACGTGGGGCTTGGAAAGTTAGACGGCCTAATCCGTATATCAAGTTTATGAGTAAGTGTTTGGTGGAGGTTAGGAAGGGTAGTAGTTTGAAGGATGTTCAGGAAGCTATGAGGGAGTGTGCTAAGAGGTGGAGGGAGATGTCTAAGGAGGAGCGGGAGAAGTTTAGGGAAGAGGGGCTTTGGCTTTATGATTATTCATGAACTACTTTGAGTATGCTCTTCGTGTGGATATATGATTCTTAATTCTTCGTCTAGAGGGATTTCGATTTCTGGAGCGTTAGCTATTAGGAATTCTACTATGTCGCTTATGCTGAATCTTTTTTTCTCTTTATACTGTAGTAGAGCCTGCATTCTTAGAAGAGCCTCTTTTACCCGTCTCTTTACTTTGATCGTTACGTATTCATCTGGGTCTGACACTTTTTCCACCTTGACCCTTATGTTACATTTTTTCCTAAGTAGATTTATAAGTTTGACTGTGCGTTTATAGGTTCAGGTGAAGTAGATGGCGAGGAGAAATGTTATAACAACCCCGATGTTCAAGTACAGGAGGAGGGCACCGAAGAGTCCGTTCCTTGGATGGGGTTATGTGGCTACAAGGAAGGCTACTACGGAGGCTACCAGCCCTCGGCTCCTGAAGTACAGGAGCTGTATAGCGGCTGAGATGAGCGGTAAGAAGTTCAGCAACTTGAAGGAGGTTCAGGAAGCTTTCAGGTCTGCCGCTCACAAGTGCAAAGCCAAGCTATAGACATTTAATAGATAGCCTGAAATAAAGTATCCCCATTTTTATTTAGCCTAGTTCTTCCTTCTTGACTATTTTGCAGGTTTCTATTTTCATGTCGTCTGATAGCCTGCAGAGTTTAATTCCATCCGGCATTTCCTTCATTAGAACCAGAGTTGGTACGGCCATTATGTTGAGTTTGAATGCTATGCTTGCGGCACGGTCGTCCTCTGTTACGTCTAGAAACTCTATTTTCAGGTTTTTTTCTTTGGCGTATTTTTTAAGCATCTCGCATCCGGGGCATCCAGGTGCTACTATTGCGACCAGTTTTCCGTCTTCAGACATTATGGTCATAGACTATAGTGTCGAGGGGGCTTAAAAAGTTGAGGGTTTAGGTTTCTTCTAGTTCACGCTCTTGTTTTATCTCTTTGAGGAGTTTTCCCATTCTGGAGTAGCAACAGTAGGGGTTTCTGCATGCTCTTCCCATGGAGCATGCCCAGTATAGGAGTATTTTTCCTTCGTTTTCGTTGTATACTATTCGTATGGGTGCGATCGTGACGGTTACGACGGTTTGCCCTGTTTCGGAGCGGAAGTTTCGGCATTCATGCAGGTGTGGTCTTACGACTAGGTTCAACACTCACACCTCTGTAGACTTGTGGATGTTTTATGGCTATATTTCTGTTTTTAACTTCGTGGTTCATAAACTGGTCTAGGGTTGATTGTTTCCTGGTTCTTATTGGTTTGTATTTGAGCCATCTGCATCTTTTCCAGATGTCTCTTCTTATCTGTCTTGGTGTCTGGAATATGGTGAAGAATGGGAAATTGGATGAGACTTCTGCTACGGCTATCCACGCCTGTAGCTCGCATATTATCTCGCATGGGCATATGCCTTCACCGATTAGGCACAGCATTTCTCGGCAGTACTTGTCTGGGAAACCTAGTTCTCTGAGCATTTTTATCCTGAGCTGTTCTAGGAACTCGTCTATCTCGTTCATACCGATTCGACCATGGTTAACAAATGGTTATCAACTTACATATGTGTAAATCAGTCTGGGGCTGTTGGTTTGTCTACGTCTCGTGTGGATGGAGAAGCGGTTGTGCTACCTGTGTAGTCTACCTCTATGCTCGTCGCCGAGTGTACGTCTTCAAGGGTTGCCGCCGTCGGTTTCTCCTCACCTTCTTCTTGTTCTAACTTCTTCACCGTTTCTAGGAACAGCTGGTGTGCGTATTCGGATTCTTTTTCAAGTTTCCTTCTTATCTTCTCGTTGGTTATGGCGGCGGCTGTCATGACTGCCATCAACTTTCCTAGAGACATATCTACTGGCATATTTACTGTCACTTCGATAGGCGGTGTTTTCACGTCTGTAGGCTTTATGTAGAGTTTGAAAACGACCCTTTGTACCCGGAGCCTCTCTAACCCGTACATACATATATCACCTCCCTACCCGCCTACGGGCCTAACCCTGTAGGCTGGACGAGGCGGAAAAATAGGGGATTATTCAACGGAGGTTATCAGCCTCCTTTTGTCTCTGGAGTTCTTCTCTTACTATTCTGCGTATCTCGTGTAATAGTGCGTCGTAGTCTACGTGTTCCTCGAACAGGTAGTCTAGGATTATTAGACCCACCGCTAGGAGTATGGTTACTAGGTTTACGTTAAGGTTTCCTGCCATGGTAAGCAGTATTATGAGAACTGCAAGCTTGAACACCAGCATACTAACCATCCTCCTCATTCACTAATTTAATTAAACCCTCTTTTTCCCACTGTTTTAGAACCCTTGCGAATGCCTCCCCTATCTCATCTTGTATCTTGGCATCTTCTAGAGCCTCCTCTATGGTTTCAAAGTAGTGGCATTCAGAATCCTCTATCGCAGGC
>Ga0180301_10000154_pt1 | contig 50821 bp, 71 predicted proteins | sample GuaBasSediGuay16_FD_121797 | JGI IMG/M metagenome (GOLD analysis project Ga0180301, IMG submission 121797) | Subseafloor sediment microbial communities from Guaymas Basin, Gulf of California, Mexico - Guay16, Core 4569-2, 12-15 cm | ecosystem: Environmental > Aquatic > Marine > Hydrothermal... | reverse complement strand
CTCGTATATTCAAACTCATGTCTGCCCTTATCGTCGACATAGAAAAGTAACGTATCCTCTGTAAGCTCAACGTGCAAATCTTCACCGAACTTCTTGGCAACCTCAAGGAATTTCACAAGCTCTGAAATGTTTACCGTTACAGCGTTATCCAGATTGAATTTTCTTGCCTTAACTCTGTTATCGATGTTCGATGGAGGTATTATGCTGAGCGTTGTTTTGTACTTGCCGCCAGTGACTTTCACCCTGTCTGCGAACACATCAAGGCAGACTGGTTCTCCAAAACCTTTAATCAATTCTTTTATGTCCACGAAGTTGACTCCAAATAACACATCAGTATCGATTTTGAGATTTTGCAAATCCTCCTCGGCAACGTTTATCGTAACAATCGCATAATTTCCTTCCGTGCGTGTTGAAATGTTTATACCATTCTCATGTATTTTTATTCCACCCGTATCAGCGATTGGTAAATGCAATTCTACGAGCTTTCTTAACAGTGTTTTATCCATACACAACGAACCGATAACATTTTTAGCCAACCCAACCACCCCCTACTGGAAACTATCTAACGTTGCGAGGTTTTCATCCTTCTTTATTCTCTTTTTCTTTCTTTTCTTTTTCTTTACAGCCTCAACCATATCATCGTAGTTGTCTGGAACGAGTATTGGCGTTATACCCCTTTCCACAAGCTTTTTGATTTTTTCTTCCGTAGCGTCGGACTCTTTTACGAGTACTTCAACTCTTATTGGTCTGAAAACGTAGAAAATACCCGCAACGCTGTATTCTTCTTTTCCAGTTAGCGTATCCTTATTTTTTCTTGATTTCCAGACAGCTTTCGGGTGTGCGAGATAAACCCAATCCTTCCCTACCTCGAAATCCTTTGGTATGCTTGCTATTGCCTTGCTAACTCCGAGCCTATCAGCCTCTTCAATGAAATCAATCGTTCTCTGATAGTACTTAGTTCCAACCCACATCAGGTAGCCTTTCTTTGGCGGATTGCACACTGGACAGTGAGGATGGCACTCGTAATCCTTATCAAGCTCCTCACACTTGCCGAAGATTCTCTCAAAATCGATTTTTTGTATGCCCCTATGTTGTTTTAGCTCCCACCCACACGTTGGACACGCTTCAGGAAGCTCTATTGGCAATCTATGGCACGTAATCGGTATTCCCGCTCCAACGAGATATAGTTTACCGACGTATCTGTATCCACAGCCTCTCCTCGGCTCTAATCCTTCAAGCCACTCTAACTCATATTCTCCAACTTTAACTGTTCCCATACAAAAAATGGTTAATAATGGTATATAACGGTTGCGGTTGGTTGGTTCTTCTCAAGTTTCTCCGCTAAGTCCATCGGGCAAAACCTCCACTTGGTCGAAACGTCTCCAGATGTACAGCGTAGAATTTCTGTACTTTGCTTTGACTTTTACACGTCTACTTTTGACTCTGATGTCCACAACTACTCCTTCGAAAAGTTTTCCAAAAAGCTTGAACCTAACTTTTGAGCCAACCTTAATCTGCATTTTCCACAAACCTCCTCTACCACATCTGTAACTTTAATAAACGATTTCTCAACCCATTCCTCACCACAAACGGGACATTTATACTGTATCTCAAACTCTCCCGTCTCAAAACCAAATAAATTAAAAATTTTCTTGGTTGCCTCCTCTGCTTTTAGCATGATGTTTTTGATGTCGATGTCGATGTTGACGTTGACATCTAAATTGAGGTCGAAGTCTTTTTTGTTTACGAGAACGTTGTAAGCTTCATTGATTTTCTTGAAGTGTTCTTTGTCACCGCCAACGTCAGGGTGATGTTGTTTGGCGAGCTTCCTGAATGCCTGTTTAATCTCATCTTGTGTAGCGTCTGGATGTAATCCGAGAATTCTTAACGCTTCGAGTCTATCCATCAAGCTTCTCCAAAATCCAGAATTTCAAGTTTCACCCTGACCATCGTACCCGCCACGTTCATTCCAAGTCTCTTCGCAATCTTTGAGGGGATAGTTATTCTTTTATCGACTGGCACTTCTGCCTCGAAAATACCTTTGTTTAACGGGTTTATGTTGTCTATGTCCTCATCATCTACCTCATCGAGCGGAACAACCGTAAACCTCACCATCGTTCCCTTAGTTATGCCAAGTCTCTCCGATACCTTGTGCGGTATTGTTATTCTCCTGCCCGTCGTTACTTCCACATCGAATATTGCTACGTCTCCAGCTTCTCCTCCAATTTCCGTCATACTCAGAATTTAATTTTTACACTTTTTAAAATTTTCGGTTAATTCTGGTATGTGCTGGCAGTCACGAACCGTAAATTTGTTCAGCAGCTTTACGCAATAAATCCTCAGCAACGTTGAGGTAGTGTTTTATCTCATCATTATTATTACTGCTAACGCTCCTCTCAAGGTTCAGTTTAGCTTCAACAAGCTCTGATTTTATCTGACCATCGACTTTCTTTAATGCAACATCTATGAAATCTATCGTCATGTGAGCTTTATTCTTTAGCTCTATTAGCTCTCTACCTTTCATATCTTCATCTCTGAGCTTTTCAGCCTCCTCGATAATTCTCTTAAGCTCATCATCAGATAGCCTATGTGGTGCTTCAATTTTGAGTGTTCGTTCCTTCTCTGTTCCCAAGTCCTTCGCTGTAACTATTATTATTCCGTTTTCATCGACCTCGAAGGTGACTTCTATACGTGGAACTCCCGCTGGTGCTGGCAGAATACCATCGAGTAGAAGTTCTCCGAGATATACGTTATCCTTCGTAAATTCTCGCTCCCCTTGAAATACCTTTACCCTTACCGCTGTTTGGTTATCATAAACCGTTGTGAATATCTTTGAGGCTTTAATCGGAATTGGTGTGTTGCGTTCTATGATTTTACTCATCAACCCATCTTTAATCTCTACACCGAGAGATAATGGTAGAACGTCAACGAGCAGTACGTCAGATTTTAGCTTGCCTTCGAGAATTGCCGCCTGAATTGCCGCTCCCATAGCAACAGCTCTCATCGGGTCAACTCCGCCAGCTATTTTCTCCTTGCCGAAGATGTCTTCAAACAAGTTCCTAACTGCTGGAACTTTCGTTGCTCCGCCAACGAGGATTACCCTGTCTATCTCTTCCTGAGTTAGATTTGCACCTTTTAGGGCGTCAAAGATTGGGGCTTTTAATCTGTCCAACACGGGTTTGATTACTTTCTCGAACTCAGACCTTGTAATCGTAACGTTGAACAACCTTGGAACGTAGATAGTAGTGGTTGTGACACTGCTTAACTCCATCTTAGCCCTTTCTACCATTTCTTTAATCATTAGTACCTCATAATCATCAACATCAGCATTATCGGGTAGATAGTTGTTAATAATGTACTTGTAGAGCAAATCGTCCATGTCACAACCGCCAAGCTTCGTATCTCCCGACGTCGATAGTACTTGAAATACACCGTCCGCTATTTCCATGATTGTCACATCGAACGTACCACCACCGAGGTCGAGTACTGCAACCTTGATGTTCTCATCACCTTTAAAGCCGTAAGCCATAGCGGCGGCTGTCGGTTCGTTGATTATCCTCTTACAATCAATACCCGCAATTTTTGCGGCGTCCTTGGTAGCCTGACGCTGGTTATCATCGAAATAGGCTGGAACTGTTATTACTGCTCCTGTAATTTCTTCGTTGAGATATTTTTCTGCGTCCTCCTTGATTTTCCTAAGAACAAATGCGGATAGTTCTTGGGGAGTGAACCACTTATCGAGAGTTTCAGAGTAGAATTTTTTATCCGTACCCATCGCTCGCTTGAATTCTGCGAACTTCTCAATAGGAAGTCTTTTTGCCTGCCAACCGACTATTATCTCTTTATCTTTGAATCCAACAACCGACGGGAAGTTTTTACCGCCAAATGAGCCTTCAGAAGCGGGAATAATTTGTATTTCCTTTTTATCGTCAACAAAAGCCGCTTCACTTGATGTAGTCCCCAAGTCAATGCCTATAAACATAGTATCACCTTAAAAAAATAAAATTTTAAAAATTATTGTCTTCCTTCAAGCTGTTTTTTCAACCTCTCATTTTCTTTTGTTAAAGCTTCAAGTTTGTCGAGCAGGGCGTCGATGTCAGTGTTGTCCTTCACGTCTTTACCTTGTGGCTCTTCACTACCAAGAATTGATGATTCTATCTGGTCAAAAGCCTCAAACGTCTCTTTTGCCGTCAGGAACAAACCGAGCAATGCCATGAAGCCTTTAGCCCCCTTAACCATTCTGACAGGTATTGGCAAGTCCGTTCTCCTGATTGCTGAAATAATTGAATGCAGACTGCTACCGTATATCATCCCCGCTTGCTGGCTCAACTCCGCTATCTCCTCCCCCGTTTGGGCTATATCTATTGGATTCATTGGCATGTAACCCTTCTTCACCACTTCCTTCAGTGGCATGTCCATCAACTTCTCCATCTCTGCTGGCTGTATCTGGAAGGGAGATTTCAAACTCTTCTTCATCTTGTTCTGGTTCTCCTCCACTCTCATCACCTCCTCTTAAACTTTCAACCAAATCCACAAACTTTTCATTACCCTCAAACTCAATCTTAACGTATTCATTATCCTCATAACAACGCATTCGTTTTATCTCAAACTCGCTAAGTGCCAGTTTCATTAAAAAGTGTGACCTCAGTGAGTCTATGAAGTTTAGCATGTTCTTGACCATGTCTTCTCTGTTCTGCTCGTCTGGAACGTGAAACTCCGCTATGAACGTACTATCTACGAGGTCATAGCTGACATCCTTCACGTCGTATCTTGTCTTAAACTGCTCCCAAATTGGCAATACCTGACTCATTATCATCGATTTAATGTTCTCCATCTGCATTGCATTTTTCAGAAAAGAGCCTATGCCCTTCGCCTTCATCTCTTCAAATGCGGCTTTCAACAAGTTTTTATCGAACATGTCTATTCCACCTCTATTCCACCAAGACTTTCGTCTTTGAATTCGACTTCCCAACCCTTCTCATTCTCTGTAACCTCGATACCTACTTGCGATTTCTCTTGTTCTCTAACCTTACCCGCTGTTTCCTCAGCCGCTTCAAGAACGTCTTTTTGTTCCTGTTGTGATTCAGGTTGCTTTGGTTGCTGTTGTTGTGGCGTAGTATCTTGTTTCAATTTAGCCATCTTCTCTGCTGATTGTGCCTGTAACACGTTGGCGAATGCCATTAAAGCCTGTGAACCAGCGTTTATCAAGTTCATCAAAGCTCCAGTAGCATCGGGCATTTTTTCTATCATCTTTGCAGCCTCCATTGGGTTGCTCTTGGCGAGTTCTCTTATCACCGTATTCATCGCCTCAAGTTTGATTTTTTGTGGCTCTACAAATAGTACGTCCGTTAAGGTTTTCTTTGGCTGTTGCTCTTCTTCACTTTTTCTTGGGGATGTTAATTTATCTACAATTTGTTCAAACCTCTCAAGTTGCAGTTCCTCGAACGCATTTATGATTTCATTAACCGTTTCTGATAGTTTTTTTGTAGTCGGTCTAACCTCTTCACCCTCACCAGTTAGTTTCTGAATTAGTTTTTCTTGCTCCTGTTTTATCCTCGCATTCAAAGCTTCTTTCATCTTCTTTTCAATAGTATCTTCAGCTTCAAGAAGCCACTTAGGTGGCTCTTCATCAATCGTGAATTGTTTGTATGTGATACGCCTGTTTTCAGCGTCGTATCCTTCGAGCCTGATTATACCTCCACCACCGATATCTTCCTTGATTTCGTCAGGTGTTGGCATTGAGTCGTATTCCAGTCCGTCAACCTTGTAGAAGCGTCTGCCCTCTGGCATTTTGACTTTTACTCTCCAGACTTTCACTGGATAGCGTATATCTTGGTCTCTGATAACGTATTTCTTCCTTTTTATGATTCTACCTCTATGGTTTTTTGCTGTAACGAGCCAGATTCCTCCTCCATACTCTTCAGCTATCTCTTCGGCTGTTGGGAAGTGGTCGAAGTGAATATCGTTGCAGTGGATGTACTTGTCGGTTTCTCTTGCCTTGAACTGTACCTCTATCTGCTCGAATTCTTTGTCTTTATCGGCATCTTTCTTCTTACCATCTCCGAAGAAAAAAATTGTTGGTATCATAGCTCAAATCCACCTCTTCAATTTGTTTATAGTTAATATGAGTGTATAGTATTTAAATTTTGCTGGTTAAATCACCTAATAATTATTAGCATAATATGATGAGGAAAAAGAGCCTTGTAGAAGTGTTGTTTTTCATGATGATGTTTTGGGAGTTAGTTGAGTAGTACCTACTCTCCCCTTGAGCAAGAAATTTCACCAAACGGATGATGGTGAAATTTCTACATTGTCCGTATGGTGAAATTTTTTCAATAGTTATAAAATTACCCCTTTATTTTTATTTTTGGTCAAATACCCCATTATTTAGGTTATCCAAGTTTTGGGGGGGGGGTGTGTGTGAATCGTCAACTTGTAAAATAGACTAAGTATTTTGTTTAGAGTTTTACTGGTTTGAAATACCATTGTTATTACTATGTTTATAGATAGTTATATTACTTATTACTTATTACTTATTACTTATTACTTTATAATATATATAATTATTAATAATGATAAATCTTCCTATAAATAGAATTTTAATACTATCATAATAGTCAAAAGTAAGTAATAGTAAAAAAATAAAATCCTTCAGTTACAAGTTGACAAACAACACACACCCCCCCCCCTTTTTCGGTTAACCGAAATTTTCGTACAACCAATCAATTCTATTATAAGTTGACGTACTGTACATACACTCATTTCCCTCTATATTTTATAGGATTTGTGGAAAAGTTTAAATAATAGTTGTCGTCTATTTGTATCTGGTGGTGTTTTATGGGTTCTGAGTATCGGAACACGGTATTCAAAAATCGAAAAGCACTATCTCAAAGATACATACCAAAATACTTGCCATACAGAGAGAAAGAATTAAAAATGTTGGTTAATATGTTGTATTCATTTATAGATTCTGGTTTCGTTAGAAACACCTTAATTCTTGGAAGGACTGGTGTTGGTAAAACTGCAACGGTTATGAAGGCTATTGAGGATGTAAAAGCAGATATAAATCCCGATGAATCTATGATTATCTATGCTATTGCTGACGACTCAATTAAAGAGACTCTAAGGAATATCTCATTAAAACTAAATATGACTTTGCCTAAAAAAGGACTTTCTGTTTTTGATGCAAAAAATCGTGTATTTAATGCGATTGGAAATAAAAATGCACTGATTATCTTAGATGAAATAGATAAGCTATTTAATAGTAGATACTGTGAAACAATAATGTATGACCTTACAAGGCGTGAGAACCTGTCTTTAATCGGTATTACAAACGTTATGACAATTATGGACGACATTATGGTTAGTTCTGTTCTGAGTGATAGAGTGTACAGTTCGTGGAATCCCTCTAAAATTGTATTTAAGCCGTATTCTGTCAACCAAATTAGTGATATTATTAAACAGAGGTCGCAGGAAGTATTTTATGATGGTGTTATATCTGATGAGTGTATTGATTACTTAGCGACAAAAGCGTATGGCATCGCTGGGGCAGATGTAAGGTATTCTCTTGATGTTTTAGGAATATCTGGTGATTTAGCTGATACTTTAGGTCTAACAGAAATTTCTAATGATTTAATTGATAAGGCTATTGATGAACTTGAAGTCAAGTACCAAGTTGATTCAATAGAGTCCTTATCCTATACTGAGCAGTGTTTATTGTATGTAATTGCTAAATTAAGTCCTATCCAAATACACAAAGCGTATGAGTATGCTAATAAATTGCTGTATAAGTATTTTAAAACATCATTATCTTCAAGACGGTGGGCTGACCGTAGGTTTTCTTTGGAATTGGCGGGTTATATTAAAGTTGTTAAGCATAGTGGTGGTAGAGGCAGGGGTTTAAAACATAATTTGGTATTGAATGAGAGTATAAATCCTGATTTTATTGTAAAAACCATTGAGAAATTATGGAAATTGTAGGAGGTGGTTGGATGGATTTGTTGAGTAGCCCAGCAGAATGGGAAGATTTTTTCGAGACGAGGGTGGAAAAGAAGTTGCGACAGTTTATGTACGAAACAGGGCATGGAAAAAAGTCGTTCTACGTTGACGTCAAAAACGAGCTTGTGACATACAGGGAGATGAGAATATATGAGGAGTTGGTTGAATTCCCAGATGATGTAATTAAACACGCACACGAAGGGCTATGGGACATCTACAACCCAATCGATGGCGTAAATCTAAAGGGGTATTTCGTTAGGTTCGTAAATCTACCTTTGGCAAGACGTATATCTCCAAATAAAATCGAGCATACATGTGTAAACAAGTTCTATGCTATTGAAGGGATAGTTACAAGGGCTTCACTTATCATGCCATACGTTGTTGAAGCGGTGTATAAATGTAAGAAATGTGGCTCTAAGAACGTAATGCATGTAGATATATCTCCAACAGCTAAATTGACGAAACCGTACAAATGCAAGGCGTGTAACGATGGTAGGAGATTTGAGCTATTGGATGGGGAAAGTAAAACAATCCCATACCAGATTATTCAGATACAGGAATTGCCAGAGAACTTATCAGTTGGTGAAGAACCAAGAACGGTATTGGTTATCCTCACAAACGATATTGCTGGAAAAGTCTTTGCAGGCGAGAGGGTGGTCGTTAATGGAATAGTGAGACTACTGCATAAGGGCGATAGACCTATTATGGACTATTATATTGAAGCAAACTCAATAGAGGTACTTGAGAAAGGATATGACGAAGTAAAAATCAGCGAGGAAGATAAATGCAAGATTGAAGAATTATCGAAAGACAAGAACCTCGTTAGTAAAATCGTAAATTCAATTGCACCATCTATCAGAGGACACTATTACACCAAGCTCGCAATAGCGTTGCAGTTGTTCGGTGGAGTTAGACGTACTTCATCTGATGGCTCTGAGTGTAGGGGGGATATTCACGTTTTAATTGTCGGTGACCCATCGACTGCGAAAACGAAGTTAATTAAATGGGTCAAGAACCTCGTACCGAGGGCGGTGTATTCTTCAGGTAAGGGGGTTAGTAAGGCAGGATTGACAGCGGCTGTTGTAAAAGATGAATTTACAGGCAAATGGGTTCTGGAGGCTGGCGTACTACCTCTTGCTGATGGGGGTTTGGCAATAGTTGATGAGCTTGAGAAAATGAGCAAGGACGAGCGTGAGATGTTGCATGAAGCTCTTGAGTCACAGATTATAACGATAGATAAGGCAAACATCCATACATATCTACGAACGAGGTGTTCTCTTTTAGCGGCGGCAAATCCAGCGTACAGTAGATTTGACAGATATGAACCTGTAACAAGCCAAATAAATATCGAACCATCACTGCTATCGAGATTTGATTTAATCTTTGCAGTATTCGACATACCTGATAAAGAAGAGGATAGAAAAATTGCAGAACACATGTATGAGGTAATTCAATTTGGCGGTAAACCACCTGAAATAGATATAGAATTACTGAAAAAGTACATCTCGTACGCACGAAAATACGTTGAACCATTTATATCTGATGAAGCAAGAAGTAAAATATCTGAATTCTATATGGAAATTAGGGAAAAGTCCATGGAAGGTAGTGTTGCTATATCAGTTAGACAACTTGAGGGGTTGTACAGGCTTTCTACTGCCGCCGCCAAAATGCGTTTGAGCAATAGGGTAGAGGAGTGTGACGTAGATTTAGCTATTGAGATTTTCACTGAAAGCTTGAAGAGCCTTGGACTTGACCTAACATCAGATGGAGTGGATATTGATGTTGTGTACTCAGATACCCCAAAAACTAAAAGGGATAAAATAAAAGTAGTCGTGGATATTTTGAGAGAGTTGGATGAGGTTAGAGGAGTAAACATCGTTGACATCGTTTTACATGCAGAAAAGAAGGGATTAGACAAAGCTGACGTTGAAGAAGTACTCGATAAAATGAAGCAAATAGGTGTAGTGTACTGTCCAAAATACAATCATTACAGGCTTGTTGATGTGTGACGTACATGGTTAAGTTCGAGCCAGTGGAATACAAACCAGTTGACGAATACCTCGAAAAGCTCGCAAGAATACTGCGTAAGGCGTGCGAGAAGTACGCAAGGGCATGGCTAAAGAATCAAAAGACGCTTGATAGAACTTTGTCGGAAGACGAAGTCGATTGGATAATCAAACAAATCTTCCGCTGAAAGAAAAAACTCTACAATTTTTTCTTCTCAAAAAAGAAAAATAGCGAAAATTCCATTATCAAATATTTTTTCCATCTTTTTTGTTGGTGGTATGGTGAACTCTGGCAGTTCAGAGTTTGACATCAGTCCAGTGGAGACACAACTCATCCTCATCAAGACCACCTAATTTTCAGAAAAACCATCTTTCTATTCACTACAATGCCAATAATCTCTTTGTTCTCTTCTGATAATATCTTTTTAACATCAATGAGTTTATCTGCGTGTAGTGAAGCCACTATCAAGTCTTTTCTCGGCACGTACATCAGTGTATAGCAGTGTTCGGCGAGCCTGTCAAACAACTTTCCAAACCTGACTTGGTCGTCCACCCTAAACAATCCCTTCCCGATACTCATACCCATAATTATGTTTCCCGCATAGAAAAACTTTTCGGTGTAGAATGGTTTGTTTTACCAAAAAAACATAAAAAACCTTAAATATTAGATACTCTCATAATTCTATTGTTGTGTTCGTTGTCGAAAAAAGTAGGAGGGGTGGATGAGATATGCCTGAAACTATATTTGGATATGTAGACCAGTTAACGACACCAGAGCTTGCCAACACAATGTTTGGTACAGTAGTTGGTGCAGTGGCACATATGGTTGGCGAAGGAATTGCAGATGGTTACTTTAAAGACAGGTATCCAGAGAACTATGAAGTGTACTCCACGTTGGCAGTTACGGGCGTCATGTCGGCTATTGGCATTGGTCTTTGGTTGTACAGCAGAGGAAAAGCTGGAATGGAGTTTGTGCAGTATTTGGTTGCAGGAATTTTCGTGGTGGAGCTTGTGCAAATCTTAGACATTGTCAGGGTACAATTGACGACCGCTTGAAGGGGTGGTGCTGATGCCAGTATATAGAAGAATGTCAGCAAGGAAAAGAGCTACACCAGCACCAGCAACACCACCTGAAGAGACAGCCACGAGGAGACTTCCTGAGACGCAAGAGATGGCGTTTGGAGTTGAGACGGGAGAGTTCTAACCTCTCCTCCTACGGGAGGATGGGTGGTGTATAGGAGGAGGTGAAAAGGTATGGAGATAATAGATAATTGGGAGTTGGTTATAAAAGGAAGCGACCTCGTAAACAACTTTACGAGGTTGGAGGATAGTGAGAACAACTGTGCCTTGGTTAGAGAAATAGGGACGGACAGCCCAGATACGATAAGCTTTGGTGTTGAGGACATAATCTATACAAGAATAAACAAGCTGATTGCTCCGTACTACAAGGGTGCTTACAACTTGAATAGAATGCAGTTCTCGCAGGTTAGGGATGGTAAGTGGTTCACGACTGGTTTTGAGTTGCCAATTCCACTCGACAGGGACATCTACATCTCTGGACTCGCCTCGAACAAGAAAGTGTACCTGAAGGGTACGCTATTCAAGGGGATTTTGAGAGGCGACGACCCAGTCAATAGATACTTGAGGGCGAGGATGGTTGAAGTTCCATACAAGAAGCTACATCCCTTGTACTACGAGAACGTGCAAGTTCCTACGACCTTCCAAGACAACAAGAAGTTCATCTTGAGAACGGATGACGTTGCTAACCCGACCTTCGAAGAGTGGGACGCAACAAATCCGCACTATACAATCGTTCCTGAGAAGAACACCAAGTACGTCCTGAACAACCCGATTGAAGTGTTGTGGACACATGACGAGATACCTGTTGAGGATGTCGAGTTCAGAGTCTGGTATGATGGCGTTGAGGACTTGAAGGTTAAGCCAAGACTTGACCACATGTTCTTGCCACCTTCGGATGGTAAGAGCAGATGGGTTCAGGAGAGCATACTGATTAAAGCCGCTCAGCCAAAGGCGTACGATGTTGGAGCTGGCGGTGTGCCAGCGGCGGGTAGCAATGTTGACATAACCCTTGCTACCGCTTCAGAAGCCGCCAAGTTCCCGCAGGGAACTAAGGCTTTGATAAGCGATGGAACTAACTACGAAATCGTTACGGTGCTTGATAACGATACGACTGGCGGAACTGTTACGGTTGACAAGATTACTAAGGACTATACAGACACGAATGATGGAGATACCAAACTGTACACACCAGTAACTCAGCTCAAGTATCAGCCTCTCGCTGAGGTTGATGTTGAAGCTCCAGTCGCTGGTATTGTCGCTGTTGACAACGCTACTGGACTCGTCTTTGCTACTGCTGGAGATGACAACGACCCATTTGTGTTCAAGTACTATGCATTCGTAATCGGCGGAGGCAAGGACATCTTCACCATGAGAGCTTTGAACGAGAAGTACAGGGTACTCGAAGACCCGCACAAGATTACGTTCATGTTCGTGAACAAGAGTGGAGTCGACCCAACCAAGACTGGTACACTTACGCTGTACACATTGAGCCAGTTCTACAGGTCAACACCACCAGAGGTCGCTTCGGCAGTTGAGAGGACTTTGAGCGAAGTGCAGGCTGCGGGGATAACAATCTAATTTCCTTTATTTTTTTACGAGGTGAAATCACATGGCAGTGATTAAACTTGGGACTCTGAGGTATATTCTCGTTAAAACAATAGATACGCTTGCCGCTGGGAATGAAGACTCCACAAAAACAGTCCCTTATGAGGGTGATAAGTACTCCTATGCGATTGATGGTATAATCATTCACGCTAATTCTATCACAAATCCACACAAGTTGTTAATTAACTTCAGCCTGTTTACAGCATTGAACGTTGAGGAAAGAATAATCAGCAACCTACCGTACTCCCTCAGGGGTACGAGGAACAACGAGAAATACATACCGACGAAGAAGGATACAGATTATCCGATTCTGCCAGCGAGACAGCCATTGTACCTCAAACTGACAAACAACGACCCAGCAAATGATGTGGAAGGTATTGCGTGGGCGGTGTTGGGGTATCCGATAATTCAGGTTAAGGACTGACCATGAGGGACTCCACACTGACAGTCATAGAGCTTGTCGAAATGATAGCAATAATCGTGTTAGCCGCATTTATGTACAAGCTTTACAAGGAAATTAGGGTTGCATAGGAGGATAAAAAATGCCTGAAGAATTAACCGCTGGAGAAGTACTCTTAGAGATAAGAAACCTGCTCAGGGCTATTTTATTTACTCTCGGAGGTAATGAGGAAGGGTTAGCAGGTATAGGCGTTGGTGACTTTGTTTACGAAAGGGTTGCCTCAACGATTAGTAATCCAGTTCCAGCGGGTGCAAAGAATTACAAGCTACTTGACTGGAAAGAGCCGAGCAACAAAAACAGGATTTTTCTGTGGTGTGGAGTAGGAACAGACCAGCACGATAACAGCTATTACAGATGGGAAGTCGATAACGTAACTTTTAACGCTATTTCTGGCGAGGCTCAGGTTGGAACGATACTTGAGCCTTTTATTTTTCCGAGACCGATTAGAGTTTTAAATAATATTAGGTTATATATCGATAACAATAATACGAAACCCTACCCGAATGCGGGTAGCGACCCTTCAGACCCAATTCCGTATGAAGCGGTAATAGTTGGTTATTTCATTTAGGGAGGTGTTAAATGTGAGAGAAGGTTTAAAGTTGATTGGAGAGTTGACGATTACGGTTAAAGATAAAGAGGGAAAGGTTAAGGATACGGAGACGGTTAGGAATTTGATTGTAAATGTAGGAAAGGCAGAAGTAGCCAGACTCATAAACGGCGTCAGTACGAAACCATTCCAGTGGTTGCAGGTTGGAGGAGGTGGAACATCTCCTACACCTGATGATACGGCTCTTGAGGACTTCATTGCAGAGGGGCAGGCTACGGTTGAATACGAGGCTGATAATAAGGCAAGATGGACGTACACGTTCACGTTCGCTTCTGCGACAATTTTGAGGGAGGCTGGACTTTTCAACGACCAGTATGCGAATTCTCCAGTAATGCTCGCAAGGCAGATATACAACGATAAGCCAGTGTCGGCAGGAGAGAGTGTAGAGGTCGTATGGGTGGTGTTCGTAGCTTAGTGGTACTATGGCTGACTTCGAACTCGGATGGGTACAGCCATTTCCAGAGGATTTCATAGAGCTTAAGAAAGAACACGAAACACTTGAAATTAGCTTTGACAATTATTCTAACTCTTCTGAAGCGACAATAGGTTTTATATCAAATCTAAGGCGGATTCCAAAGTGCTTCATGATGTACGGTATTAAGATTAGCAGTGACGCCCAAACGTTCACAGCTACCGTAAAAATTGTTGGTAATTCGGATGGCTACGTTTACGCTCAAAAAACGATAGATGAGTCGGATAACTGGATTTTCTTCTACCCTTACGATGGTGAAGGCACGTACAAAATTAATGTGGCGGTTACCAATGGTTGGGTAAATAAAATAGCTGGTTTGGGTTTGAAGATTAAGGTTTTTGATTACGGTTATCGGGATTATGGTACAATTCAGGTAGATATTGATGATAGTTTAAATCCGTCTGGTGCGGACGGGATTTTGCAGAACTTGTATTTTATAAGTTATCCTACTGAAGTATCAAGTTTGCAAGCTAATTTCAGGTTGATGGTTGGTGAGGAGTATGAAAGTGAAGTTGAACTTGATAATATTTATGAGCTTGTTTATGCAACTGATTTTGAGGATGAGGATTTAAGTGGGTGGGATGGTAATAATATATCTATTGTAGATGAGGGATTTAATTCAAGGAAGCGGATACATAGTTATGTATTTGGTGATGGGGAATATACGGTAGAAATTAAACGAGAGATTGAGTACTTTACAGGCGATAGAATTATAATTGATTTCTATACTTCTGAATCCTATGGTAGTGGTACGTCTGTAGATTCTCGTTGGTTTAGGATAGGTGAAAGCGAAATATCAAGAGGTAATTATAGTGATTACACTAAAGTAGTGATTATAGTGGATATAACTGGTATTAATAGTTTAAATTATACGATATATATTAATGACACATACTTTAAGTCTGGTTCAATTACTTTTAGCCAGTTATTCATCGGTATCGGGAGTAATGGCTCATCAGGTTCTACGGAGACGTCAAAGCAGATTTGTATAGATAATTTTGCAGTATATAAAGTATCACCATCAAAAATCAAAATACAAACAACCACACCCCAAATTAAAGCCCAGATAGTCAACGTACAAAAGAAGTTCAACGACTCAGCAATCGACCAGCTACCGTCGGACGTTTTCGAGCAAGCGGATTTGATTTTCAGAGTATCGATTACTGGACTGACCAACCTCGACAACTCAGGCGGTGGAAGCTGGAGCAGGTACATTAAAATTCCAGTAACAACACAACCAACGGAAGACTGCCAGTACAAGATTGTGATAGATGATACTAATTTAACGATTTACAATAGCGAAGGTACAACTGCAAAAGCACAGGCAGCGGTGGCAGACGACTTCTGGCAGAATGTATGGATAGATGGACGAGATATACGTCTATTCGACCAGAATGGCAATCAAATGTATTTCTGGGTTGAGGAGTTTGACTACGCAAATAAGAGTGCAACGATATGGTTCAAACTAACTCCAACTATAACAGAGCTGAACATTGCTTACGGGAATCCGAGTGCGACGAAGAGTGGTTACGAGAACGGAGAACAGGTTTTCGAGTTCTTTGACGACTTTAACTACCCAGCTGGCGATTTAGATGGTGTGAACGGGTGGCAGGATTGCGGAGACATTAATGCTCAGTGCAACGGTGACGGGACGGTTACTATTACTTCATCATCAAGTTTTGTTAAAATCGTCAATTCAAAAGAAATTGATATAACAGACTGGATAATTGAGTATAGAGGGAGATTTCCGACATCTCCGAGTGGATCTGACGACGCAGGAGTTGTGTGGAAAAGCGATTACCTAACGAGTGGTAGCGAGGATTTGGCTTTTTATTACAGAAAAAGTGAGGATAGATGTGAGTTTGAACGACATACCAGCATGCCCGGTGACGAAGGGAGTGATAAACTTATCGTTTCGTCAGGCATCTCTATGGATAACGATTATCATATCTACAAAATCATATACACATCAAGCAATAAACAAGCAACGGCATATGTTGATGGAACTCAAGTTAATCAGCAAACTTTCTCAGCCGAACCTACGGGTAAGCACTGTGGGCTGTTCATTCATAATCACACGGCTACAGAGTTTGTTTTCGATTGGATAAGAGTTCTCAAGCTCGCCGACCCCGCCAACTTCGGAGTACCACAAATCATTACTCCACAAGAAGTTACAGAAGATATAACGTCCATAGACTGCCTAACAACGAATACGGAAAGTGTAGCTGGCTCGGTCTCATATTCTGGTGACGCTAAAATAGTGTTCAAAACAAAAGGATTACAGCAATTTATAGGCAAGTATGAGGTGGATGGTAAAATACGATTTAAGTATCAATCCTCGTTATTATGACGGAATATTGTATAGATTTAGTCGACGTACATTATGGAGTCTATCAGACAGCAGAACCATATCAAACACCAGATTTAGTCGACGTACATTATGGAGTCTACCAGACAGCGGGAGAATTTATTGCAGACATAATTGATTTTTCATTTTTCTCAAATGTAAAATACCGACTAATCCAAGAAGAAACAATCCAACTAAACGACCCAGCAGTAAACTTCCCGCCACATATTCTATTCACAGAGCTTGCGAACAGAATCTATCTGTTTGATTTCGTATCGGTGAAAATCATCCCAACACTTGGAGGGAGTGTAGAGGGGTTCGTGTACAATACTGGTTTATATTCAATCCCAAATGCGGCTGTTCATGTAATCAAAATGCCCGAAAAAATACACTTGCCAGAGTACTTTACCACAACAGATGAAAATGGATATTTCAAAATCGAGAATTTACCGTACGGAGATTACGTAATTGTAATTTTCAAACCATTCCACACGATTGGATTTGCCTATGTAACGCTCAATCCTGCAACTCCTGACCAGTATTTCGACTGTTACATGTATTTACTCCCCGAAATATTCTGTACGGACAGGGTTTACGACCAGTATGGCAACATGTTCAAGCTGTACGTGTTTGATGACAGAATAGACGAAGAAGACGGTATGAGGCATACAAAAGTTTTATTCGCCTTCGGAGACCTGTACAATTCTGCTTACATTGAAGATAAAGCTCCGTACGATGGTACTATCACTGTCAGAGGAGAAGACGTTCAGGTTAACATTTTATCCGCTCCAGTACTCGGTGTAAGGTGTTTCTTCGATTCTGGCGAGCTTTTAACGACCGTTGGTAACAATCAGATTAAGTTTAAAGGAAATATAAGAAAACTCGATTTTGATGGCGTATTATTTGAAATCGTGTCTAATCCATATTATCCGTTTTATATTGACATAGACATAAATAAATTACCAGTTCTGAGAGGGGGAGGCGGAGGTGGAGGTGGAAGCAGTGGTGGATACGGCTCAGCAAGTTCAGGTACAAGTGGATATGGGTCTTATGCTGCAAGTGGTCGTGGTGGAAGTGGAGGTGGATGGGGTGGAAGTGGAGGAGGAGGAAGTTGGGGAGGTGGAGGTGGTACTGGTGCAGGTATAGGTGCAGGTGGAGTAATTCATCCACCAGACTTTATTGTTGAGAGAAAACCAAATCAGATAGTACTTGTTGATGTAATCAACCTTGATGAAGCACCAGTATTTCTAAATTTTGTAGATTACATTTATATTCGTGAAGGCTCACAGGACGGGTCAGAATCTCCACTCGAATTTAAGCCGTACATTCAAGTTATTGGTAGGGCAATAGACATTTATGGAAACCCTATTCCGTACGCTTTCGTTTACGCTTATGTGGAGGATTATCCATATCCGATAGATAAGGCAGTAACAGATTCTAATGGGATTTATACACTGAATTACATACCCTCTCACAAGAAAATACTAATAGTGATACACGGCGAAGGAAAAGGAACAATCTCTGGATGGATACAAACTGGTGGCAAAAATATTGTGTTTAAAGAAGCCCTTGATATACTCAGAAACGAGAGCTTCTGGAGTTTAGGCATATACTTTGATTACGACGCTACGTACGAGTTTCCAGCATTGCTACAAGGATACGGAAGGATATACGGGCATGTATGGGAGTTGGGTACAGGAAGACCAGTAGCAAACGCTGTAATTGAGGTTGAGGGTACAGATTTGCGTGTGGTAACAGATTCGGACGGATATTACTCGGTATGGGTTAAAACCAAAGGCGAATTTAACGTTAAGTGTGTCAAAGAAGGATACAAACGGGCAAGGGGTAGGGCAATAATTTCCTCAGACTACCAGCTCGACTTTTACCTTGAAAAGTCAGTATCAAGGGCGTACACTGGGAAAACACGTAAATTCTCTCTCGGTAAGCATAAAAGGCTAAAAATTCCATATTTAAAGATATTACCGCAGATACCTATCGAAGATAGTGTTAACCTTGGTGAAGAGAATGTAGTCATAAACTATATCGGAAAAATACCACTCGAAGATTCCATATCTCTGAGTGAGCAAACCGTGCAGGTTACAGTAATAACACCTGTCGGTAAGCTACGTGTGGCTAATCAGGGTACAGTTAGCGAGGGCTATTATCATGCTGTCCATGTTGATGGAGATTACATGTATGCATGTGGAAGGGTTGTACATCCATCTCTCGCAACGAACGTTGGAGAGTTTGCGAAATTCGATTTATCAGACCTTAGCAGGGTTTTTAACGCATGTTATGGTGGCACAAATACGAGATTTCACGATGTTGCAGGAGATAATGACTACCTATACATAGTTGGTCAGACGTCGGCTGAAGGGCTTGGATACGAAGAGGCAATACTGTATAAAGTTAGCAAGCAGGATGGTAGTGTTGTGGCGAGAATCAGAGCTGGAGGAACGAATACTGACATGTTCACTGGCGTTGTTTGTGATGATAATTATGTGTATGTTGTTGGATACAGCATTGATGGTTCAACGTACAGTAGGGACTTGACGATTTTGAAATTCGATAAAAACCTGAATGTGGTAGCACAAAAGAAATGTGAAGGAATAAGACCTCTCGGTAGAATATCCAGAATAGCACAGGATACAGACTACATATACGTTGCATGCTACAATAGCTGGGATTATCGTGGTGCAGTGATGAAAATAAGTAAATCAGACTTGTCGAGAGTTGCGATGATACAGATAAGACCTGTAATAGGTGGTACGGACTATCCAGCGGAACTTCTCGGTATTGATGTCGATGCTAATTACGTGTATGTCTCTGGACATGCATGGACTGGTTCAAGCGATTATATGCTTGTAGCAAAGTTAAACAAGTCTGATTTATCCTTAAACACTGCTAAAATATATTCTATGCCATCAAGCTGGGGAACTGCTCACGTGTTAAAAGTTGATGATAATTATGTGTACGTTACTCATGGTTATGGTGGTTATAGTGGAGGGATTTCAAAGTTCGATAAATCGGACTTATCATTTGTAGCTGGAAAGTACCTGTATGACCCGAACAATAAAATAGATGGATGGTGTGGTTTAGACTTCTATGGCGATTATCTCGTGCTGGTTGGTGGTAAAGAAGTTTTCAGCATTATGTTACTCGATAAAGACCTGCAGAGTGGAACGATAGCGAGCGACCCATCAGGGTATGAATTGAGAGACTTCAGCCAGAGCCTCGTATCGTCGTCAGTATTAACGTATGGAACTGGATTTACATACTCAGACCTATCATTAACGGTCGCCGCAAGCACGTTATCTACATGTACGTCGCTGTATGGTTGGAGCGACCTGTATAGATTCACCACGTAGAAAGAGTTATTTATTAGGTTGGATTAATTTAAATGGGTGGTAGTATGGGAAATAAAGGCAGTCCGCAAAGATTGATTGTAAATATGAACGAAGACGTGGCAGCGATTAGAACTGGAGAAATAAGGATGTACTACTACGTGCAACCAGAATGGACGCCTTGGACAGGAGAAGTACAGAATAGAGAAATCATTGAGCTTGCACTTCCAGACCACTACAATGATGTGGCTAATCAAGCGTCAGCACCACATGAATTTGCTACGAATCCTGTAGGATGGTTTCTATTTCAAAATCCGTCGACTGAGAAAGTGTACATAAGCTTCGATGGTGGAAACACGTTTTTTACAGTATATCCAAATGGTCAAGTGTTAATAGATAGAATTCCAAGGGAAGTTGGATTTAAAACGATACATGTCAAAGCGGATGTAGATAACACACCATTCGAAATACTGTATAGGGAGTGGTTATAAGCGGGGTGGTAGTTCATGTCGGGAATAAACTATGAGGAGATAAAGAACGGCATATTAGAGTCACTTGAAGAGAAAGGACTTGCTCACCTGTCGTACCTCGATTCTGGTACAGTTACGAATGCAACAAGCAGTACACTTGAAGACAATACGAAAAACTGGTGGACATCGATAACGATTGGAGGAATAACATTACCTCCACAATTTGCAGACTGCTTGGTTATGATTGTCGAGGGTACTGGGGCAGGACAAATCAGATATATAATGGGCAATACCCCTACAACATTACAGATATACCCAGATTGGGACACGATTCCAGATACATCGTCCAAATACGTAATAATAGGCACTTACAGGCTTGCTACGATGTTAGGCAGGCTGTATGCCTTATCAAATGCGTTAAATAGTATTGGAAACGATAAATTCTTGACAAAGCCAGACAATCCACCAAACATGGATTTAACACTATCTGAGATAGTAGATAACTTAAGAGGCACAAATGATAAAACTCTATCTGATTTAGACTCGGACTTGAGTGACATACTTGGAAAACTTGACGTAAACTTATCGACACGTGCTACTGAAGCTACACTTGCGGCAATCAAGGCTCAAACGGATAAGCTAACGTTTCACGGAAATCTACTCGAAATCTTAAACACAACGTTAATTCAGTCAAAACTTGATGAGGAGAAAGTTTACGAAGCCGCACATAGATTCGAAGGAGTATCAAGTGATGAGTCTATTGAAATCATACTGCAAAACCCATCTGGAAGTGGAAAGACGATATGGGGAATTTGGATTATAACACGATATGGGGAATTTGGATTATAACGGATGTCACTGGACAGTGTCATCTCGATGCTTACAAGGACTCTACAATCACTTCTGCTGGAACAGAGATTACGCCAACAAATAGAGTGATTGGTTCTACACAGACATCAGCAATGCATGTAGAATATGGAGGAACGTACGCTGCTGGAGATTTAATAACACAAAGAGTCATAGCTGGAGGGAGTGGTAATTTTGCTACTGGTGGAAACGTTGCATGTGCTACATTTAAGATACTCGAAGGACACCTGTTACACCTTAAGATAACGAATAAAAGCCAGTCGTCAGAGGATATAAGCGCATCTTTCGTCTGGTGGGAGGAGTGATTCCTTGGAGGTGGTAACATGGATAAAATAAATTTCGATGATAAAGATTTGGCGATAATTGCATTGACAATAATTGCAGTAATCAGCCTGTTAAAACTTGATAGCGACGCTGTAAACATCGTAACAGCCATTGTATCTGCGATAGCAGGGTTTGCCACTGGTAGAAAACTCGAAAAGTCGTCATGACAGACATAATGGCGTCAATAATTGTATCGGTAGGGGTGGTAGCTTGACGTATTACTTTCTCGATTTGAAATACTACGTTCAGGAGCAGGCTGTAACAAATAACTATCCTGACATCTACTCAGGAGACGAAGTTGTCATAGAGGGCTACCTGTATTACGATGGTTTTCCAGTTGCGGGGGCAATAATAACTGGAAACTATACTGTTAAAGATAAAAATCCTATACAGACAAGAACGGATGAGTTTGGATACTTTAGAATAGCTTCAAAAGCTCCAGATTGGGAAGATTACGGACTATGCAACGCAACGGGTAACTACATGGTTGTAAGAGCATACGTTGATAACTCAGAGGTTGCCTCAGAGAACTTCACCTGTACGTTTAGATGTGGCTATCCTCCTCCAGAGGCGAGATTCAGATGTGATACGTTGAACTGCTACATAGATGCAAAGGATACGGTGGTTTATCCAGAGCAAATTCTGGAAGTTCCGAAGAATGCTACGCTTAAGGCGGTGGCTTGGATTGAAAACATTGGTGGATATGGAGACATAAGCATGTGGGTCAAAGACGAGACCGAAGGTAGATGGCTACAGGCACAAACAATATCCTTAAACCAGCATGAGAGGAAACGATTTGTGGTAACTTTCGTTCCGAGCTGGGAAGGAAAACATGAGATTAGATTCTACGCATGCCATAAAGAAGGTTCAGAACTAATTATCGATGAGAAAACAAAACCATTCTACATTCAGACCAAGCCAGTTGAAGTTGAGGAAGAACGAGTAAGTGTAGCTCCGCTTGAGGGCGTCCTACTACTGATAATGATAATGGCATTTGTACTATACAAAGGTAAGGGGTGTCTGAGATGGCGTCCATAAGGCTCGTAAGTCCCGTCGATAGAACTCTAATAGGTGTTTCAGTACCTTACAGTATCAAAATCGCAGGATACTTACAGGATACAGACGTGGCAAATAAAACGGTTGAAATAAACTTTAACGGAACTAAATACACCACAACGACGAACTCTCAGGGTTACTTTGAGAAAACCGTTACAGCCAGAGAATATGGTACATACTTCGTCAACATAAAGATACCTCCATTAGCAGGGTATTACTTCACATTTTCACTGCTGAAGAGCAGAGAATACGGAGATTTCTACTGGGTTGGATTGAGAATGTACGTTAATGGAGCTTTGGTTGAAGAAGATGTATATACTCCGATTTTCCCGAATGATAGGGTTAAGATTACTGGAAAACTGTATAAAGAAGGTAAGCCTGTCGTTGGAAAGACGATTAACTGTCACATGGTTATTGCTGATACACCTTACTATCATAGCGTCACAAATTCGCAGGGTTATTTTGAGTTTAATCTCGTAGCTCCAGATTGGCGTGAAGCATATCTATGTAATGAAAAGGGCAGATTTGCGAGAATAAATTGTCTTGAGTGCTTAAGTCAAGCAGGCTATCCTATTTCATGGGATTTCAACTGTACGTATGCATGTGAGGAGAAGCCAAAAACCCAGCCAAAACTTGACCCTGATTACACGTATTTACTCGTTGATAACGTCAAATACATGCCTACGATGCAGGCGAGAGCATTCTCAGACCAGAAACTTACAGCGGTAGCGAGAATACATAACACTGGAGAATCTGGTAACGTGAAGTTTGTAGTGTATGATGATACTCATAAGAAGGAACTCATATCGGCAACGATAAACATCGCTAAAGACTCAAAGAAAATCGTACAGCAAGTGTTCACGATGAAAGAATCTGCAAGTATTCGATTTATCACGTACGGATGGACTGGCTCGAAATGGGTGGAGTACGATAAAACTGGCTCTATTTACGTTAAGATTAGCAAGAGGGCATATCCGTATCTTATCAAAAGTGATACTTATTTGCAGTACGGCTCTATTAAAGTGTTCTCTGGAGAGTTTGCGACGGTTGATAGGGGAACTACAATAACAGCACATGCCAAGGTAGGTAATTATGGTGATGATGATAAAGTTAGAGTAGAGGTCAGAGACGCAAGTACCAATCAAGTTATAGCAAGCAAACAGGTATCAGTACTAAAAGGACAGATAATAGAGGCAAATGTGGACTTCAAAATGCCTGATAAGAACATAGATGTCATAATTACAGTTAGCTACTGGGATGGTAGCAAATGGGTTGTGAGTGACAAATCAGGGTGTTAGAAAACGTTAAGTATGATTTGCGTTGAAAAATAATAGGGGTGTAATATATGCCACCAAAAGCGTCATTCGTAAATCCATCATCGGATACGTATCTCGAATATGATGACAGAAAAGCGTACGGAGGGCAAACACTCGAAGTTCCAAAGGGGGAAAAGGTTAGAGCGATAACGTGGCTTGAGAATCTCGGCGAATCTGGAACATTATCTTTGTGGATTAAAGATGAAACTACTGGGAACTGGCTCGGCGGGTTTGACATGGTTGTTTTCTCTGGACACAAATCGCCATTTTTGGTAGAGTTTACTCCTGATTGGGTTGGGACTCACAAAATCAAATTTTATGCGTGTCATAAGGAGAATGGGGTACCGTATATAGATGAGGTGTTGGATATGGCGTTTTACCTAAAGGTCGTATCACCACCGAGATTTATGGTGGTTGACTTGTGGACAGAGCCAAGTAGCTTTAAAGTTGGAGAGCAGGTACAATTCAAAGCTACGATAAAAAATATTGGCGACTCTGGCGGGTATTGTCAATATGAATTCTCCTTGAACGGATGGAAGTTCGGAATCAAATCAGTGTACATTGGAGCTGGACAGAGTGAAACGGTTACAACGTATTACACATTCAGAGATGCAAATGTAAAAACTTTGAGTATATCTGCTAACGGCTCTGGCATGAGTATGGCTGTTCAGGCGGAGAAGGTGTATCCAAAACCAACCATAACAAGGGCTTATATCGAGTACGGTGGTAAATCAATCTCTGCAAATCAAACTCTCGAAGTTCCAGCGGGGTCAACACTAAATGCAAGAGCAACGGTAAGTAACTGGAATGGGGGTGAAGGTAAAGTTAAACTACAGGTTTGGGATATAACCAGAAATAAAGAACTAAGCTCAAAATCGACAACGATGTCTAAGGATGGACTTTGGGAAGCAGACGTGCCATTTACAATGCCAAATCAGAGTATAGATGTAAAGTTAATTGTTTATTACTGGGATGGTAGTAAATGGGTTAAAAATCATGAGGTGGGGTGTTAGAGATGGTGTACCATCTCAGAGTTAAAGAAGTTGGACAGGCTCAATTTGTGGTAGAGAAATTATGGGTAGAACCGAGCATATACTATGTAGGCGGTCAGGTTAAGTTTAATGCCTCGATAAAGAACACTGGAACTGCTGATGGTTACTGTCAATATGAATTTACAATCAATGGAGAAAAATTCGGATTAAAATCTGTTTATATTGGGGCTGGACAAAGTGTAACGGTTACAGAGTACTACACGTTTAGAGATACTCAGTCGAGAACACTAAAAATAACTGCTAATGGCTCTACGAAGAGTATAACAGTTAAAGCAAACCCATCAACAATATCGATACCACCAGAAGCAACACACTATGTAGTTCTAAAGTTAGCTCCAGTTATAGGATTAACGCCAAGATGGGATTGGATTAGGTCAACGTTGAATTCGGCTGTAACAACTGCATTTACAAAGACGGTGAATTACTTTGGCAGTAATATGGGCTGGCAACTTGTAGGCTCACCAGCATTGTATCTCGAAGGAGCTAAAACGCCAGTTGGCACAGTACCAGAGAATGAAGGGTGGGTATTTGTATTTCTAAAAAAGACGAGTTCGCCAGTGTCTTTCATAACATCGTTCGTGATAGTATTACTGGCATTGCTAATTGGTGGTGCTGTATATTGTTACTCAGCAAGTTTAAGGGAATCTGCAACTGCGAGAAAGATAGAAGCTATGACAGAGTACGAGATAGTAACTGGTTCTAAAGAACTTGCTGATAAGGGAGTAATATCCTCAGACCAGTATGCTTCAATCGTTAAGGCAACTCAACAGGGTGAAAAGCCAGCAACAAAAACTATTTGGGAGAGCTTGGGAGAAATGCTTGGAATGCCAGCAGACCAAGTTAGGGCGATAGCAACAGCAATCGGTGCGATATTTGGGTTAATGTTCTTTATATCGTTGTTGAAATAAAAAAGGAGGTGGTGAAGGTGGTTGGAGATATAATAGACCAGTTTGCGAATGGGATTGCGAGTGCGTTAAGCCTGTTGCTGGGTAAACCGCAGGAGGAGTTAGTAACGCCAGTGAAGGGCTTTTTGTACCTGATACTGCTGGTGGTTGCACTGATGGCTATTGTCAAGATATACAGATTCTTCAAGTAGCATGGCAGAAAAAAAGCTCGGAGTGTTTACGCAAGAGGAATGGAAGGATACGATGATTTACGCAGTGATAGCGGCAGTTATCACGTTCTTGGCTACGATATTTTACAGATGGCTTGGAAAATACCTTGAAACGCATTAGGAGGTATAAAATGCCGACATACGAATTAAGGAAGGAAGAATTGCCTTGGATTGAAGTTTGGGCTAAGATAATCTACAACAACATGTATAAGAGAGCAAAGATGGCAGCCATAGACTGGAGCAACATGGAGAGAATTAGAGAAGAATGTATCAGGCGTGGAGGCTATCCAATGTTCAAAACTCGCTATGCGGGTAATAGATTTCCCGACCCAGAACATCCAAACAAGTTCATGGTACTGATGGTGTGCTGGGGAAGAGAGCAACCACCAATGAAAGCCGTCTGGTTCGACAACGTTTCACTCGAAGATATTGAAGAACTGGAGAGAACATGAGTGACAAAGATGAGAAAAACCCAGTTGCGAGGGAGCTTGCTAAGCTGAGCGTAAAAATATCAATGCTATGTCAGGAGGTAGCTGACTTAAAGAAATTTCATCTTAGAACAATCGAGTGGCAGGCAAGGTGGGACGAAAGGCAGAATAACATTGAGGAGCGGTTACATAATGTTGAAAAATGGGTAAGAAATATGGACGACTTGGATATACCAGACAGGGTAAAAAATTTGGAGAATTGGAAGAATGAGCTAATATCCGACGTTAAAACATTCGAGTTTTCGAGGAGAAACCTTAAGGCTACCTTCTGGACGGTGTTGCTATCAACCTCTATCGGGTCGGTGATGGGTGCAATAGCAAGCTGGATCATAATTCACATACACTCCTAATCGAAAGTGAACTACCCCGCCCTTGCGGACGGGGCTTCGTGAGGAGTTTGGTGGCGGAAATCCACCACCCTTATCCTCACGGGCGGGTTCACACCGCCGCTACCCCCTATCCTTACGGATTCGGGGGCTACTTTCTTTAAGATATTCAAAGCACCGTTGACATCGGCATTCACAACGAAACCACACTTCCTGCAAACGTATAGACCTCTATGTTTTCTGTTGTTTTTATTTACGTCTCCGCAGATTGAGCAAGTCTGAGACGTGTAAGCTTCATCAACTTCGATGTAATTTATCCCGTAATATTCGCACTTTGATTTGAGTTTTTGTTTGAACAAACCGTAAGGAATGTATTGAAAGTTTTGGTTGTTTTTCCTGCCGAGTTTTATGTTTTGCTTAATTTCTTTAAGCTCTCCGATTACGATATTGCCAATCCTGTTGCTTAGACAGTATTTGGCGATGTAGTTCACAGCCTGATTCATGAAGTTGTTCACTACGTTTTTACGCTTTCTCAAAAGCCAAGCCATCTTTTTGCCCATCTTTATCCCTTGCTTGTCATATATTGATTGTAGTTTTGCTTTCTTTGCGTTCCACCAGCGGTTGAAAGACTTTAAACCCCTCCCCTCAATAATGAAGGGAGTCCCGCTGGTGGAAACGCAGGTGGCAAAGTTATCCAAGCCTAAGTCAATCGCTAAGTAGTTACTGTAGTCTAAATCCACCTTTTCTGGTTCTACCTCATACACATACTCTATCTCGAACCACAAACCCCTACAACGAGGTAGGACTCTCACCTCCTTAATCTTTTTACCGACAACGGTTGGTGGGAGCTTAAACTCCAGAAATCTAACGTCAAACTTCTTTGCGAAGTTTCTACCTAATGACAACCTAATCTTGTTTCCATTAACCTTGAACATATCTTTTTGAAAGATGCAGACAAAGTATCCATTCTTAGACAAGTATCTTGGAAGATGTATAGGACGGTTGTAATTGCCTTTCTTTCTCTCTTTTAGAAGCCTGAAAAAAGATTTCATGCATCTGTCAACGACTTTCATTGTTTGCTGAGCTACCTGTGAAGGGAGCAGTTGATAGTTCTCGTTTTGCTTGACCAAGTGGTAAGCTTGTTCATAGGGAAGGTACTTCCCGTTGTTGAAGTAGTACTGTCTAATAGTATAAAGGGTGAAGTTGTATAGGTTTTTGGAGAGTCGAGTAAGCATTCTAAGAATCCTATATGTTTTCTTATTGCATCTGATGTGGTTTTTCTGAGTTTTGAACATATACTCCTACCCCTTTCAACTTTTGTTTGATTATTTGAATTTGTACATTGCTTAAGTAGAAAGGCGTACCTTTCAGAGCTTCCTTAATTGGTACGCCTTTGACAATCTCCGATGCAACAGAACCAGCAAGAACACGATCTTCATAATCGAAACACTGATCTTCAAGCCATCCAAAGATCAGATCTCTTATTGGATCAGTTTTATGGTGTCTCTCATTTTGCTTGTACTTTGCTTTAATTGCTTGTTCCAGTGTTAGTTCGCCATCTTTCCACGCATAGAATGTTAGACAAGCATTGGGAGCATCTCTACGATAGTATCCTTCACAATTCTCGTTTGGACAATATTGGCAGAGTTCCGAAATCTTAACTATTCTTTCTCTGCTGAACTTGTCGTATGTAATTTTTGTTGGTTCTCTTACTTTCTCAAATTTCATCTATTATATTTTTAATAGCTTAAAGTATTTAAACCTTACCCGCCCACCTCCCCTACTGTATCCCCTCCCTTTCGGAAGGGGACTTCTCGCCGAGTGAGTTAAAAAGCGGTTGAGATAGGGTATCGTAACCTATATATACCATAGGGTTAGAGGAAAAAGTAATGCCACCAAAAAGGGGGTGGAAGAAAAACAAAGGATGGATTAAGCCCGCAAGAAAGAGAGAGATACTACAAGCAATTCAGGATGGACATAAAACGATACAGGAGATAGCAGAAGTTCTTGGACTAACAACCGTTCATGTTGGAAATCTACTTAGAGAGCTTGAGAAAGAGTGCAAAGTCAAGAAATACGTTGTTTACTATGGAGGAAACATTAGACGTTACATCTGGTCAATCAGAGAGCATAAGCCACGAAAGAAAAAAACAGAGGAACAAACAGAGCAGAAAAAGGGTAAGTTGTTCGGGTTGATAGGTAGAAAAACTTAATAATTTTCTGACAATAGATATAGTGGGAGGATGTCAAAATGGGGCTACTCGATTGGTTGCTTGGAAGGAAATACAAACATCCCTATGAATCACTGACGTTCTCAGATTACGAATCTTTGATAGATAATGCCGAGTTAATATTCGAAGACTGGAGAGATGAGTTACGAGTAATTGCAGATGGAATACGATTTAACGAAGATTTATCCATAGATGACAAAAAAGTGTTATGGGATATGATAGACAAAAAACTTGAGGGAGGTGGAAAATGAACCAGTATAAGGATTTTTTAAATAGGATTCAAAAAGCAAAGTCAATGGATGCTCTAATAAACTTGAGGATTGAAATTACGAATTCGAGCTTGCCTGAAAAGACCAAATCGAGACTACTTGGAGAAGTAACGTCCAAAGCTGAAAGCATGTTCCAAAACAAGGAAAAGTACTACGTTAAAGAAACAAGGGCAATCATAGAGGACATGGTTAGGAGAGGTGTAATCGATGAGCGGGTAGCAGATGCGTTGAATAACTTTTTAACAGCAATAATTGAAAGTAAGGCGTTAGATTACAAGAAAAAACACTTTAGACGTTCAGTATTCAAGCTTGTAGAATGGATATACCGCAACAAGCTACATGGAAAGAGACCAGTAAGAATAACTGATTTTGATATTGCCAACTTTACAGAACTTGACCTTAAAGAATTCATTGAAACCACATTTCCAGTAACCCTTGTTAGAGAGAAAATGGAAATAATAGAGAAGGGACTTTCAACGAGAAACAAGAACTATGGGTGTATAAGAGCTTTTGGAGAGTTTCTAAAGGATAGGTATAAAGAAGTAACGTTCTTTCCGATATACATATCCAAAAAGGCTAAAAGACGCTCTGAAAGGAGAAAAGGTACGCCAAGAAGGGCTGAGGAGCTTGATAAGATATTTACAGTTCTTGGACTGAGAAAACTGGCTGGATACAGAAGGGGTGTATTAACATTGCTCGGTAGGTGTTTATTATCAGCAGGAATGCGTTATGGTCAATTTGTAGAATCATTCAGAGTATCGGATATAACCAATGCTGATGAATGGTACAAAATCGTAACGTGTCCAGCGTTCAAAGTTGAGTACTACGAGATTCCAGCAAAGAAAATAGTCGAAAGAGAGAAAATTTTATCGGGTGGTGTGCTTTCATCAAAAGATGTTGCAGATTACATATATCTACCTGTCAGCTTGGTCGATGATTTGAAAGACTATATTGAGTACCACAAACTTAAAGAGAAAGATAGGCTATTTGGTAAAGGATTTTCAGAAAGGAACTTACAGACCATAGCAAGTGAAATATCTCCCATCTTGAAGCAATGGGGTATCTCAAAGTTTTCGTTCTACGATTTTAGACATACCTTTGCGTCTGTTTTGTACAATATGGGTTACGTTAGAGAAAAAGTAAGAGATGAAGTTAGAAAAAGAGGTGGATGGGAATCAACCTCAAAAGTTCCATTTGACGTGTATATAGATCTCATGAAGCCTAAAGACGCTTATGAAATAGCGAAAGATTACAACATATACATCGACCCGCTGACATACGATAAGGGAGAGGTTGAAAAAACAATAGAAGAAGTGCTACACAAGAGTGCTAAGCCAAGAATTAGTGAAGAAGAGCTAAAGATGATTGAAACAAGAGTAAAAGAAGAACTCATAATCAGAATGTTAACTGAAGCGGCTGAAGATAAGGGCATATCGGTAGACGAGTTGTTGGATGCGTTAAAGAAGAAAAAATATTGGAGGTGATATGGGTGAGGAAGTTAACTCCTGAAGAAGTAGATATAGTTTTGAATAATTTAATTGAGTTAATGGCTAAAGGAGATTTAGAGGACTGGATAGAGAGAGTTAAGAGGGGAGGGGAGTGAGGGACGAGGCTGAGTACGTCATTAGAGGTGTGGCGGCAATCATTGCTGCGATAGGTTTTCTCAGTGATAGCACGGTTATCATAATAGTAGGCATAATGATGATGCTGATGACCTTCCCGAACATTCGGTAGAGAATGGTAAATCGTAACCTTTTTATACCGTTACCAACCATTTTTTACTGGTGATAGGATGGTACGGTTTGAGAAAATAAAGTTTGAAGTGAAGACCCTGAACACGACCGTCGGCAACTTCCCATCGAGCATGGCGGCGATACCATACATAGCAAGGACGGTTCAGAAGGAAGAGAAGATGACTGATGAGGAGGCAGAGAAGCTAAAGAAGAAAATGGAGGAGGAACTTGTAGAAACGATGGAAGCTATGGAAGAGGAAGAGATGGAGGTTGAGGAAGAGGATGAGGATAAGCTAAACGTTTTCCTGAGAGACAAGACGGGAATTTACATCGAGGAAAGACACGTAAAAGGCTGGCTGAAGGAACACTTCAGAATTCTAAAGATGAGGGGATACAGAGAGGCTATAAATCACGGCGTCTATGTCTTCCCATACGGTGACTCGTTCGTTGGTAACGAGAAGTTCAAAATCTACCTGACGAGGGACGGAAAAGTTATCAGAGAGCCAGATGGAATTCTAAAGAGACCGATACAGGTCATGACGCCCAAGGGTGGCAGGAGTAGCTACAAGCTCCTCGAATACTTAGAGCCTCCAGTTGAGTTCAGCTTCGTAATCGAGGTCGTTGACAGCGTGTCAAGAAAGCTCTTTACCAAGGAAATCCTCAAGACTATGGGCTACATAATGGGCAACATAGGTTTCCTCGGAGATAGGAGTTTGGGAATGGGCAAGTGTGAGGTCAAGGTTGAGAAGATCGGAGGAGGTGAGTAACCAAATAGGGTGGAAAATCCCTGTACGTGTTGGTTGGTTTACGGTTTGCAGAGTACGCCAAGCTTCCACATTACATCAGTATCGTACAGAGCAAACGAACAATCCAGCACAAATCAAGCCAATCAAACATTTTTCTCCAAAACAAAATAAATCAGACTTACAATTTATAACCAAACAATTCATATCACACCTACAAATCAAATATACAATAATTCGTATCCTTACAGCACAAAGTACTACAAGCGAGCCTGCTATATTAATATTGTATCTGACCTTACAGCTCAAACGAGCCGCTTATGCTAACGTACTTCAGTCAAACATGTTCTTTCAAGACATTTCAGACAAATATGTCCTTCCAAGATAGTTTAAACAAACATGCTCATATATGGCAAACCAGACAAACATGGCACGATTAAAATAAAACAATTCAAGACCGTCAAGCAAAAACATCCAAAGTAAAACCATCAAGTAAATTTCATTAGTGTGAACTACACCTACCTTACGGAAGGAGCTTCGTGGGGAGTTTGCAGGTCGTTGCTTGCCTTATCCCCACAGGCTGGTTCACACAGCCACTATCCGTTATCCATTCGGACTCACGGACTACTTCACCAGCCCTTACGGGCTGTCCAGCCTTACGGCTGTTACGAGGTCGTTATATCTTGTATCCTCAGAGTATTTAAACCTTACCCACCCGCCTCCCCTTGCGTATCCCCTCCCTTGCGGAAGGGGTCTTGCAAGCAACGGGAAGATAAAACAGACAGTCAGTACAATACAGATTTCAAACAGAGCAAAACAGGAATAGAGCAGACCAAGCAAGGAGGTTATATCCTTCTACGCTCACACCTTCCAGATGATTTCAGAATAGTTCCAGCATACAGATCAAAACCTACTCTTTCAGGCATTCAATATAACTCAAGTCAAATCCATTAAGCCAACTATTTCATTTTAATGCAAATCCGTCGACTAATGTCTGCTCTGGTACTTCAATACCACAGCTCAACGTACAACCTCCCAAATTAGGCACGTAATACACTACAAACCAGAACTATTCCATCTGACCTCATTCAATACCACAGCTCAACGTACAACCCCCAGATTCGGCATAGAGCCTTTCCGTCAGACCTCTTAGAACCAAATTCTTCCATAACAACTCAAGCTGGCAAGTTATGGTCTATACTGCCAAATCAAACCCGCCAGTTAATACACCTTATATCTGACCAATACAGTTCACATTGTATTGAATGGCGGCTCTGGAATAAATCCGACCACTTCCGCCGCATAATTTAGCGTAAATTCATCCCCGCATTTTCAGTGCAGAATACTTCAGACATACCTTTCCGTACATAGCAATCCCTGTATAGCAAGCTTCCATGCCATCTCCTTTTAGATTAGAACATGCAGCATAACAACCTAAGTTCAATCAGCATATAGGAGGTGTTGTGATGGTTGATGAAGGAAGAAGGGTGTATATTAGATATGAAAACGATTTGGTAATTAAAGAAGATATAGATGAGTTATGGGACGATTTGGTCGTACACGAACCGAGTTTCGTTAGAATGGCGATGGTAAAAGCTAAGTTCGACGTGGAGAAGGCGAAAAGGATTGCTGGATGGATAATAGAGCTGTTCAACTTTGTTGAAATACTACCCGACGGTAGAGGTGCTGTTGACGCCGACCTTGCCAAGGACTTGGCTACCGAGTGGTGCGTTGAGGATATCCTCGCTGAAGAGCTGATTGGTTTGTTTGTGGATAAGTTTGTGCCAAAAAGTGATGGAGTTGTAGGTGGATAGCATGGCTAAGGGATTTAACAAGTTAATAGAAAACCTGATTAAAGACGGCTGGAGCGTCAGCTATGCAAACTACACGACGGACGGTGGTTTTGCGATACTTGAAAGACCAAATCACCACAAAGACACGATAGTGATTGAAGTCAGCCAGCAACAGGACTCCTTATCGACGAGGATAAGGTACAAGCCAAAGGTTAACGTTAGAGATATAAGTGTCACGTCAACAATCGACGTGGTTATGACTGCACCATCGGTTGGTAAGATAAACAGGCTCACAACGATCTTCCACGAGGTAAAGAGCTATCTTGTGGAGATGTTATCAGAATTGGAGGGAGAATAATGCCTACGCAATCATGCAGGATTGATTTCGAGCTTAGCGAGAATATCGTGGCGGCAATAACAAATCTGCAAATTGAAATCATGAACACGAGTCTTGAAATCCTTGAGGCGATTGCAGAAGACAATCCAGACACTACAATGTCCCTGCTTGAAGTTCAGGGAATAGTCGATGGACTCTGCAACGAAGTCATTGGTTATTTCTTAGTAACTCAAAAATACATCAAAGAGATCCTGATAAGGATGATAAAGAAAAAGGTGGAGGAGGATGGAGCTGATGCACACACACGTAACAATACTGTACCATCTCACTATACTCGCATACGCACTTGAGATCGTTAGCCTGTACGTCAGGGGACACCTGCTCGATGCGTTGATAGTTCTCGGACTATTTATTAGCTGGACGGTTGCGGTAATATACATGACTGTAATGGAGGTCGAAGGGTTTGAGAGTCTGGAAGAGCAAAACGATTAAGGAAACGCTCGGATGTGGAAGAAACATCTACATAAGCATTCTCAGAGGAAATCCAGACAGGATTATCATCCAGATGGGTAAATCTGGACAGTGCCATAGAGCCATACTCGAAGCTTTACAGGAGGTAATCAACGTTGTGCTTGCCAATGGCAGTAGCGTTGACGAGGTAATAAAGAGCCTGAGGTACATTCGTTGCGAGTCTCCAACACTTGGCGGTGCGAGTTCGTGTGTTGATTATATTGCTGAAGTTATTGAAAAATTTTATAAAAACGAATTGGAGGTGGAAACTGATGAAGGTCGCTATAACGATTAATTTGGGTAATTACGAGAATATAAGGATTGAAACTAACGAATATCCCGACTTTGAGCAATGTCTGGCTGAGCTTAACGGAGTTCTCAGAGACGCTACATTTGAGCGGGCGGAGAGGTTCAGAGTAACCTATATCGAACCTTGGCTGGTCGAGCTGATGGCTAAGAAGGGTTTACAAGAGATAAGCAAGAAAGCTCAAACCCTTCAGGGTTGAGATGAATTGCGTTAGGTTTATATATCTGTAACTTGAGTATAATGTGTATGATAAAGAAAACTATAACGATTAGGGAAGACCAAGAAGAGTGGATAAAAAAGAAGCACATCAACTTATCAAGGTTCGTTCAAGCAAAAATAGATGAGGAAATGGGTAAAGATAGAAAAGAGGAAAAGAGAATAAACAGGTAAAAGCCATGAAAAGAACTAACAAACTAAGGTTAAGACCAACTAAGAAGCAAGAGAAGGCTCTGTTAACCCTATGTGAGATGTCAGCGGTGTTATGGAACAAAGTGAACTATAAGCGAAGACAGTCTTTCTTTTCAGGTAACATTGATTGGAACACCAAAGAAGAGTACAACGAATTTAAGAAAATACTCGGTTCTGCAACGACTCAGCAAATTATAAGGAAGAATGACGAGGCTTGGAGGAGTTTCCTCAGACTGTTAAAGTTAAAGAAACAAAGGAAGCTACCAAAACATGTCAATAGAATTTCTCCTCCCCGCTACTGGAAAGACAGAAAAACTGGAAGAAGGAAATTAATGACCGTCATTAGAAACGACTGTTATAGAATTGAGGAGGTGAGAGGAAAGAAGTTTTTGATTTTGCCTAAAGGTTTGAGGATTAGAATAACTGGTGAGATGAGGTGGAAGGGAAAACAGGGAAGGTTAGAAATATTCTACGACGATTTAACGGGAAGGTGGTATGCTTATCAATCAGTTGAAGTTAATCAACCAAGTACCACCTCTCTCGTAAAAGCTTTCGTAGATTTGGGAGTAATAAACATCATAACAGCTTGGATTGAAGGAGAGAAACAAGCAATGGCATTTAGCGGTAAACCACTCTTGGCAGATTGGTGGTATTGGACTGAAAAGATTGCCAAACACCAATCTAAACTTAAGACGATAAACGGTAAGAACACTTCAAAACGACTTAGAAGGCTGTATCGCAAGAGAAAGTTGAGGTTCAGAAATGCCGTAAACACAATTGTGTTTAGATTCGTGAGGTTGTGTCATCTTAAGGGAGTTGGCGAAATCGTTGTTGGAGATGTAACGCACATCAGGGATAACAACGATAAGGGAAGTAAGGTCAATGCAATGATACACAACTTCTGGAGCTTCAACTACGTCATGGAAAGACTAAAGGTAACAGCAGAGAACTTCGGTATAAAAGTTAAAGCAAGAAACGAAGCATACTCTTCATCTGAATGCCCATGGTGTCATTCAAGAAAAGTTGTTAAAAGTAAGAGGTTGTTCAAATGCTTAAATTGCGGAATTGAAGCTCATAGAGATGTTGTAGGTGTGTTGAATATAGCCCGTCTCCGTGGAGACGGGTTTAACGGGGTGCTGGCACACCCTTTGCTTCTAAGGGTTGAGGAAGGAGTTGAGGTAAAAGCTGATGAGACTCCGATGTTGATGAAGCCCTTAGAAGCAGGAACCTCACACGCTTTAGCGTGAGAGGATGTCAGACATCAAGAATATGGTCAGAGTTGGTGGAACTTTAGCTCAAAGAATACTTGATGCTTCTTGGGGCAAGTTCATCCAGCTACTCTCCTACAAGGCTGCGAGAGCTGGTAGGAGAGTAGAGAAGGTGAACCCTAAGGGAACTTCAGAAGGGTTATCATTTGATGACTATAGAGACTACATCTCAGCTTGTAGGATAAAAAATAGAGGTTTGGGGTCGGGACGACCCTCTGAGCCTGTGGAGAGGAGACCTCTACTCCTCGTAACAGCTAATGCTGTTATTGAGGGGCAAGTCTTCTCTGTGAAGCAGGAAGCCCCTTGCGTGAGGGGTAGTTCACAGGAGGATTGAGCATGCCTCACTGCAACTTCTGCAAGAATAAACGTAAGTTTAAGAACAGCGAAGAATTGTTAAACCACCTTAAGAGAGTTCACGCTGGAAAGCTCAGTAAGGAGAGTATCGACTACCTCATTAACGAAGTGAAAGTTCCTCTAAAGAAGGTTGTTGAATTCGCCAAAAAGGAGGGGGTGAAAATTGACGGTGTGCTTGAGGGAAGCCTGTCCGTATTTTTTGAGGGAGAATGATAAGTGCAACTTCGAGAATGCAAACATTCCGAGAACGATTGCTGTTGATTTTGATGGAGTTATTGCCAAGTACAGTGGTTGGAAAGGGCATGACCACTACGGAGAGCCGATAAGGGGTGTTAAAACAGCCATGAAAATGTTGAGAAAATGGGGCTTCAAAGTAATCGTTTACACTTGCAGGGCAGATGTTAGAGGGGTGGCACGCTATCTACGCCAGAACAACATCGTATTCGACTACATTAATGAAAACCCATATCAGCCACCAGACGTACATCCAAGCAAGCTGTACGCCGACTTCTACATCGACGATAGAGCAATAACATTCACAAACTGGAGAGATACTTTGTCAAGGCTGAATACGTTGATTAACAGGAAATTCGATGTGGTTGTATATGATTACAGCTCTGATTTATATAGAGGTACAGGAACGCTACGAGCTTGGTGTCGCAATTGTGGATACAGCTTTGGAGAATACTTCTCAGGCTCTGAAGCTGGGTTAGAATGTGCGAAGTGCGGTACTTCTGCAAAGATAAAGATAATTATGGATATATTGGAGGTGGTTTGATGTTAGAAGAGTTTACTGAGGAAGAGATTAAGAAAATTGAGAGCGTCAAGACCGTTGAACAGCTGCACGACGTCCTGATAGAAGTTCAAGTCTGGAACAAGGTGTACGAGCCATGCGTTGACGGTGTTGTATGCAAAAAGGTACAGGAGCTAATGACTAAGTACGAAACTGAAGTCAGAAAATTTATCGAGTTGTGTTGCGACCTGATACTCTTTTGCAGTAACGTTAATTGCCCTGAAAAAGATACGTGCAATAGAAAAAACACCAAAATACGAGGAAAATGCAAAGAATTCAGAGAGTTCAGAGAGCGGAGATGGAAGGAAGTACTTGGAGTTGAAAAGGAGGAGTAAAAGCTAAATATTTCCCGCTACAATATATTTTATGCAGACCATTTACCCATCTAAAGAAGATATTACCGCACTCGGTATGCGTTATTTAGACTATGTAGAGGTAGAGTCGCCAGAGTTTGTTAAAGAGATTACAACGGATAACAGAGACATTGCCAAACTAATAGACCACTACGATTTAATCTGGACACTGGCAATTGATGAAAGCTACGCAAAGAGAAGGGGATGGAACGACCTGCTCGCTTTCAGAGAAATACTACAAAATGCTCTGGACATAGAGCATGAGATATATGGGTACGATAGAATTAACGTGATAGTGAGAACCGACGAACTCGGTACATGGGTAAAAGACCACGGAAGCGGACTACCATACAGGGCATTCATGCTTGGTGGAGAGGACAAGCCATGCTATGCAAGGGGTGCATTTGGTGAAGGGTTGAAGATAGCGGCACTATGGTTCTCAAGTAAAGGACATCCACTGTACATATTCACATTCGACACGGTTTACAAGTGCGTCTATTCAAAGCGTGCTAAGGCTTTGATAATCCTGATAGGCAAATCTAAGCCAGAGATGTTCTGGGAAGGTACAGCGGTACTAATTTACAGATATAGACCACCCAGAAAACACGAGAGGATATACTTCAAAACTGCTGGATTTAACGTGTTGTCCACGCACTACTACCCTTCAAGCCAGTGCGACTACGACATGCCAAATTCGATAATGAAGCCAAAGGGTTATCTGTATGTCAGGGACATCCTTGTGAATACGATTAAAGAAGTGACTGGGAAAAACTCGCTGTTCAGCTACAACTTGTGGTGGGTAAAGCTTGAACCGAATAGAGTACAGGTACAGAGTTTCTTTGAATTCGAAGATAGGGTCGCAGAATTGCTCTGTAAAGACCTCGAAGCACTTAAACACTTGATTGACGAATGCATAGTCGGAAAAACCTATGGAGGGATTAATTACTACGTACTTGAAGAGAAATACTTTGAAACTTTAATATCCTACACGTACGCAGATTTGCCAGTTACCGTAAAAGAGGGTTTGGCGAATTACCTGAAATCCAAGTACCACGTTTCCGCCTACTCTGTACACGGTGACCTCGATGGAGTTACAGCGGTAAATCATGAGGGGGGAACGTGTATTCTCGTACCAGAAAGGATGAAGAGGTTGTTCGTTGAACTGAAGGAGGCGAGCGAGTTCGTACTCGACAGCATTGGCAACATGGTAAAGGGGGCAAGGGTTATCGATAAAAGGACGCTCGACCAGTCGAAAAGGTCGAGATTGAGGATGTATGAGCTTATAAAAGAATTTATAGTCGAGACGAGAGACGTTAAAATTCAGATTGCCAGTGGATACAGAAGCTACTATACGGGCAGAACGATTTACCTGTCGAGTGTTATTCCATCTACGGAGACGTTCATACACGAACTCGCTCATGCTCTCGGTGAGAGACTGTACGAGGACGCTCCAGACGTGTCAGAGAACTTTGAGAGGGCTTTGGAGTACGTTGGCTCTGGAATTCTATCGATGATGTTTTACGAGACTTGGCATGCCGCAATGAAGAGGGCAAGCTACGGAGCGATATTTGCCCAGCCACATGATAAACCCGAATACTTTGGAGATGTGAAGTTTTATCTCGATTCTTACGACCCAGCAAGGTTACACTCGCTATATGAACTTCCATCAAGATTCGTTGCCGCAGACGCCATAGAAAAAAGAATTGTGCTGTTTGGACATATAGGTGTTGGTGGCGTACCAGTTGAGGAGAAATACAGGGAAAAGATAAACGAAGATATTGATTTTCTGCTCAGTTTTTACAGTACGTTTAAGGGTGGAGGATACAGTCTTGATGAGGCTAAAAGAGAGTTCAACGACCACTTCAGGTCGTTTTTAGGTACGGAGCAAATTAAATATATATTGAATGCAATAGAGATAGGTAGGGTGTTTTACTACAACATGGAGGCGGATAGATATGAGTTACTTCGTTTATGAGTTTGAGGACGGAACGCAAGTAGGAGAATATATTGATGATAAAAAGAGCAGAGTTACGCTCGTAACAAAGAAGTCAAGTGTACTGACAAGAAAAATTGGTGTTCCGAGAAGTGTCAAAAAGGCAATAGGTGCAATTGAGAAGTTGCTTTAAGGTTGCATAAGCTATCTATTTTCAATTTTTTCGAGGTAACTGGTATCCTAATATGGGTTTGTTTCTCAGAGCGTGTTAGACGAATTTTACAAGACGGTTCATAAAAGTAGGTTGAACCATTGTTAGATAAAAATATAAATAAGTTCTGCGTAGAAAATAGTAAATGGTGAAAGTTTAGGGGGTGGTGTTGTGGCTGGATATTTTAGATTTTTGACGGAATTGGAAAGGCATGTTGGAGAGATTAGAGAGCCAACAAAAACAATACTAAAAAGGATGCACGAAATAATAGCAATCTTCGTTAGAGGTGCATTTGTCGGTGTGAAAAAGGGAAACGTAGAACCGTACTTCAACGAAATACACAAAAAATGGATAGACATAAGTGGATATAGCGTGTTCACCCAAGACAGTGTTGCTAAAAATCACCTTGACACGTTTGTACGCTATGTGGATGATGTTCTACACTTATTCTCGCAAGGTAAGAGTGTCTCAGAAATTAAATACGATATAGAGCTTAGAAGAGGCGGATTTGAAACTTTACCCTTTGAAGCTCCAGAGGAGGTCAGAAAGAAAACAATTGATGAAATCATCTACCACTATGCAGGTGTACTTTCAGAGATGATTGATGAGATGGCTATCTATTTCTACAAAAAAGGATACTAAGCGAACTCTTTTTTCTTCATTTTTTTCCTTAGCTCTTCCACCGTTAAACCCCTAACTTCTGCGACCTCTTCAACAAGCTCTGGAAACTCCTCAAATAGCACGTCTACTATCGACTTTTTCTTTGACCGTGCAATTGACTTAATCTCTGCATAACGAGACCTGCCAAGAAACGTCAATGGGTTGTAGTACTTTTGTGGATTACTCCACATAGGGCTATCAAGCATGGATTTCACGACCTTATAGTATGCCCTTTGAAATGGCTTTTTTGGTTTCCTTGAATATGTGATTAATCCAAGCTTCCTTGGTATGTAGATATAGTGGAAATAGAAAGAGGCGTAACTCATCCGTTTAGAGCCGAGTTTGTTCTTTATTTCCTTGTATATGGTGTATGGGCTGAACTCTTTACGTTTAACCATCTCCTCCTTCACCATCTCCGCAACCAACCCCATACCTAATATTACACCCCCCCCTATAAAAATTTTTTCAAATTTTTTATAAAATTTTTTATCAATTATTACAAATATATATACTTGTATGGTTATACGCAAAAAAACAAGCGTATAAATTGGATTATACGTCTCAATTTTTGCGGTGAAAAAAGAGCATATCAAATATATATACTTGTAGAATTGAAAAATTCAAATTTTTTTATAATTGGAAAATTTAGGATGATAGCGGTTAGCGAAACCTTTATAAACATGACTGTTATAGTAGTATCGGTGGTGAAAAGTATGGGTGAAGGTGTTAAAGTTAGAGAGGTTGTAGTTGGAAATGGGAGCGGAAAAGAAGAGATAGCACGTTTAGAACTAACATCAGAAAAGTGTGTGAAAGAAGGCAATTTCGAAGATAAGGGCTACTACATTAAACTGCCAACATTGACAGTTCAGGACATCGATTTAACAAAGTTGAAGGCACGCATTGAAAAGATAAACAAAGAGAATGAGGAGGAGAGATTAAAAGCAAAGAAGATTGAAGAGGTTAAAAATAAGATAGCAGAGATTGTCGAAAGCAAAGAATTTCTAAGAGCTGAGTTTTACAGCGAAAGCGCAACAATAAAAGCGGGGATTTACAAAGACAACAGATTTAAAGTCATAGAAGAGTTTAAGCTGTATTACAACGATGATGCTGTAAAGCACATTGAGAGCTATGATTTTACTGACGTTCTAATTAGATACGTTGAAAAGCTTGAAAATGAGAATAAACAATTAAAAGAGCAAATCGATGAGCTTAGAAACAAGTTAAACGCAACGAAAGAGGAATTAATCAAAGAAATGTATGTGAACAACGAATTAATAACGATTACTGATGAATGCGAAATAGAGCTAAAAGTCATTAGAGTTGATGATGAGGGTTATTATTAATTAAATTTTTTATTTTTTATCGTTATCGGTTATCGAAACCTTTAAATATCTTTACTGTTATAATAGACAGTATGAATGAGGTGGTGGAGATGGAATGGGAAGGTTTGAATGGGACGGTTAAATTGGAAGTTGAGGGAGTAAACGATTACGTTGCAATTGGAAGGGCATGGATAGAAAGACAAGAAAGCAACTACGGCAAAGTGCAAACTGTTGTTGATGTGTTGCATGAAAATATTGTGATCAAGAATGCTGCTGAAACAAAAGTGATAGTCAACACAGTAGCAAGCGATGATATCATAGATGATGAAACGGAATTGATTACAGAGTTCTTCGAAAAGCTTGATGAAGATATTGACAACTATGATGTTGAGTATATTGCTAAAGTAGCAGCATTATTAGATGCAGCTGGATTACTAAGCAAATGGACTGTTGGAAATTGGTTTTTTGATGCAACAGTTTGTTATATCAACGATGATGGCTACACATTTGAAATAGGATGCAGAATGTCAAACTCATTTGAAGAGAGACATGCAACCCTTATCTGTAAAGAAGAGAAATTCAACGATGTTGTTGAGATGCTTGAAGCTGTGTGCAATTATCTTGTTGCTACACAGCAAGAGATTGATGCTGAGAATTTTTAATTTTTTATTGGAGGTGGTGTGAAATGGAGAGTGTTAAGTTTGTTAACTTAACCCCCCACGAAATCAAAATCGTTGGGGAGGATGGAGAAGTGAGAGTAGTCCCCCCGAGCGGGCAAATCGCTCGGGTTAGGTCAGAGCAGACGGTTGTTGGTGAAGTTAATGGCGTCCCAATAGTCAAAACGACTTTTGGGGACGTCGAGGGACTGCCAGAGCCACAGCCAAACACAGTCTTCATAGTTTCTTCATTGGTGGCACAGCTTGTGCCACACAGGGATGATGTCGTAGCCCCCGACACAAGCCCGTCGGGGGCTGTGAGGGACGCAGATGGTAGAATCATCGGCGTCAAGAGATTTCAGAGGTGGTAGAAATGGATGAAATTGAAAAAATAAAGGTAGAATTGGCTGAAGAGTTTCTTGACAACGCTGACCCCAACAAAATATCTGGCAATAGAGAAGTATTGGTCAGTTTACTCAAGAGAGCTGTTTTTAGAATCGAAAGCAACGAGCTCGTCGCAGTCTGGTCGGGTCCACTCGGCACGATTACAGCGAGAGCAAGGTTGACAGAGAGAGCAAGAGAGCTACTTGAAAAATTAGAAAAATATTTTTGAGGAGGTGATAAGATGAAGAAAATAACGAGTTTCCTTGATGAGAATTGCAGATGGTGTCAAGAAATCAGAGAAAAATATTCGCTTAGACAACAGATAGCAAATATGCTTCAAATTGAAGCATTCAGTGATGATTTAGTATGCTATGCAACATGTCCTTTTCACAAGGCTACAGTATACTTCTCTGCGTTAGATAGAAATGCAGAGATCATCATTGAGGAAAACAGAGTCGTAGCCCACTGGTGGACTTACTACTATGACTACAAACTAAAGTTTGACCTCGCCGAACGAAAGTGCCATTGGGAAACCAATCACGAGCCGAGCAAATACGTTCCGACAGCCAGATTTGACTTCAACTCCCTCTTCAGAGAGCTATTAATGCAGATGAACGAAGAACAGCTTGAGAAAACACTACAACAAGCACTCAAAGTACACAGCGAAGATGCGAAGAAAAAAGCGATTGAATACATTGTTTCAAAATTTGACAACGAAAATTATGACGTCAAGGATGTAGAAGATACAATAGAAATAGATGGCAAGAATTACAGAGTTGATAAAATTTTGACGCTTGAATGCTCAGACAAAGAAATAACTCAAGCTGTGCAAGGATACTTCGAGCACGATAATAAAAAATACTTCAAAAAACGTGAGAAAGTTTATTTGCTAAGAAGTCTTGACTAACAACAAAAATTAGATTTCTGAGAAATTACAAATCATGATAAATTACATCTTTTCTTACATTACCTTCACCTTTTATGCAACAACAAAAATTAGATTGATGATTTTTAAATTTTTTTGAAAAAAAATTTTGAAAATTTTTTTTGTCTACGGACAGGAAATTCACCAATTTCATCTCTATAGCGGAAAAAGTCAATTTCATCACTATGGCGGAAAAAGTCTACGGACAGGAGATTCACCAATTTCATCTCTATGGCGGAAAAAGTCAACTTTAAGTTAATGTGTTATAATAGAGGTGATGTGAGAAAATTGTAGAAAAAGAGCAGAAGATTGAAGTTGATATTTAAATTTTTTATTTTTTATCGTTATCGGTTAGCGAAACCTTTATAAACCATTACTGTTATAATAGATATTGGTGGTGAAAAAGTATGAAAGAAGTGATAAAATTTGTATGGGAAAAGAATATCAGAACGGATTTGATAGATGCAGAAAAGAGTGGTTGCTATAAAACAATGGTGGAGAGACTAAAAGCAATTGAGAGAGCAATTGCTACACTTGAAGAAATCAAAACTTTATGTGGTTTTGCAGAAGAGTACGGGGTACTAATAACAAACTTTGATAGCATATATACAGGAATAAACTTAGAGAATGGAGTTTTAAGGATACACAATAGCGTATTTGAAGTTGTTGGTATTGAAGACATAGAAAACAAAAGCGTATTAGAAATCTTAAATGAGATTTTAGAGTATTTACACAAACAACGTGAACGAATGATGGATTATCTAAATGAAGCAAATAAGTACTTAGTTGTGGAAATTGTACATGACGATGAACTCAGAGAAGACAATTGTTAGAGTAAAGCAAAAATTCTTGAAATTTTAAATTTTTTCCATATCGGAGGCATTGAAAACATGAGCGTTAGAATTGAAAAAAAGTGGATAGTATTCGATAGTGTTACAATGACGCCAATTAACCCTAAACACGATTTGAACGCCGAAGAGGTTAAAAAATACCTTGAAAGAAATCCGTTTCCTGAAACAAGCGATTACAAGGCTGAAGATTTATTAAACGACATTAAAATCGAGGGGTTGTGGATTTTGGGAGATTACGTAACGGAAGAGCAAAGAAACTACATAGTAGAGATGATCAAAATGGTGATATAATGGGTAAAACAGTGATTATAAAGAAATGTGCAATTTGCGGTAAGCTTGTAGATTTTGAGAAAGGAGAAGAAGTTAAAATCGAGTGTACACGTTCTAAGGACGCTGTAAAGCTGTTCGTATGTAATGCTTGCTTGAATGCCGAAGATGTTGTTGTAGTCGAAGGTGAAATACCACCTTCAAAATCAGATATTTTCCTTAGCGAAAAAGCGTTGAGAAACATCATTGATACGTATCTAATTCTAAAGTTGATAGATACAAATCTGCCAGCAACAGCTAAGAGCAACATAAAACAGATTAAACAGCATGCAAGACTTGTAATCGTGTATATAGATAAGAAATTCGAATTTTAAGGGGGTGATTGTATGGTGGAGATTGAGGTTTGTGGATTTAAGCTCAATATAGAGGAAATAGGGAGAGGGAAGCCACATCAAACAGAGATTGCAGGAGAGACTGCAACGGTTTACAAGCACAAGATAAAGGTAACGAACATTAAAACGAATGGGTATATCTATTTTACATATCACGGAAGCGTCAATGACTACATGAACGGAAAAGACAAACTAACAGATTACGATTTAGTGACAGCTTTTAGATTTTGGCTTGAAGACTGCAATTATGGAACTATGAGTTTCGGAGACTTCGCTAAGGAATTAGGATACACTGATTGCGGTAAAGCCTACAACGTTTGGTCATTATGCAGAAGGGGTTTAAAGCGAATAGGTAAAATTGGGGTTACACATGATGATTTAACAGAGCTAATAAATGCCCTGATAGAGTACGAAGAGGAGGTGGAAGATGAAAAAGCTAAATAAAGAAGTTGTGGATATTCTGCTAAAAGCTGGATGGAAAAAGTCAAACATACACCCGATTAAGCTTAGATGTCCTGAAGGTGTTTTGGGGTTGCTTGATATTGAAGTTCCGAAGTACAAGGTATTCCCCGACACGATTACGATAAGCCCAAGGTACATTAATTGTGAGTTAATCAGAAAAACGGAGATTAGAGGAGTTACATGGGGTAAAGCCAAGAAAACTTATTTTGTTCTTGATACAATGACGCTCCACGACTTGCTAAACGTGAGCGTTGATGTAGTTAATATCCTATGCAACAAATACGACATGAGCTATGATGATAACGTGTTTGTTGGGATAAATGGCAAATACCTCATTAAGCTTCAAGAAAGCGTGTTTGGGGACTACGATAAGCGAAGGACAATCTACGTTGGTTACTACACACAAGGATTAACGATTTTGCTTTTAAAATCTAACAAGCTTGGATGGATGTTCTTTGCTTATCCTATCGTTGCGGGTGAAATCAGCGATGATGCCATCGATGAACTTGAAAAGTTTGGAGAGCATGAAGTATGGATTGGTAGTAAAGCTGTAAGCTATTTTATTAAAATATAATTTATTTTTTATGTGTAAACAAAGATGGCATGCGTATTAGCGGTATTAAAAACCGAAAGACTTATTAACTTCAAGAAACTATAAATACACATGGAGGGGGATTTAAATACACAAAAAGAAAAAATAAAGGATTTTGCCCTGAAGCTGGAGGAGGCTCTAAACAAGGTGGATGAAGTGATTAAAACCGATTTCTGCCCGTTGTGTACCGCAGACGTCGTAATAGCGAGGGCTTTCCTTGAGAAGGCAATGATTACAGTGATGATGTACGGGATAGATCAACTACCCCTCTAACGGATGGGGTCTCCGAGCACAGGAGGTGGAGTATGAGCGTAACTTCTGATACCGACCCATACGATATCGTATATACAAATACACTGAAATTACTGAATGAACAGCCAGACTATCTCGAACACCTAAAAGCAATTCTAAATTACATAGATAACAAACAAAATGACTACTGGGAATGGGCAGACGTTAGGATACCTCCACAAACGATTTCCAAGATGATAAAGTATGGGGTAGTCTCAAAAGTAGGGAGAAGACTAAGGGTTTTAGCCAACAAAGAAGCTGTTAGAAAAGCCATCGAAGACTACGAAATAAAGATGTATAGAGCAATATCAGAGAGCATGCATGAGGAACAACAGATACCTTCAGATTTATTCAGTGTTATAATAGGCTATGAGGACTTGAAAGAAATCCTAATTGCTTCAATTCAGGCAAATTTTATGGGCTATCCGACACACATCATGCTTGAAGGTGTTGCAGGCTCAGGCAAATCTATTTTTTTGATGGAACTTGAACGGCTACCAAACGCAGTATTCACCACTGGAGAAACGCTATCCAAGGCAGGATTGCGTGAAACACTGATTGAAGCCCAACCACGCTTTTTAATCATAGATGAGATAGATAAGCTAACAAACCCAAAAGACCTCAATATCCTAATGACTTTTATGGCTTCGCAACGATTGAAAGTGGACATGTACTCAACAAAAGTGGATATGAAGTTCAACACAAATGTCTATGCCGCCGCTAATGACTTATCAGTCATTGAGAGAAAGTTGCCAGCTTTGATAGACCGTTTCAGACCGATATTTTACCTGAAAGAGTACACCGATGAGGAGTTTATAGACGTTGCTGTAAACGTTCTAACAAAGCAAGAGAAAATAGAGCAAACCTTAGCGAGGCATATAGCTCTGAGGACGCTTGAAGTGTTAAAGACAAAGAGTATTAGACAGTGTATCAACATAGCAAGATTAACAAGAGTTAGCAAAAATCCTTATGAATTCGTGGATAAAATCATCAAAACAGTAATGGAAAGGCAAAAACAAAAATTTTAAAAAATTTATATTTTTTAACTTATCCTGACTTGCTTACCCCACATTGACTTCAACAGGCTTCTTAAGTCCTTAACAGCCGCAACTTTAGAGGCACACTTCGCAAAACCGCCTCCAGAAACTTCGCTCTCTGGAACGCCAAGAGCAGTAGCAACCTCGCTGTATCTACCATTCATACACAAGGAATACAATCTGCTGATATCCATCCCAGCAAAAGCCCTCATTATTGCGGCTCTTGCTTCAGCAGTCCAAGCCTTGGCAAAGTACGTTCCAAGCTTCTTTCTAACGTGGTCAGGTACGGACGCCCACAAGTTCACCATAAATTCTTTCAAGCCAACCTCAGAGGCGAGTCTCTGCAAACATGTCCTTGAATCTCCAGTTGGAGTTCTCATACAATCCACGACTCTCTGGGCAATTGGCGTCATTTTACCTTTCATCTTTGAGGCGGCTTCCCTCAATTCGGGTATCTCAGACCACGCTTCCGCTACTTTCTCCGACAACTCCTTTTTCACGATAACAAGCTCTTCTGCCATCTTCTCACCTCAAGCTTTATTTTGAAAAAGGGTGTATATAAAGCTTTCTATGTGTATAGAGAGGGGTTAAAAAAACCTTTTTTTCCGATTAAAACCTCGTTCAAAAAAATTTTTGATTAATAATTAACAGTTTTATAAATTAGACTTTTCTCTGTCTTTTTGATACACTCCTCTTTTCCGTACCTACACAGGTATGTTAGCTCTGGAGCGAGGTTGCACTTCTTACAAGAGATAAGCAAGAAAGCTCAAACCCTTCAGGGTTGAGATGAATTGCGTAAGGACTATACCAAAAGAATTATATAGTGTCATATCATATGCCTTTTTGATGAGAATAGAAACTCCTACAAAACAATATAAATCAGACAACCACTTAGTGTACAGTTGCCAATATCACGTTATATTCTGTCCAAAGTATAGAAGAGCTGTACTTAAAGGAGATGTAGCAAGAAGGCTTAGAGAGTTAATTCTGGAGAAACAAGAAGAGTATGGGTATAAAGTACTTGATATGGAGATTCTGCCAGACCACGTTCACCTACTGTTGGACGTAAATCCAAAGATAGGTGTTTTCAGGATTGTTAACAAGATCAAAGGTTATACATCCCGAATTCTCAGAAAAGAGTTTCCAGAACTAAGAAGTAGACTCCCAACTTTGTGGACTCATTCAAAGTTTATATCATCGGTTGGGACTGTAACTCTCGAAGTTGTAAAGAAATATATAGAAGAACAGAAGGGAAAATGAGGAGAACTAACACCTTTAAGCTAAAACCCACAAAGGAGCAAGAGAAAAGGCTTTTCGAGTTAGCCGACAACTGCTCTCGATTGTGGAATGAGGTTAATTATAGGAGGAGGCAATCTTTCTTCAATGGAGAAATAGACTGGAATACTGATGAGGAGTACAATAAGTACAAGCGACTGGTGGGTTCAGCAACAGCTCAACAGATAATCATAAAGAACAACGAAGCTTGGAAATCTTATTTCGCTTTGTTAAAACTAAAGCAGAAGGGAAAGCTTCCACCACATATCAATCAGATAAAACCACCGAGATACTGGAAAGACCGCAAGACAGGTAAAAGAACCCTGAGAATTCTTGTCAGATGTGATTGTTATAGTTTGGGAGGTGATGTGTTAAAGCTACCATTTGGGTTGAGAATAAGATGGAGCGGTAAAAACAGGTGGGAAGGAAAACAGGGACGTTTAGAGATAGTATACGATGACCTGAGCAAATCGTGGTATGCCTTTCAACCTGTAGAGGTTGAACCTCTACATCAACCAATTGGAGAAAAGAGGGCATACTGCGATTTGGGTGTTAGAGTTCTGATAATGGCAGAAATTGAAGGTATGTTGATTGGATACAGTGGAAATTCCTTGTTATCAGATTGGTGGTATTGGACTAAAAAGATTGCTGAACACCAATCTGTGTTGAAAGAGACAAACGATAAGCATACATCCAAACAACTCAGGCGATTATACAGAAAACGCAAACGCAGATTCAGACATGCAGTAAACACTGTTGTTAGTAGATTTGTTGGGCTTTGCTATAACAAAGGAGTTTCAGAGATTGTTATGGGAAATTTAAACGGCATCAGAAACAATAACTCAAGGGGGAAGAAGGCGAATTCAATGATACACAACTTTTGGAGTCACAGATATTTAGTACAAAGAATTAAAGAGAAAGCCGAAGAATACGGCATAAAAGTGATTGAAGTGAATGAATCCTATACTTCTTCAGTATGTCCGAGATGTCATTCGAGAAATGTGATTAAATACAAGAGATTGTTCAAGTGTCTCGATTGCAAGCTTGAAGCACACAGGGATGCTGTTGGGTGTGTGAATATAGGGCTCGCTGAAAGGGGAGTCGTTAACGGGGCTGTGGCAAGCCCTCTGCTTCTCTCAGTAGAAGCAGGAACCTCACACGCTTTAGCGTGAGAGGATGTCAGACTGCTCCCTCATAGCTCTGTCTTAACCCTTGGTGCAAGGCAGTATTCGGCAAAGGATACGTCTGCAATGCTGAACTGAACTACAATTGGATACCCGTCACTCATCATTATTGTGACGTGGTCTCCCACCGAATACTTCTTTGCAGCTTTTAGGTAGTCTGTTAGAAACGTTATTCCGTACATCGCCTTTGCTGGCTCTTTGAACTCCCATATTTCAGCGTCATCTCTCGTATATTCAAACTCATGTCTGCCCTTATCGTCGACATAGAAAAGTAACGTATCCTCTGTAAGCTCAACGTGCAAATCTTCACCGAACTTCTTGGCAACCTCAAGGAATTTCACAAGCTCT
>Ga0180301_10000153_pt1 | contig 50850 bp, 64 predicted proteins | sample GuaBasSediGuay16_FD_121797 | JGI IMG/M metagenome (GOLD analysis project Ga0180301, IMG submission 121797) | Subseafloor sediment microbial communities from Guaymas Basin, Gulf of California, Mexico - Guay16, Core 4569-2, 12-15 cm | ecosystem: Environmental > Aquatic > Marine > Hydrothermal... | reverse complement strand
GTAAGGAAGTGGTCACCGGTTCAATTCCGGTCGTGGGCTAATAAAAATAGAGTAATCTTTATAAAGACCACGAAAAGTGGGAATGGGGTTTTTTAGCCTCTTTATGTTTATTTATTTTCTATTTTCCTTATAAGCTGTTATGAGAGAATTGATTGCATTACAATGTACTGAGTGTAAACGCAAGAATTATTACACTACCAAAAACAAGAGAAAACATTCTGGTAAGTTTACTATAAATAAGTTTTGTAGGTTTTGCAGAAAATATTCTCAACATAAAGAAACTAAACCGTAGTGGTTTAAGGTGAGTAGCTCAATTTGGCTAGAGCACCGGTCTCCAAAACCGGGGGTTGCAGGTTCAAGTCCTGCCTCACCTGATTAAGAGTTAAACTAAAATGGGATTAGTAAAAAAGATAGTCGGATTTCCTTCATTTGTAAAAAGATTCTTGAAAGAAGTGTGCCTTGAGCTGAAGAAAGTTACCTGGTCTACAAAGGAAGAGTTGATAGCAGCTACGGGGGTGGTTATTGTTGCTTCAGCTTTCTTGACGGCGTATATTGCAGTTATAGATTTTTGTGTGTCAAAAATAATGCGTTTTATTATTCAATGAAGAAGTGGTATATATTACATACCTTAAGTGGGGCAGAAGAAAAGGCAAAAGCTAACCTTGAAGCACGCATTGAGGCGTTTAATATGCAAGATTCTATTGATAAGATTGTAATACCTAAAGAACAGGTTACAGAGGTGCGTCTTGGCAAAAAGAGGATTTTAGAGAGGAAGTTTTTCCCGGGATATATTCTTGTGCATATGGATTTGAATGATGCTACTTGGCTTTTTGTTAAAAAAACTCCTGGCATAGCTACATTTATTGGTCCTGCAAGAAAGCCTACCCCTCTTTCTGAGGAAGAAGTAGAGAGAATTCTTATGAAATCAGAAGAAACAAAAGTTAATCCTTCTTCCAAGATTAGCTTTGAGAAAGGTGAAAATGTGAGAGTTGTAGAAGGTCCCTTTGTTAATTTTAATGGTGTGGTAGAGGAGGTTAATCTTCAGAAAGGAAAGTTAAAGGTGAGTGTTACTATATTTGGCCGGACTACTCCTGTGGAATTAGAGCTATGGCAGGTAGAGAAAATATAGAAGGAGAGAAAAGATAATGGCAAAGAAAAGAAAGAAAACGCCCGTTGCTTTTATTAAACTTCAGATTCCTGCAGGGAGTGCTAATCCTGCTCCTCCTGTGGGGCCTGCTTTAGGTCAGCATGGAGTTAATATAATGCAGTTCTGTAAAGCCTTTAACGATGCTACTAAAAATAAAGAGGGAATAATTCTTCCTGTTGTTATTAGCGTTTATGAAGATAGAAGTTTTGATTTTATTATTAAAAGCCCACCTGCTTCTGTACTTATTAAACGAGCAGCAAATTTAGCAAAAGCTTCAGGACTAGCAGGTAAAGAGATTATTGGAGAGATTACTAAAGAGCAGGCAGCTCAAATTGCGAAAGAGAAAATGGAGGATTTGAATACCGTTAATTTAGATGCAGCGATAAAAATAATAGAGGGTACAGCAAGAAGCATGGGGATAAGGGTGAAAGGATGAGAAGAGGCAAAAGGTACCGCAAAGCAGTTGAGTTGATAGATAGAGAGAAGGTATATTCTTTCGAAGAAGCAGTTGATATTTTAAAAAGTATTCCCAAGGCAAAGTTTGATGAAACTGTAGAAATTAGTTGTAAGCTGAATGCTGAGCCCAAGAAGTCTGACCAGATGATAAGAAGTTCAGTGGTTTTGCCACATGGTACAGGGAAGAAGGTTAAGGTTTTGGTTTTTTGTGAACCGGAGAAGGAACAGGTTGCTAAGGATGCAGGAGCAGATTTTGTAGGAGGGCAGGATTTGGTAGACAAGATTATGAAAGAAGGATGGCTGGAGTTTGATTCCTGCATTTCTACTCCTCAGATGATGCGTCTAGTGAGTCGCTTAGGGAAGATTTTAGGGCCACGAGGGTTAATGCCTTCTCCCAAGACAGGGACTGTTACAGAGGATATTTCTTCTGCAATAAAAGAGGCAAAGGCTGGTAAGATTGAGTTCAGAATGGATAAGTTTGGTTGTTTGGCTGTAGGTGTAGGAAAGATTTCTTTCTCTAAAGAGGCTTTGGTGGAAAACATAAGAGTTTTTTTAGAGGCTCTTAATAACGCTAAGCCAGCTGCGGTAAGAGGTGAGCTGATAAAAAGTATGTTTATTTCTACCACAATGAGTCCCTCTTTAAGACTGAAGGTGTCATTATGAAGAAAGTGGGTTTGCTTTATCGCCAGAAAATAGTTGATAAGATAACACAGGATTGGAAGAATTCCCAAGGATGTATATTTGTTAACTTTAGCAAAGTATCTGCTTTAAGTTTTAATATGTTACGCAATTCTTTAAGAAGAGAAGGTTCTTCCCTGTTTGTTTCTAAGAACTCTTTGATTAAAAGAGCGATTAAGGAAATAGAGGCCCAGGATGTTAGTGATTTTGTTGACGGGTCCACCGCCTTAGTCTTTGTTAAAGATAGCGATGTAGTGAAAGTGTCTAAGATGCTTTTTGATTTCTCTAAAGAAAATGAGAATTTTGTTTTAAAAGGAGCATTCTTGAATAACAATAAGTTAGGACATAAGGAATTAGAAGAGATAGCCAAACTGCCGTCAAGAGAAGTTCTTGTTGGCCAGGCAGTAATGGGGTTAGCTTCGCCTCTTACAGGGTTTGTGGGGATGTTAAACAATATTATTCTTAAATTTGTCTGGGTAATAGAGGAGATAAAAAACAAACAGTCCAAAAAATAGGATTAAGATTAAGGAGGTAGTTATGTCTAAGGTAGAAGAGATTTTGAAGATGCTGGAGGGAATGACAGTTCTGGAACTTTCTGAGTTAGTTAAAGCATGTGAGGAAAAGTTTGGTGTAACAGCTTCTGCACCAGTAGTTGCTGCTCAAGCTACTGTAGCTGCTTCTCAAGAAGAAGAGGAAGAAAAGACATCTTTTAGTGTTGTTCTTTCTGCTGTAGGGGGTAACAAAATTGCTGTCATAAAAGAAATAAGAGCAATTACTGAGCTGGGCTTAAAGGAAGCAAAAGCATTAGTAGATTCTGCTCCCAAAACAGTTAAAGAAAATGTTTCCAAGGAGGAGGCAGAAGAGATAAAGAAAAAATTAGAAGCAGCCGGTGCTACAGTAGAACTTAAGTAATAGATTACTTTTTTAAAAAAAGTGAGGTAGAATGAAGCGTGTTAAAAGAAAATCCTACTCCCGTATAAAGCCAGGTTCTTCTATGCCTCATTTTCTTGAGCACCAACTGCGTTCATTTGAAGAATTTTTGCAGGCTGATGTTCTCCCTGAAAAGCGTAAGAATGTAGGATTGCAGGAGATCTTTAAAGAAGTTTTTCCTATCACCAGTCCTGATGGCAGGTTTAGTTTAGAATTTATAAGTTATAGCTTAAGCAGGCCTCGCTATGTTATAGAAGAGTGTAAACGTCGTTCTCAAACGTATGCTGCTCCTTTAAGGGTTCGTTTAAGGCTTGTGGAGGAATCAAAGTCAATTAGAGAACAGGAAATTTATTTAGGAGATATTCCTCTTATTACCGATGTGGCCTCTTTTATTATTAACGGAGATGAGCGGGTTGTAGTAAGTCAGTTGCAGCGTTCTCCTGGTGTTTTCTTTGAAGAAGAGTCTCATCCTACAGGGAAAAGAGTGTATTATGGGCGAATAATACCCTATCGTGGTTATTGGTTAGAGTTCAGATGTGATATAAATGATGTCATTACAGCTATTGTAGACAGACGAAAAACTTTTCCCGCTACTCAAATTTTGCGCATGTTTGGGCTTTCTACTAACGATGAGATATATAATTGTTTCTCTGACAAGCCTTATCCTGACCTTGTTAACACAATTAAGAAGGATACCACCACTAATAGAGAGGAGGCATTTCTGGATTTCTACAAAAAGATGAGGCCAACCGAACCGGTTACCTTAGAGGCAGCAAAGGAAGTATTCAATCGTATGTTCCGAGACAATAAAAGATACGATTTAGCGCGCGTGGGAAGGTATATGCTTAACAAGAAACTTTCTTTGAATATTCCTCTAAATAAACGTGTTTTGGATTTAGATACTATTGTAGCAGTTATCAAGAACCTTTTAAAAGTGAAGAATGGCGAACGCGATATTGATGATATTGACCATTTAAGTAACCGTCGGGTAAAGTTAATTGGAGAGTTGCTTCAACATCAGGTAAGGGTTGGCCTTTTAAGGGTAGAGAGGACTTTTTTGGAAAGGTGTTCTTTGATTTCTAACAATGACTTTTCCATTCAACACCTTATTAATTCACGAGCATTTTCTTCGCAGATAAATGATTTCTTTGCACGCAGTTCTTTATCTCAATTCATGGATCAAACCAATCCCCTAGCAGAAGTTACCCATAAGCGCCGTCTTTCTGCAATGGGACCAGGGGGTCTTTCGCGTGAACGGGCAGGATTTGAGGTGAGGGATGTTCATCCTTCTCATTATGGAAGAATATGTCCCATTGAGACACCCGAAGGGCCTAATATTGGACTTTTATCCAGCCTTACTACTTATGTTAAAGTCAATCCTTTGGGTTTTCTTATTACTCCTTATAGAAAAGTAGAGAAAGGTGTTGTTTTGGATAAAATAGAATATTTAACTGCAGACGAAGAAGAAGACAGGATTATTGCTCAGGTTACCCCTAACATAGATGATAATGGAAGAATCAAAGATGATTGGATATATTGCCGTCATAAAGGCAAATTTCCTAAAGTAGCACCTGAAGAGGTAGAATATATGGATGTTGCTCCTCATCAGATTGTTTCTGTATCAGCTTCAATTATTCCTTTCTTAGAACACGATGATGCTAACCGCGCCCTTATGGGTTCTAATATGCAGCGCCAAGGAGTACCTTTGCTTTTTACGGAAGAAGCACTGGTAGCAACAGGATTGGAAGAGAAAGTAGCTAGGGACAGTGGGGCAGTAGTTATTGCAAAAGATTCAGGATATGTTACCGAAGTAGACAGCTTTCATATAAAGATAGGAAACATTACTTACAAACTTAAAAAATTCTATCGTTCCAATGCTGATACCTGTATTAATCAAAGACCTTTGGTTAATAAAGGTGATTATGTAAAGAAGGGAGATATCATTGCAGACGGTGTAGCTACCAAGAATGGGGAATTCGCTTTGGGCAAGAACCTTCTTGTAGCATTCCTGCCTTGGCGCGGTTACAACTTTGAAGACGCAATTATTATAAGTGAACGCTTAGTAAAGGATGACATTTTGACTTCTGTCCATATTGAGAGATTTGAGATAGAGTCACGTGAGACGCGCTTGGGTAACGAAGAAATAACCCGCGATATCCCCAATGTCAGCGAAGAGGCGCTTAAAAATTTAGATGAGAGTGGGATTGTACGTATAGGAGCAGAGGTTATGCCTGATGATATCCTGGTGGGAAGAGTTACCCCTAAGACAGAAAAAGAACTTTCCCCTGAGGAAAGATTACTTAGAGCTATTTTTGGAGAGAAAGCAGCTGAGGTTAAAGATACTTCTTTGAGGGTTCCTCCTGGTGTTAATGGCGTAGTCATTCATGTTGATGTTTTTCAGCGTAAGGATAGGGGCAGGAAGTCTAAAAAGGAAAAGACTGAGGAACTTAAAAGGCTTAGAGAAGTAGAACAGTATTATGAGGAAGAGGTTGAACTTATGGAGCGTGAGAAGATTAAGCGTTTAGCTGCTGTGTTAGGTAAGAGCGAGTCAAGAATTACTTCTAAAGATATTGAAGAAAGCGAAGAGGCAAGGGATATTGTAAATATATACGAGGAAAGGCTGCAGGAATTACAGATGGAGAAAGAATTGGAGATTGCCAAGATAAAGAAAGGCGATGAACTGCCTACAGGGGTATTGAAGAGAGTTGTGGTGTTTGTGGCGATGAAAAGAAAGATTGCTGAAGGAGATAAGCTCTCCGGAAGGCATGGAAATAAAGGTGTGATTGGGAAAATCCTTCCCGAAGAGGATATGCCCTATCTTGAAGACGGAACCCCTGTTGATGTAATCCTTAATCCTTTAGGTGTTCCCTCCCGTATGAATGTTGGGCAGTTATTAGAAACGCACTTAGGATGGGCAGCAGACAAATTGGGAATAAAGATTATGAGTCCTGTTTTTGATGGGGTAAAAGAGGAGAAAATTAGAGAACTACTCAGAGAGGCAAATCTTCCTGAAGATGGCAAAGTAACTCTTTATGATGGTTATACAGGGAAACCGTTTGACCAGAAGGTAACTGTAGGGAAAATGTATGTGATGAAGCTTGTGCATATGGTGGAAGACAAGATTCATGCCCGCGCAATAGGACCTTACTCTCTTATTACCCAGCAGCCATTGGGAGGTAAGGCGCAGTTTGGCGGTCAGCGTTTTGGAGAAATGGAAGTTTGGGCTCTTGAGGCCTATGGAGCAGCATTTACTTTACAGGAGATTCTTACAGTAAAGAGTGACGATGTAGAGGGTAGAACTAGAATCTATGAGGCAATTGTAAGAGGAGAACAGAGGTTTAGCCCTTCCGTTCCTGAATCATTTAATGTGTTGATGAGAGAATTGCAAGGGTTGTGTCTTGATTTGAAAGCGGAAAAGGAGCGAAATTTATGATCAAGGAAGTAAGTTTCTTTGACAGAATAAGTATAAGACTTGCCTCTCCCCAGATTATTAAATCGTGGTCGTTTGGGGAAGTTAAGAAGGCAGAAACTCTTAATTATCGTACTCTTAAGCCGGAGAAGGACGGATTGTTCTGCGAAAGGATTTTTGGTCCTGTGAGGGACTGGGAGTGTCATTGTGGAAAGTTAAAAGGTATTAAGTATAAAGGGTCTAAATGTGACCGTTGTGGAGTAGAGATTATTCATTCTTCGGCAAGAAGACAGCGTATGGGCCATATTGAGCTGGCTGCTCCTGTAACCCATATATGGTTTTTCAAAGTGGTTCCATCGCGGCTTGCTGCTATTTTAGATATAAGTCTGCGTGAGCTGGAAAAAGTTATTTATTATGAACAGCATATTGTAGTAGACCCTCAAGATACTCCTCTAAAGAAGAAGCAGCTTCTAAATGAGGAAGAGTATCAGAATGCTTTAAAGGAGTATAAGGGTAATGTAAAGATAAAGATTGGCGCAGAGGCTATTCTTTATCTTTTGAAAGAGGTGGATTTGGATAAGATAAGCAGAGGTATCCGTAGAGAGTTATCTTCAGTAAAAACTACCGCAACGGTTAAACGTCTTCTTAAACGCCTTAAGATTGTAGAGGATTTTCGTCGATCAGGAAACAAGCCAGAATGGATGGTATTGACTATGTTGCCGGTTATTCCTCCTGATTTAAGACCTTTGGTTCCTCTTGAAGGAGGACGGTTTGCCTCTAGCGATTTAAACGATCTTTACCGCCGCGTAATAAATAGAAATAATCGTCTTAAGAAACTAATGAGTTTGGGGGCGCCAGAAGTAATCATCCGCAATGAAAAAAGAATGCTTCAGGAGGCAGTAGATGCTTTACTGGAAAATGGGAGACACGGCCGCCCTGTTATGGGTCCTCAGAACAGACCTCTTAAGAGTTTGTCTGATATGCTTAAAGGAAAACAGGGAAGATTTCGTCAAAATCTTCTAGGTAAACGTGTGGATTATTCTGGAAGAAGTGTTATCGTTGTTGGCCCTGAGCTTAAATTGTATGAGTGCGGAATTCCTAAGCAGATGGCCTTAGAGCTTTTTGAACCTTTTATTATAAGAAAACTTCGGGAAAGAGGTTTTGTCCATACCATAAGAGGTGCACGTAGGATGGTAGAACGTGCCAGGGTTGAGGTATGGGATATTTTGGAAGAGGTTATAAAAGGACATCCGGTATTACTTAACCGTGCTCCTACTTTGCATCGTTTAAGTATTCAGGCTTTTTACCCTATTCTTGTGGAAGGTAAGGCAATAAAACTTCATCCTTTGGTGTGTGCTCCCTTTAATGCTGACTTTGATGGTGACCAGATGGCTGTCCATGTTCCTTTATCTTTAGAAGCTCAGGCTGAGGCAAAGATATTGATGCTTGCTGCCAATAATATTTTTTCTTCTGCCGATGGAAGGCCGATTATTACCCCTAGTCAGGATATAATTCTAGGATGCAGGTTTTTAAGCGTAGAGAAGGAAGGGGCAAAAGGAGAGGGTATTGTTTTTTCTAATCCTGATGAAGCGATTACTGCTTATCAAGATGAGGAAGTAGATTTGCACGCTAAGGTAAAGCTAAGAATAGAAGAGGATAATAAAACTAAGATAGTTGAAACAACTGTAGGAAGGATAATTTTTAATCAGATTTTACCAAAAGGATTCAGATTTGTAAATGAAGTTCTTAACAAGAAGAAGATTTCTAACATTGTAAGTGAATGTTATAAAAAGTTTGGCCATCATGCTACCATTGTTCTTCTTGATGATTTGAAAGACTTAGGTTTTGAGTATGCCACAAAGGGTGGAGTAAGTATAGGAATGGAAGATTTAAAAATCCCGCCCCAGAAAACTGATTGTATAAAAGAGGCGAATACAGAACTTTCTAAGGTAGAAGAGCAGTATCGTCGGGGGATTATTACCGAGAGAGAGCGTCATAATAAGATTATTGATATATGGACACGCACTACTGATAAGGTCTCTGATTATGTATTTCAGAATCTTGACTTTTTTAATCCCATTTTTATGATGGCAGATTCAGGTGCAAGAGGTTCGCGTCTTCAGATGCGTCAGCTTGCTGGAATGCGGGGGCTTATGGCAAAACCCTCAGGAGAGATTATTGAAACCCCTATTACTTCCAACTTTCGTGAAGGGTTAAGTGTGTTGGAATATTTTATTTCTACCCATGGAGCAAGAAAAGGTCTTGCTGATACTGCTTTAAAGACTGCCGATGCAGGATATTTAACAAGAAGGCTTGTTGATGTTGCTCAAGAAGTGATTGTTATTGAGGATGATTGTGGGACAGTTAACGGGATTACAGTTTCTGAGATTGTAGAAGGTGATGAAGTAGTAGTTTCTCTAAAAGAAAGGATTGTTGGCAGGGTAGCTTTGGATAATATTGTAGATATAGTGAGCGATGAAATAATTGTAAAAGCAGGAGAAGAGATTATAGAGGAAAAGGCAGAGAAGATTGAAAAGCTTGGGATTGAGAAAATAAGGATAAGAAGTGTTCTTACCTGTGAATCAGAAAGGGGCGTGTGTAGAAAGTGTTATGGTAGAAACTTAGCTACGGGCAAAATGGTTGAGATTGGAGAAGCGGTAGGAGTTATTGCAGCTCAATCAATAGGTGAGCCTGGAACCCAGCTTACTATGAGGACATTTCATATTGGAGGAACAGCCTCAAGGATTGCAGAGAGGTCGTTTATCAAGGCAAGGGAATCAGGCATCGTCAAGTATCATGGGCTTAAGGTGGTTCCTAAGGGGAAAAATTTTGTTGTTCTTAATCGTAACGGTATGATCAGCATAAATGATGAGAAGGGGATAGAACTTCAAAGAAACCCTATACCTCAAGGATCATTCATTCTTGTTGGAGACGGAGAAAGAATTGATAAGGATAAAATTTTTGTTCGGTGGGATCCTTATTCTTCGCCAATTCTTACTGAGGTTAGTGGTAAGGTGAAATATGAGGATGTAATTGAAGGTATAACTATACAAGAGGAAATGAACTTAGCAACAGGAAGAAAAGAAAGGGTTGTAATTGAGTTTAAAGGAGATTATCATCCACAGATTCTTATCCTTTCTGATAAAGATGAGGTTTTAGGAATTTATCCTGTTCCTACAGGAGCGCATATCATGGTAGAGGAGAAAGATAAGGTTGAGGCCGGTGACGTTATTGCTAAGACACCTCGTCTGGTAGCAAAGACAAGAGATATTACAGGAGGTTTGCCCCGCGTAGCAGAGCTTTTTGAGGCACGTCGGCCTAAGAATCCCGCTGTGATTAGTGAAATAGATGGTTTTGTAGAGTTTAAAGAAGAAAAAGGGGAAAGAAAAATAATCGTGAGAAGCCCCACAGGCATGAAGAGAGAATATGCTATTCCTATAGGTACACATCCTATAGTTTATAAGGGAGATAAAGTTACTGCTGGTCAGCAGCTTACAGAGGGGCCTATTGTTTTACAAGATATCTTGCGTGTTTGCGGAGATAAGGTGTTACAGGAGTATTTGGTGAATGAGATTCAGGAAATATATCGCTTGCAGGGTGTAAGCATAAATGATAAGCATATTGAGCTGATTATCAGGGAGATGCTTAAGAAAGTTAAAATTGTTGACGCCGGCGATACAAGCTTTTTGCCTGGCGAAGCAGTAGATAAATGGGATTTTAAGAAGGAGAATGCACGTGTTCTTAAGAAGGGAGGAAAACCCGCTACAGCTGCTCCTTTACTTTTAGGAATAACAAAAGCGAGTTTAAACACCAAGAGCTTTATTTCTGCTGCAAGTTTTCAGGAGACTACCCGTGTTTTAACGGATGCAGCAAGTAGCGGTAAAGTTGATGAGCTTAAAGGTTTAAAGGAAAATGTAATTGTGGGTCATCTTGTTCCAGCAGGGACAGGATTAAAGAAGTACCGGGAAGTTGAGGTGGAAAAATGCCAACAATAGGCCAGTTATTACGAAAACCAAGAGTTCCCAAAAAGAGGAAGTCTAAATCGCCAGCTTTAAGAATGTGCCCTCAGAAAAGAGGAGTATGTATTCAGGTAAGAACAATGACTCCTAAGAAACCTAATTCTGCTTTGCGTAAGATTGCCCGTTTAAGGCTTACTAATTCTGAAGAGGTGACTGCTTATATCCCGGGGGAAGGGCACAACCTTCAGGAACATTCTATTGTATTAGTCAGAGGGGGAAGAGTTAAGGATCTTCCTGGTGTTCGTTATCATATTGTAAGAGGGACATTGGATACCCAAGGTGTTCAAAATAGAAAAAAATCTCGGTCTAAGTATGGAACAAAGAGACCCAAAGGATAATAATGGAGGGTTAAGATGAGAAGAAGAAGGGCACCAAAAAGAGAAGTTATTCCTGACCCTAAGTATAACTCTGAAGTCTTAAGCCATTTTATAAATATTATTATGCGAGATGGTAAAAAGAGTGTTGCTCAGAGAATAATCTATGAAGCTTTAGATACCGTAGAGAAAAAAACTAAAGAAGATGCTTTAAAGGTATTTTTTGATGCTTTAGAGAATGCCCGGCCGCGTCTTCAGGTTAAGCCTCGTCGCATTGGAGGGGCAACTTATCAGGTTCCTGTGGAGGTTTCTAAGCAGAGAGGAATTTCTATAGCTCTAAGGTGGATGAGGGACTTTGCTCGTAATAAAAAAGGCAAACCGATGAGTGTAAAGATTGCTGATGAGATAATTTCTGCTTATAAGAATGAGGGGGCAGTAATAAAGAAGAAAGAAGATACTCACAAAATGGCAGAGTCAAACAGGGCTTTTGCTCATTTTAGATTTTAAAGATAGATGGGCTACACAGGTGTGAAAGTAGGTAACGTAGGTAATAAACAAAATTTAGACAGTTGTAGTATAAATAAAGAGATGTCTGAAATAGAATTTATAAGAAATATTGGTTTTGTTGCCCATATAGATGCGGGTAAGACTACAACTACTGAAAGGGTGCTTTTTTATAGCGGAAGAGTTTACAGGATTGGTGAAGTAGACGATGGTACTGCTACTACCGATTGGATGCAGCAAGAGAAAGAAAGGGGTATTACTATAACGAGTGCGGCAACTTACTGTCGCTGGAAAGACTATAATGTCAATATTATTGATACGCCTGGACATATAGATTTTACTGTTGAGGTGGAGCGCGCTCTTAAAGTTTTAGATGGAGCAGTTATAATTTTCTGTGGGGTAGGTGGAGTAGAGCCTCAGTCAGAGACAGTGTGGCGCCAGGCAGATAAATACAAAGTTTCGCGTATCGCTTTTGTGAATAAGATGGATAGAGCAGGGGCAGATTTATTATCAGTAGTGGAAGAGATGAGGGATAAGCTGGGGGCAAATGCTGCTGCTGTTCAGTTTCCTATATATGAAGATGATGAACTTAAAGGGATAGTAGATGTTATAAGAAACGAAGCTGTGTATTATGAGGATGATTTAGGCGAAAAGATGGTAAGAAAACCGGTGCCTTCTTCTCTCTCCGAAGTCATTACTAAGTTGAGAGACGAGCTTATAGAAAGGCTCGCTGAGCTTGACGATGAGTTTATGGATAAGTTTATTAATCATAAAGAGCTTAAAGAGAGTGATTTTATTAAGACAATTCGTAAGTATGTTTTGAAGAATAAATTTTATCCAGTTTTATGTGGTTCTGCTCTGAAGAATAAAGGGATTCAGCTTCTTTTGGATGCCATATGTGATTTTCTACCCTCACCCGCTGATTTGAAGGTTGTTAAAGGGTTGCATCCTGTAAAAGGTGAAATTGAAGAAATAGAAGTAAGTCCTAAAGCCCCTTTCTGTGCTTTGTGTTTTAAGGTTTTTACTGACCCTTTTGTGGGCAAGCTTTTCTATACAAGAGTGTATGCTGGTAAAATTAACACTTCTTCAATTGTGTACAATGCAGCAAAGAAAAGCAAAGAAAAGATAACGAAGATTGTCAGGATGCATGCCAACAAACAAGAGATTATAAATCAAGCCAAAGCCGGCGATATTGTTTGTCTTGTAGGATTAAAAGAAACCACTACAGGCGATACTTTATGTGACCCCAAATACCCTTTGCTTTTGGAGGAAATGAAGTTTCCCGAACCGGTTGTTTCTTTGGCTATTGAGCCCAAAACAAAAGCAGACCAGGACAAATTATTTATGGCTTTAAAAAAGCTGGAGGCAGAAGACCCTTCTTTTAAAGTGTCTTATAACTCCGATACTGGTCAGAATATCATTTCAGGAATGGGCCAGCTCCATTTAGAAGTGATGGTGGAAAGGTTGCTTAGCGATTTTAGAGTCAAAGCCAGAGTGGGTAATCCACAGGTTGCCTATAAAGAAACAATTACAAAACGAGTAGAGTCGGTAGGTAAGTTTGTTCAGCAAACAGGCGGAAGGGGTCAGTATGGGCATGTTGTTTTGCTTATGGAGCCGAATAAAAAAGGAGGCGTTGTTTTTGAAAATAAGATTAAGGGAGGAGCTATTCCGCGTGATTTTATTCCTTCAGTTAAGGAGGGAGTGTTTAATGCTGCTAACGCAGGAATTCTCGGAGGGTACTCTGTTACAGACGTAAAGGTTACACTGATTGATGGCTCTTATCATGAGGTTGATTCTAGTGAGCTTGCTTTTAAGGTTGCTGCTGAAATCGCTTTTAAAGATGGTTTAAAGAGAGCAGGGTCAGTCTTACTTGAGCCAATAATGGATTTAGAGGTGGTAACTCCCTTGGAGTATTTAAGTCAGGTGATTGCTGATTTGAATGTAAGAAGAGCAAAGATTACTTCCATTGCTGATAGAAAAAATGTTAAGGCAATAAGGGCAGAGGTGCCTCTGCGTGAAGTTTTTAACTACGCAGATGTGTTAAGAAACTTGACACAAGGCAGAGCTTCTTATACAATAGAGCCTTTCTACTACGAAGAGGTGCCAAAGGAGATATTAGTAAAGATATTAGGAACATAATAGGAGGTGGAGGATGGGAAAAGAAAAATTTGTAAGGAGTAAGCCTCATTTAAACATTGGGACCATTGGTCATGTTGACCATGGTAAAACTACTCTTACCAGTGCTATTACAAAGATTCTCGCTACCAGGGGTAAAGCCCAGGCTTTAGCTTATGAGGATATTGATAAGGCACCCGAAGAGAAAGAGAGAGGTTTAACAATTAATATATCTCACGTAGAGTATGAAACAGATAACCGGCATTATGCTCACATTGATTGTCCTGGTCATGCCGATTACATTAAGAATATGATTACAGGTGCTGCTCAGATGGATGGTTCTATACTCGTTGTTGCTGCTACAGATGGCCCTATGCCTCAAACTCGCGAGCATATACTCTTATCACGGCAAGTTAATGTTCCTGCTATTGTTGTGTTTGTTAATAAAGTTGACCAGGTAGACGATAAAGAACTCATTGACTTAGTTGAGGTTGAAGTAAGGGACCTTCTTTCTAAGTATGAGTTTCCTGGTGATGAAGTGCCAGTGATTAAGGGGTCAGCGCTAGAGGCGATGGGATGTGGTTGTGGAAAAGAGGATTGCCCTAAATGTAAGCCGATTCTTGATCTTATGAAAGCTGTTGATGAATATATTCCTACACCGAAGAGAGATATAGATAAGCCTTTTCTTATGGCGGTTGAAGATGTCTTTTCCATCTCCGGAAGAGGAACAGTGGTTACTGGAAGAATAGAGAGAGGAAAGATTAAGACTGGCGAAGAGATAGAGATTGTGGGTTTAGCTCCTGAAACAAAGAAAACAGTAGTTACTGGGGTTGAAATGTTCAGGAAAACCCTTGATGAAGGAGTAGCAGGAGACAATGTAGGTCTACTCTTAAGAGGAGTAGAAAAGGAAGAGGTAGAAAGAGGAATGGTAGTGGCTGCTCCCGGGTCTATAACTCCTCATACTAAGTTTAAAGCGCAGATTTATGCTTTAAAGAAAGAAGAAGGAGGAAGGCATACTCCATTCTTTAGTGGCTACAGACCGCAGTTTTATATAAGGACAACCGATGTAACAGGGACAATCAAGCTTCCTCAGGGTATGGAGATGGTTATGCCAGGAGATAATGCTGAGGTTGAGGTAGAACTTATCCAGCCTGTAGCTATTGAGAAGGAAATGCGTTTTGCTATCCGTGAAGGAGGCAGAACCGTAGGTGCAGGAGTAGTGACAGAGATATTGCAATAGTAACACAATAGAAGTAATACCACGTAAAGTATGCTTAAAATAAGAATAAAACTAAGAGCGTTTGACCATAGGATTCTTGACCAATCTGTGCAGGAGATTACAGATGTGGCTTTACGTACAGGTGCAAAAGTTAAAGGTCCCATTCCTCTACCTACTAAAAAGAAAATTTATACGGTTTTACGCTCTACAAACATAGATAAGAAGTCAAGAGAGCAATTTATGTTGGCAGTACATAAAAGGGTTATTGACTTAGATAACCCTACTGCAAAAACAATTGATGCGCTTCGTAAACTTAATCTTCCTGCAGGAGTTAATGTAGAGATAAAACAGGAAGTATAGAAATAAGAGAGTAAGAAAAAAGGCAAAGAGAGGGTGAATTTTTGTCCCAACGTTAGGAAGAGATGATAAAAGAAGCTTTAGGGAAAAAATTAGGTATGACGCAAGTTTTTGACGAGAGAGCTAGTTTAGTAGCTACAACAGTCATAAAAGTTGACCCTATGTGTGTGCTGGAGAAGGTTTCTTACCCTAAAGGCGTAAAAGCAAAGATTGGCTATTTTAAAATTACTTCTTCAAAGCAGAACAAGGTTAAGAAACCCATCCTGGGATATTTTAAAAAATTAGGAGTTTCTCCTTACCGTGTCATTAAAGAAGTGGATATAGAGGACGAGGATGGTCTTAAGTTAAAAGAGGAAATAGGTATAGATATATTTAAAGAAGGAGATATCGTAGATGTGCGTGCTAAGTCAAAAGGTAAGGGGTTTCAAGGAGGAATGAAGCGTCATAACTGGCGAGGTCAGCCTCGAACACATGGTTCTACGACACATCGTCGCATTGGTTCAGCAGGGGCTACCACTTTTCCTGGCAGAATTGTAAAAGGACATAGAATGCCAGGGCACATGGGCGATTCTTATACTACTATTAGGAACCTTAAGATACTTAAGGTTGATGTTGATAAGGGAATATTGTATATAAAAGGGGCAGTTCCTGGTGCTATCAATAGCATTGTTGTTATAAAGAAACGCAAGAGCACATGAAGAAAATAGACGTATACAACCAGGAAGGGAAGAAGATAAAAACTGTTGAGCTTGATGAAAAGGTATTCGATGGTAAGGTGGATGAGGTTGTTCTTCATCAGGCAGTAGTTACTTTCTTGGCTAACCAGAGAAAAGGGTTGGCGAAGACAAAAAAAAGAGGAGAAGTAAGAGGAGGGGGTACTAAGCCCTGGAGACAGAAAGGGACAGGTCGAGCGCGTGTAGGTTCCATCCGTTCTCCTTTATGGCGTGGAGGAGGTATAACTTTTGGTCCTCAGCCTCGTGAGTATTCCAAAAATATGCCACGGCGAATGAAAATACGGGCTTTAAAAAGCGCTCTTAACGCCAAACTTAAAGATGGCAAAATAATGATTGTAGATACGATTGAGGTCAAAGAGCCAAAAACCAAGTTTTTGTTTGAAATATTAAAGAAGCTTAAGCTCGATGACACAAAAACTGTTTTTGTAGCAGATACAATAAACGAGAATATGAAGTTATCTTCTAGAAATCTGAAACGATTTGAATACGAAAAAGCAGATAATTTAAGCTCTTATGCAGCATTAAATTGCAAAAAGCTGCTTTTTACTCTGGATGCCTTCAAGAAAACAGAGGAGAGGATTAAGAAATGGCTGGATTGAGCAATGTTTATATGTCAATTAAATCTCCGTTAATTACAGAAAAGGCAACTAAGTTGTCTGCTCAGAATAAATATGTCTTCTGGGTAGACAAAAGGAGCAACAGGGTTGAGGTGAAAAGAGCTATAGAAGCTATTTATAAAGTTAGGGTAGCAAAAGTAAATATCATTAATATGAAAGGTAAGACAAAAAGGTTGCGTTGGAATCAGGAGGGAAGAACTCCTGCATGGAAGAAAGCAATTGTTACTTTGCGAGAAGGAGATACTATAAAGATTACTTGATATGGGAGTAAAGAAGTTTAAACCAGTGACGTCGGGCTTGCGTTTTAGGGTAATTTCTGATTTTTCTGAGATTACGAAGGATAAACCTTGTAAGTCTTTGGTAGTCCCTCTTAAAAAAACAGGAGGAAGGAATAACTACGGCCGGATTACCTTAAGACACAGAGGAGGGGGGCATAAAAGAAGATACAGGATTGTTGATTTTAAAAGAGATAGGTTTGATGAGGAAGCATTGGTTTTATCTATAGAGTATGACCCCAACAGAAGTGCAAGGATAGCATTGGTAGAGTATCCTGATAAAGAAAAAAGATACATTATATGGCCCGATGGACTAAAGGTGGGAGATAAGGTTGTAAGTGCTTTTGATTCGCAGATTGATATAAGACCCGGCAATGCCATGAGGTTAAAGCATATTCCTTTGGGTACAATAGTGCATAATATTGAGTTAGAACCTAATCGGGGTGCTAAGCTGGTTAGAAGCGCAGGAAGCTGGGCACAGCTTATGGCTAAAGAAAGAGGATTTGCCCAGCTTAAGATGCCTTCAGGAGAAGTTCGTCTTGTTAAAGTGGATTGTCGGGCTACTGTAGGACAGGTAGGAAATATTGAGAATAATTCTATTGTGCACGGTAAAGCAGGTAGAGTGCGCTGGTTAGGAAGAAGGCCTAAGGTAAGAGGGGTAGCAATGAACCCTGTAGACCATCCACATGGAGGTGGTGAGGGTAAAGCAGGGCAGGGCAATCCTCATCCTGTAAGTCCGTGGGGTAAGCCAGCTAAAGGAGGGAAAACCAGAAGGCCTAAGAATAAGAGTAATAAGTATATACTAAAACGCCGAGGTAAAAAGAGAAGGTAAATAACGAGGAGAACAATGAGCAGGTCATTAAAGAAAGGTCCTTTTGTCGATGAGAAGTTGCTGAAGAAAGTAAAGAAGGCAAAAGAAAGTTCATCGCGGACACCTATAAAGACGTGGTCAAGGGCAAGTATGATTACTCCGGAATTTGTAGGTCTGACCATTGCTGTTCATGACGGGAAAAAGCACGTTCCTGTTTTTATTACCGAGTCAATGGTGGGGCACCGTTTGGGTGAATTTGCTCCTACCCGAACATTTCGTCAACACGGAGGGATAAAAGCCAAGAAGGCATTGCAGAAAAAATAGTTATTATGGTGGCAAAGGCAGAGGTAAAATATATAAGAATTTCACCACGGAAGCTAAGGCTGGTACTTCCTCTTGTTAAGGGATTGCCTATAGAGGAAGCATTGGCAGTCTTAAAATCCGTTAATAAAAAAGGAGCATTCTATCTGGAGAAGACTCTGCGCTCGGCAATAGCGAATGCAAAGAATAAGGGGTTTCAGGAGAGTAGCCTTTTTGTTTCAAAAGCGATTGCTAACCCAGGTCCAGCATTAAAAAGATATCGCGCTGCTTCCTTTGGTCGCGCTACTATAATAAGGAAACGCACGTCACATCTTATGGTGGAGCTGGATACTAAAGAAAAGATAATAGAAGAAACCAAGAGGTAGAGATGGGACAAAAAGTTCACCCTTTTATTTTAAGAATAGGTTTCGGTAAAGACTGGCAGTCTCGGTGGTTTAGTGAGAAGAAAAAGACTTATGTTGAATTTTTAGATGAGGATTTAAAAATAAGAAATGTTATAAAAGATTTTTACACGTTAGGTTCTATCGCAAGCCTTGTCATTGAGAGAGTTTCCCCTACCCTTATAAGAATAAGGGTAAGAACGTCACGGCCAGGAGTGATTATTGGACGTGGAGGTAAAGACATTGAGAGGCTAAAGTCCAAGATTATCGATCTTACAAAGAAGGAAGTTATCATTGATGTTGAAGAGGTAATTGAGCCCGCTTTAGAGGCTCAGTTAGTAGCAGAGCTAATTGCTTTTCAGATTATAAAGAGGGTTAATTTCCGCAGAGCGATGAAGCGTGCTATTCAACAGGCAGTAAATTTAGGATGTGAAGGTATAAAAGTGAGATGTTCAGGAAGATTAGGAGGAGTTGAAATTGCCCGTAGCGAGAGCTATAAGTATGGTAAAATCCCTCTTCAGACTTTTCGTGCTGACATAGATTATGGCTTTAGTGTAGCAAAGACTACGTATGGGACTATTGGAGTAAAAACGTGGATATATAAAGGCATAAAGCATTTAGGTAACTATTTGGTGAAAGAGGAAGAGGAGAAGTAGGCGTGTTTTTACCGAAGAGAGTTAAGTATAGAAAGACACAGCGGGGTAGACGTAAAGGGCTTGCTGTAAGTGGTTCAGAGGTGAGCTTCGGTGAGTATGGCCTTAAAGCGTTAGGGTGTGGATGGCTTAAGAATACTCAAATAGAAGCTGCAAGGATAATTCTTACACGCCGTTTGCGTCGGGGCGGTAAACTGTGGATAAGGGTATTTCCCGACAAACCTGTTACAAAAAAGCCTGCTGAGTCACGCATGGGAAAAGGCAAAGGAGAGGTAGAAGGATGGGTTGCAGTTATAAGAAGAGGTATGATGCTTTTTGAAATGGGAGGGGTCTCAGAAGAATTTGCACGGGATTCCTTTCGTCTCGTAGCTTATAAACTACCTTTTAAAACCCGTTTTGTATTAAGAAGAAGATGAAGGATAAGAATATAGAATACAAAAACTTAAGTAAGGAAGAGTTAGAGGCTAAGTTAGCGGACTTAAGGAAAAATCTTATGGAGCTAAGTTTCAAGAAGAAAACTTCTCATGTAGAAAAGCCGCATCTTTTTAAGAGGACAAAGAAAGATATTGCCAGAATTCTTACAATACTTAGGGAGAAACAAAATGAAAGAGGTTAAAAAAAGAAGAAAAAGAATTTTAGAGGGGATAGTGGTTTCCGATAAGATGGATAAGACCATTGTTGTTGAAGTAAGAAGGAAGTTTCTCCACCATCTTTATAAAAAGACAGTTACAAAGAGAAAGAAATTCAAAGCTCATGATGAGAAGAATGAAGCTAAGGTTGGGGATAGGGTTAAGATAATAGAGTCTCGTCCCTATTCTAAAGAGAAAAAGTTTAATCTTCTTGAGGTGGTAAAGTGATATATATTCGTAGTGTATTAGATGTAGCAGACAATACAGGAGCTAAGAAGGTAGCCTGTATAGGGGTTATTGGCAAGAAAAATAAAAAACAGGCTAATATAGCAGATGTGGTTACCTGCCATGTCAGGGAGATTTCTGGGAAGGATAGCCAGATAAAAAAAGGAGAAGTGGTAAGAGCTGTTATTGTAAGGACTTCTCATCCTATAAAAAGAGATGATGGCGTGCGCGTAAAATTTGATAGAAATGCCTGTGTTATCATTGATAAGCAGGGTAATCCACGAGGTACAAGAGTGTTTGGCCCTGTAGCGAGGGAATTAAGAGAAAAGTTTGGGAAAATTATATCTTTAGCCCCTGAGGTGGTCTGATGTTGAAGGTAAAAAAAGGTGACAGAGTTAAAATCTTAAGAGGAAAAGATAGAGGAAAGGTAGGTAAGGTTCTTAAGGTTTTGTCTTCTAAAAACAGAGTTGTTGTAGAGGGAATTAATCTTGTTAAAAAGCACATGCGTAAGCGTTCAGAGGCAGAACCTGGCGGAATAAGAGAAATACCTGCTCCTCTTCATATTTCCAATGTAAGTCTTTTTTGTTCCAATTGTAATCAAGGGGTAAGGTTTGAGGTTAAAATATTAGAAGATAAGTCAAAGATAAGGATATGCAAGAAATGCAAAAGGGAAATTTGAAAGAAATGTATATTCCTCGTCTTCTAGAGGGTTATCGCAAAGATATTGTGCCAAAGATGAAAGATAAATTTGGCTATAAAAATAACTTTGCTGTGCCACGACTTCTAAAGATAGTGGTAAATATGGGTATAGGAGAAGCTACCAGTGATGCTAAATTAGTAGAGAAATGTGCGCGCGATTTAGGTCTTATTACAGGACAAAAGCCTAAGATAACGCGGGCTCGCAAGCCAATATCTAATTTTAAGATTAGAAAGGGTATGGCTATTGGCTGTTGTGTTACTCTAAGAAGGTATCGAATGTATGAATTTTTAGATAGGCTTATTTCTGTAGCGATACCTAGAATAAGAGATTTTAGAGGGTTTTCTCCTAATTCTTTTGACGGCAGAGGAAATTACACCTTTGGGCTTACTGAACAGACAGTATTCCCTGAAGTAGATATAGATAAAGTAGAGAAAACTCAGGGCATGGACATAACTATTAATACAAGTGCCCAGACAGACGAGGAGGCAAGAGAGCTTCTTAGGCTCTTTGGTTTTCCCTTTAGGAGGTAGTATGGCTACTACGGCAAAGATAGAAAAGTGGAAGAGAGAGAAGACAAAGCCGAAGTATAAGACTCGTTACAGAAATCGTTGCCGGATTTGCGGTAGGCCCCGCGGCTATATTCGAGATTTTGAGTTATGCCGTATATGTTTTAGGCAATTAGCCTGGCAGGGGGTAATTCCAGGAGTTAAGAAAGCAAGCTGGTAGCACTAAGAAGCAAGTTAGGAGAGTAAGATGAGCAGAACAGATTTAATTAGTGATGCATTGACAATTATTCGTAACGCCTACCAGGTTCGCAAAGAGGAATCCATGATTCCCTACTCTAAAATGCTTGTGGGCATTTTAGATATTCTAAAGAGAGAGGGGTTTATTGAGAATTTTAAGGTTATGGAGATGGGTAATACTAAAAGTATTAAAGTGTATCTTAAATATGATAGGAAGAAGAAAGCAATCTCTAACATAAAGAAAATATCTAAACCTGGTAGAAGGATTTATGTTTCTAAAGACGAAATTCCAGAGGTGCTTTCTGGTTATGGGATAGCGGTAATGTCTACCTCCCACGGCATTATTACCAATAAAGAGGCGAAAAAAATAGGAGTGGGGGGGGAAGTAATCTGTTATGTGTGGTGAGATATGTCTAAGATAGGAAAACAGCCAATCGATATACCCCAGGGAGTAAAGGTCAGTATTAAAGATAGAACTATTACAGTAGAAGGGCCCAAGGGAAAACTAAACTTTGGCTTTTCTTCTCTTGTAGATGTAGAAGTCAGTGATTCTAAGATTGTTGTGAAACCCCTATCACAGGAAAAATTGGGCAAGGCTCTTTTTGGCACTACCCGCGCAGTTATTAATAATATGGTAAAAGGGGTTACAGAGGGTTTTAAGAAGGAATTAGAGATTGTAGGGGTAGGTTATAAAGCCCAGATGAAGGGGAAAACTTTAGTATTGCAGATTGGTTTTTCCCATCCTGTGGAGATTTCTGTACCAGAAGGAATTAATGTTTCTGTTCCTTCTGCCACTAAGATAACAATAGAGGGGATTGATAAGATAAAAGTTGGTCAGTTTGCTGCTAATATTAGAAAAATATACCCTCCTGAGCCTTATAAAGGCAAAGGTATACGTTATTCTAATGAAGTGGTAAGGAAGAAGCTGGGTAAAGCAATGGCCAAATAAGAGGAAGAGTTTATGAAGCTTAAAGGAAGAGAGAGAAGACATAGAAGGATAGTAAAGAAACTTAAAGGTACTAATCAGAGGCCGCGCGTAGTTGTTTTTAGAAGTAAAAAGCATTTTTACGCACAGGTTATTGATGATAGTGAGCAAAAGGTAATTACAGGAATTTCTACTCTTAACAAAGAATTTAAAGAAAAGAATATAAAGGCTAACAACACAGAAGGGGCGAAAGTCATAGGCAAGCTGTTTGCGGAGAAATTGAAGAGCTTGGGGATAGAAAGAATAGCTTTTGATAGGGCAGGTTATAAGTATCACGGAAGAGTTAGAGCATTTGCAGAAGGAACACGGGAAGGAGGATTAATTTTCTAATGGTGCAAGGAGAACAAAGTATAGCGCAGGAGAGAGAAGCTTTTGTAGAAAAAGTTATTTTTATCAATCGTGTCACAAAAGTAACTAAGGGTGGTAAGAACTTAGGTTTTACTGCTTTAGTCGTAGTCGGAGATGGATTATCGCGCGTTGGTTTTTCTCTTGGTAAAGCTAATGAAGTTGCTGATGCTATACGCAAAGGTATAAAGAGAGCAAAAGAGAATCTTATGGTTGTAAGGAAGGATGGCAATACCATTCCTCATGAGGTACTTGGGAAGTTTGGAGCAGTAGAGGTTTTGCTTAAACCAGCCAGCAGAGGAACGGGAGTTATTGCCTCAGCTCCTGTAAGAGCAATATGTGAATGTGCCGGTATTAAGGATATTTTAACCAAGGTATTAAAGAAATCAACAAATCCTATTAATGTTGTAAAGGCTACTTTCGATGCTTTAGGAAATTTGAAAGAGAGAAAAGATGCAGTTGCACAATCTTAATATCAAAGTTAGGGCAAAAAGAAGTAAAAGGGTAGGTAGAGGCCCTGGCAGTGGACATGGTAAGACAAGTGGTCGGGGTCATAAGGGGGCAGGTCAGAGAAAAGGAAGAACTCACTATATAGGATTTGAAGGGGGGAATGTTCCTTATTTAAGGAAGATTCCCAAGCGAGGGTTTACGCCTAAAAGAAGAAAGGAATATCAAATTGTAAATCTGGAAAGTATTATAGAACGATTAAAGAATAAAAAAGAAATTTCTCCTAAAGAGTTAAAGGAGGCGCATTTGATAGACAGCTTAAATACACCTGTAAAGATTTTAGCAAGGTTAAAGAATAATTTAGACTGGAAAGCAACATTCAAGGCACACAAATTTTCTAAGAAGGCAGAAAAGGTAATTAAAGACAGCGGAGGAAGCATAGAATGTTTAACTCAGTAATAAACATCTTTAAGATTCCCGATTTAAGAAAGAAGGTTATGATTACTCTTTCTCTCTTGATTGTTTACCGGATAGGTTGTTTTGTTCCTACTCCCGGAATAGATACTTTAGCGTTGTCGAAATTTTTTGAGGAGCTTAGCCGTGCTCATGGCCAGACACTGTTGGGGATGATAAATATTTTTACAGGTGGTGCCTTAAGAAGGTTAAGTATCTTTGCCCTGGGAATTATGCCATATATTTCTGCTTCTATTATTATGCAGCTTTTAACGGCTGTTATTCCTTCTTTAGAGAAAATTGCCCATGAAGGTAGAAGTGGTTATGAAAAAATCAATCAGTACACACGTTATCTTACTTTGGGTTTATGTCTCTTTCAGGGATTTATGCTTGCTAAATGGCTTGAAAATCCTGCTAGCTTCAGAGGGACAGTAATTGTGCCTAATCCCGGCATTGGTTTTGAGATGATTACTATACTTACTTTAGCTTGTGGAACTGTATTTATTATGTGGCTGGGAGAGCAGATTCAGGAGCGCGGTATAGGGAATGGAATTTCTTTGATTATCGCTGCCAGTATTATTTCCCGTATTCCCTCATCTTTGTATTACCTTTGGGTACTTTATTCTCCATTTAATCCTGCCCAGCGGCAAATTAGCACAATTTCTCTTATTACTTTGCTTGCTATATGGTTTTTGATTATAGGGACAGTGGTATTTTTTACACAAGCGCAGCGTCGCATTCCTGTTCAATATGCAAGAAGAGTTGTAGGAAGACGTGTATACGGTGGTCAGAGTACTTTTCTTCCTATCCGTGTTGATATGGCAGGAGTAATTGCTATTATTTTTGCCCAGAGTGTTTTACTTTTTCCTGCTACAATTGCCAACTTTTTTCCCAAAAGTTCCTCTACTTTTGTTGGGTTTTTGCAGAGAATATTTAGGTCGGGAGGATTGTGGTATACTGTAATCTATGTAGGATTAATCATATTCTTTATGTATTTTTACACTGCTATTGTCTTTAACCCTATAGAGATTTCTAACAATTTAAAGAAGCATGGCGGATTTATCCCGGGTATAAGGCCGGGAAAGAATACGGCAGAATATATAGATTTTGTAGCAACAAGAATTGTTTTTGTGGGTGCTTTGTATATAGCATTTGTTGCTGTTATGCCGTCGTTTATTATCAAATTTTTTCATATTCCTTCTTATGCCATTGCTTCTTTTTTTGGAGGGACTACCATTTTAATTATGGTGGGGGTGGTGTTGGATACAATGCGTCAGATTGAAGGGCAGCTTCTTATTCGGCATTATGATGGGTTTATTAAAGGGAAAACCTTAAGGGCGCGCAGATGATAATAATTCTTTTTGGAGCACCAGGAAGCGGTAAAGGTACTCAGGCAAAAGAGATTAGCGAGTATTTTAATATCAGAAGAATATCTTTAGGCGATATCTTAAGAGAGGAAGTTAAGAGGAAAAGTTCCTTAGGTAGCCAGGTTAAACAGTTTATGGAAAAAGGCGTGCTTGTTCCCGATAGTATTGTAGGGGAAGTGGTTAAGAATAATATACCTGAAGGAGGGTTTGTTCTTGATGGTTACCCTCGTAATATAAATCAGGCTAAGTACCTGGATGAGGTTCTTTTACAGCGTAAAAAAAAGATTGACACTGCACTTTATCTTGATGTCGACGAGCCAACTGTTTTAAAGAGGTTGGAATTTAGAAGAGTCTGCAGAAATTGTTCCGCGAATTACCATCTTATTAATATGCCGCCTAAAGTGGAAGGTGTTTGTGATGTATGCGGAGGAGAGCTTATACAGAGAAAAGATGATACTCCTAGTGTTATAAAAGAGCGTCTTAAGGTATTTTTGAGTGAAAGCAGGCCTCTTTTACAGTTTTATAAAGACAAAGGTGTGCTTATAAATATAGATGCCAGAGATGAGAAAGACGAAGTTTTTAGTAGAATAAGAAAGGCAATTGAAGATGGAAGATATATTAAACAGTAAAGAGATTATTCTTATGAGAAAGATAGGTAAATTTGCTCGCACATTTTTACAAAAGTTAAAGAAGATAATAAAGTCAGGAATGACAACTAAAGATATAGAGGAAGAGTTTGATTGTTTTCTTAACAAAATAAACTTAAAAAGTGCTTTCCGAGGGTATAATGGGTATCCTGCTTCTCTTTGTGTGTCTGTTAATGAAGAGATAATTCATGGTATTCCCCGAGAGGATAAAGTGATAAAGGACGGAAGTCTTGTGAGTGTGGATTTGGGAATAGAAAAAGACGGTCTTTTTGTAGATTGTGCTTATACCTATTTAGTGGGAAAAGTATCATCTTTAGGCAGGAAGTTGTTTAGAGTTGGGACAGCTGCTTTAAGAGAGGGGATAAAGCAGGCACGCGTAGGAAATACTACAGGAGATATAGGATTTGCCATACAAAGAGTTGTAGAAGATAGCGGTTTTTCTGTAATAAGAAGGTTTGTGGGGCATGGCATTGGTCATAAACTGCATTGTTACCCAGAGGTTCCTAACTTTGGCACACCGAAAAGCGGAGCGATTCTTAAAGAAGGTATGGTTTTAGCTATTGAGCCTATGATTTCTTCTGGAAATTATGAGGTTGATATATTAGAAGACGGCTGGACAGCAAGGACTAAAGATAAATCTTTAAGTTGTCATTTTGAGCACACAGTTGTTATTACAAAGAAGGGTCCTTATATAGTAGCTTAGTTTATGGCTAAAGAAGAATTGATTGAGGCAGAAGGAGAAATAGTGGAAGTATTGCCTAACGCTATGTTTAGGGTAAAACTCGATAACGGGCATATAGTCTTAGCCCATGTAAGCGGGAAAATGAGAATGCATTTTATAAAAATTCTCGCCGGCGATAAAGTAAAGTTAGAAATTTCTCCTTACGACCTTAACCGAGGTAGAATTATTTATCGTTACAAATAGGGTAGAGATGAAAGTAAAATCTTCCGTAAAGAAAATATGCGATAAGTGTAAGATAATAAGGCGCAAGGGAATAGTAAGGGTTATCTGTAAAAATCCTAAACATAAGCAGCGTCAGGGATAAAGTTTATTATAAGGAGGAGTAATGCCAAGAATTTTAGGAGTCGATATTCCCAAGGATAAAAAGGTGAAGATATCGCTGCGTTATCTTTATGGCATTGGCCCTACAAATGCTATGGAGGTATTAACGGCAACAAATATTGACCCTGAGAAGAGAGCGCGCGACTTAAGTGATGACGAGATTGCTCGAATCGTAAGTTACATTCAATCTCACTATAAGATTGAGGGGGAATTAAGAAGGGAAATATCTTCCGGTATAAGAAGGTTAATAGAGATTGGTTGCTATAGAGGGTTGCGGCATAAAAGAGGACTTCCTGTAAGAGGTCAACGTACGCGTTGTAACGCCCGCACAAGAAAAGGTCCCAGAGCAAGAGTGGGCGGAGTTAAGAAGAAATAAGGAGAAGAGGCTATGGCAAAGAAGAGAAGGAGAGAAAAGAAGAAGAGAATTCATTTAACTTCTAACGCAGGAGTCGTACATATAAATGCTACTTTTAATAATACCATTATTACCGTTACTGACTTAAATGGAAATTCTTTAGCATGGGCTTCAGGAGGGTTGATTGGATTTAAGGGGACAAAAAAGTCTACGCCTTATGCTGCTCAACTGGCAGCCCTTAATGTGGCAAAGAGAGTTAAAGAAATGGGATTAAGTGAGGTGGAGGTTGTAGTTAAAGGGCCTGGCCCAGGAAGGGAAGCAGCGATTCGTTCTCTTCAAAGTGCAGGTTTGAGTGTCAAGAGAGTAAAAGATGTTACCCCTTCTCCTCATAATGGTTGTAGGCCGAGGAAGAAGAGAAGGGTATAGCTTTAAAGGAGAGTTTTATGGCAAGATACATTGATGCAAGATGCCGATTATGCCGCAGAGAAGGCATGAAGCTATTCTTGAAAGGTTTAAAATGTAATACAGAGAAGTGCCCTTTTACTAAACGTTCATATGCACCGGGTTTTCATGGTAAGAGGCAGACAAAACCTTCTTATTATGCTTTACAGCTGAGAGAAAAACAAAAAGTGAAAAGAATATATGGTATGATGGAAAGACAGTTTAGAAGGTTTTTCTATATTGCATCGAAGTCAAAAGGGACAACAGGCGAAATATTAATTCAGCTTTTAGAAAGACGTTTAGACAATGTTATTTATCGTGCTCTTTTTTCTTTATCGCGGGCACAGGCACGTCAGATTGTGCGCTACGGGTATATTTTTGTTGGGGGAAGGCGTGTTAATATACCTTCTTATCTGGTTAAGGAGGGTGATGTCCTTCAGGTAAAAGGGAAAGAAGGCGTGTTAAAGCAGATTCGTCAGAACTACGAGATGAACTCTAAAGAAAGAAGTGTCCCTTCATGGCTCTCTGTAGATAAAAATAATCTTAAGATAGAAATAACACATTTTCCTCAAAGGGAGGATGTAACTATACCTATTAATGAACAGTTTATTGTAGAGTTGTATTCCAAATAGTATATAAATATTTTTTAAATGATTGCGGCGATTAAGGAGGTATTAAGATGGGGATAAAATGGAGAGACTTTCAGTTTCCCAAGAAGATTATTATTGAAGAGGAGTCTTATACCCCTTATTATGGGAAGTTTATTGCTGAACCTTTTGAGAGGGGGTATGGTATAACACTGGGAAATTCCTTAAGGAGAGTATTGTTGTCATCTATAGAAGGCTCAGCAGTAACAGCAGTAAGGATTGAAGGGGTTTCTCATGAGTTTTCTGCAATCGAAGGGGTAAAGGAAGATGTCCCTGAGATTATTCTTAACATAAAAAATATTGTATTGAAGTCATACTCGAAAGTTCCCAAAAAGATTTACATAAAGGCAAGTGGCGAGAAAGAAGTAAAAGCAAAAGATATTATCACCGACGATACTGTTGAGGTGATTAATCCTGATTTGCATATCGCCACTTTAACATCTAAGAACGCTAAGTTGAATATTGAGATGGATGTGGGCAGGGGGAGAGGTTTTGTTGCTGCAGAGTTTAACAAAAAGGAAGATTCGCCTATTGGCACTATTCCTGTAGATTCAATTTTTACTCCTGTAAAAAAGGTAAGTTTTAAGGTAGAAAATACAAGAGTAGGCAACCGGACGGATTACGACCGTTTAATTATAGAGGTATGGACTAATGCAAGCATTGAACCAAAAGAAGCTTTAATTTATGCAGCAAAAGTGTTCAGTAAACATTTAGAGCTATTCTTCTCTTTAGGGGAGATTGCGGAGGAGGAAGAGGTTGAAGAGTTGACCCCCGAAGAGATAGCTCTTTATGAGAAATTAAAATTGCCTATTTCTGAGCTAGAGCTTTCTGTAAGAAGTGCTAATTGCTTAAGAGAAGCTAATATAAAGATTCTGGCGGACTTAGTGGAAAAAACAGAGAACCAGATGCTTTCTTACCGTAATTTTGGCAAGAAGTCTCTGGTAGAAATAGTAAATCTTTTAAAAGGTATGGGATTGTCTTTAGGGATGAAGATTGATAGAAAGAGGATGCAGATAGTATGAGACACAGAAAAAAAAGCGAAAAATTCTCTCGCCCTCGCGCTCAACGTAAGGCTCTCGTAAAAAGTCTCTTGCGCTCTTTGATTATCTATGAGCGCATAAGAACTACTACATCTAAAGCTAAGGCAATAAGGCCGATGGTAGAGAAGCTTATTTCTCTGGCCAAAAGAGGAGATTTACATTCTCGCAGGCTTGCATACAGTATTCTAGGAAACCATGTTCTTGTAAAGAGGCTATTTGATGATATTGGACCACGGTTTAATAATAAGAACGGTGGTTATACTAGGATATTTAATATAGGCACACGAAAAGGAGACGGTGCTAGTCTTTCTTTGGTGGAGCTTACTCAACGTAGAGAAAAACTTAAGAAAAAGAAAGAAAAGCCCAAGAAGGAAGAAGAGCCCGCAAGCGCAAGCAAGAGAGAAGAAAAGAAAGGGTTCTTCTCTGGCGTTAAGAGTGTGTTTAAAAAGAAGGATAAGGGTACTCTTTAAGAAAGACATTGGTTTCTTTTTTGCGATTGTTTTCTTTACTATCTGATGGGAAAAACTATAATTGAAAAGATTCTTTCTTTTCGCTCCCAAAGGTCTCTTTATGCCGACGACGTTGGTATCTGTAAAGTTGATTTTTGTTTTTCTCAAGATGGTACAACCTCTTTAGTTCTGGATGCTTTAGGTAAATTCAGTAAAAAGCCTTCTATTTCCTGTTCCTACGCTATGTTTATTGACCACAGTTCCCCTTCGCCTAATATTGGTGTATCTAAAGTTCATAGCAGGATGAGAAAGTTTTCTCATTATGCACGTAATCTTCTTTATGATGTTGGCTGCGGTATATCTCATCAGTTGGTTATCGAAGAAGGTTTTGCTTATCCGGGGAGGTTGATTTTAGGGGCGGATTCCCACACTTCAACAGCAGGAGCATTAGGTTGCGCAGCTTTTGGGGTAGGCTCAACGGATTTAGCAGTTACCTTAATCACAGGAAAGAACTGGTTTAAGGTGCCTCAGACTTATAAGATAATTCTTAAAGGAAAAATTCCTTTTGGAGTGTATAGCAAGGATATTATTCTTTATCTGATACATAAATTTACTGCTAATGGCGCTACCTACAAGGCAGTTGAGTTTGAGGGGGAAGTTGTTGATAATTTAAGTTTGGATGCCAGGTTTACAATTACTAATATGACTATAGAGTTTGGGGCAAAATGCGGCATTATAGCACCGGATAAAAAGACGCTCAATTTTCTCAAGAGAATAGGGGTTAAAAGGATTAAGCCGGTTCATCCTGATAAAAATGCTAAATATCAGCATGTTTATGAATTTGATGTGTCTAAAATTTCTCCCTATATAGCGAAGCCACACACTGTGGATAATGGTGCTGCTATAGAGGAGATAGAAGGAATAAGAATTGACCAGGCTTATTTAGGTACCTGTACTAATGGGCGTCTTGAGGATTTAGAGATTGCCGCCAGTATAGTTAAAGGGAAGAAAGTAAACAAAGATGTGCGTTTTATTGTGGCGCCTGCTTCAAAGAAGACATACGCTGCTGCCTTAAGGAAGGGAGTGCTTAGAGTTTTTATGGAGGCAGGAGCTATTATTCTTCCTCCTGGGTGTGGTCCTTGTGTGGGAACTCATCAAGGTGTTCCTGCGGATAAAGAGGTGGTGATTTCTACAGCCAATAGGAATTTTAAAGGTAGAATGGGAAATCCCAATGCTTTTATTTATCTGGCTTCTCCTGCTACCGTAGCAGCTTCTGCCTTAAAGGGTGTTATAACTGACCCTAGGAGATATATTAAAAGGAGCAAGGTATAATAAATAAGAAAGAGGAGGATAAATGATTGATATTAATTCTCTTTTTAAGATGACAATGGATGAAGATGCCAGTGATTTGCATATAACAGTAAATAGTCCTCCCATATTAAGAATTGATGGTAAGCTTCATTTTACAGATTTGGAGGTTCTTTCTCCCGATGATACCAAATTTATGATTTATAGTATACTTAACGATGAGCAAAAGGCAAGTTTAGAGCGTGATAAAGAATTGGATTTTTCCTTTTCTGCGCCGGGTCTGGATAGGTTCAGAATAAACGTGCATTACCAGAAGGGAAATTTAGAGGCAGCCTTCAGGCGTATTCCTTACAAGATTCCCACAATCGAAGAATTAGGTGTTCCTTTGGTCGCTTATGATTTAATAAGAAAACCCAATGGTTTAGTCTTGGTTACAGGCCCTACTGGTATGGGTAAGAGTACTACCTTAGCGGCGATGATTGATGTTATCAACGGAGAAAGAGAAGAGATTATTATATGTATAGAGGACCCTATTGAGTATGTTCATACCAACAAGAAGAGTGTTGTAAAGCAAAGAGAAGTTTATGCTGATACCCATTCTTTCCCTGAGGCATTAAAAAGGGCTTTGCGTCAGGATCCCGATGTTATTGTTGTTGGCGAGATGCGTGACTTAGAAACGATTGGTACTACTCTTACTGCTGCTGAGACTGGGCATTTGGTTCTTGCGACTTTGCACACACCCGATGCTCCTCAGACCGTTCAACGAATCATTGATGTATTTCCTCCTCATCAACAAAAGCAGGTAAGAGTTCAGCTTGCTGACTGTATTCAGGGGGTAATTTCTCAGTTACTTCTTCCGCGTGCTACAGGCAAGGGGAGAGTTTTAGCTACAGAAATTATGATTGCAACTCCTGGTATCCGTAATCTGATAAGAGAAGGAGAAATAGCTCAGATTCCTTCTTTGATACAGATGGGAGCACAATATGGTATGCATACTATGGATAAATGTTTGAAAGAGCTTTACCGTCAAGGCATAATTACCCGGGAGGTAGCGGTAAGCAAGGTTAAAAATATTGTTGAGTTTGACAATCTCTGAGTTTATGAAATTTAAAGGCAGAGTATTTAAATTCGGTGATAATATCAACACAGACTGGATAATTTCTGGGCGGTATAAATTTGCCATTACTGACATGAGGAAGCTTTCTCGCTATCTTTTTGAAGATATCAGGCCTGATTTTTATAAAGAGATAATTCCTCACAAATCTATAATAGTGGCAGGAGAAAATTTTGGCATGGGTTCTTCAAGAGAACAGGCTCCCTGGGTCATAAAGGAAGCAGGCATTCTGTGTGTTATTGCGAAAAACTTTGCCCGCATATTCTATCGTAATGCTTTTAATATCGGTTTAGCTCTCATTGAAGCAGATACAACTCACTTTAGAGAGAAAGATGACTTAATTGTTGATGTGGATAAAGGAGTTATTAAGAGAATGAGAGATAATTTCATAGTGGAGTTTCCTCCTTTTGATAATTTTCGCAAAGAGTTGATAAAAGTTGGCGGAATTATAGAGTATTTAAGGAAACACCGTAATTTTAAGGTGAAATAATGGGATATGATATTACAGTGATTCCTGGTGATGGTATTGGCCCAGAAGTTATTGATGCTACTTTGCGGTGCATTGATGCTTTGGGGTTTAAGATAAACTGGGAATTTGTCCTTGCGGGAGAACCTGCCTTAAAAGAAGAAGGTAGTATTTTACCATCCAAAACTATCGAGTCTATCAAGAAAAACAGAGTAGCCATTAAAGGTCCTATAATTACCCCTGTGGGGAGTGGTTTTAGGTCCGTTAATGTAGCTATACGTCACAGCCTTGATTTATTTGCCTGTGTAAGGCCCTCTCGATATATTGAGGGAATACCTCAGGCAAGACCTAACACAGACTTAATTGTAGTCCGGGAAAACAGTGAAGATTTATATGCAGGCATAGAGTTTGATAAAGAGACAGAAGGAGCGCAAGAAATAATCAAGTTTATTGAAAAAACAACTAATAGAGAGATAAGAAAGGATAGTGCCATATCTATAAAACCAATATCTTCTTTTGCTTCCAGGAGGATTGTTAAGTTTGCTTTTGAATTGGCAAGAAAACAGAACCGCAAGAAAGTAACTTGTGTTCATAAGGCAAATATAATGAAGGCTACGGATGGGTTATTTTTGCAAATTTTCAGGGAGGTTGCAAAGGATTATTCTGACATTGTTGCTGAAGATATTATTGTAGATAATCTTTCCATGCAGTTAGTCTTACGTCCTCATAAATTTGATATCTTAGTGTTACCTAATCTTTATGGCGATATAATCTCGGATTTATGCGCAGGATTGATAGGAGGATTAGGGGTTGCACCAGGGGCTAATATTGGAGATGATTGTGCAGTTTTTGAACCGGTTCATGGCGCTGCCCCGAAGTATCAAGGCAAGAACAAAGTTAATCCCACCGCCACAATTCTTTCAGGTGTTATGATGCTTAAATATTTAGGTGAATTTAACGCAGCTTCTTTGCTTGAAGAGGCTACCTCTAAGGTAATAAAAGAGGGGAAATTTGTTACTTATGATTTAAAACCCAACCGTGATGACCCTACCGCTGTAGGCACAAAAGAAATGGCCGAAGCTATTATATCAAAAATACAAGAGCTGAAGAGTTAATATATTATGGTTAAAAAAATTTCCATAATTGGCAGCGGTTCTGTGGGAAGTATGCTTGCTTTTCATATTTTGTCTGGCTTGGATATAAAAGATTTAGTCTTGGTGGATATTTCTGGTTCTTTGGCAAAAGGGATAGCTTTGGATTTAGAGGATACAAGAGGGTTTCTTAAGTTTAATACGCATGTTTTAGGCACCTCTAATATAAATCATATTGAAAACTCAGATATTGTAGTTATCACCTGTGGCATTCCTCGCAAAGAAGGAATGACGCGTTATGATTTATTTAAGACAAATAGTAAAATTGTTATTGAAGTTACACGGAAGATAAAACGTTTAGCGCCTATGTCTTTGATAGTTGTTGTTACAAACCCTTTAGATGCAATAACTTACGTAGTTAATAAGCATAGCGGGTTCGGGCGCTTTCGTATTATGGGAATGGGGTCTTCTCTGGATTCTTCGCGCTTTCTTAACCTAATTTATAGCGAGACAAAAATATCTCCTTATAATATTGATGCGTTGGTTTGTGGCCTTCATAGTAAAGATATGTTGCCAGTTACGTCCTGTTCAAATATTAAGGGCAATTCTCTTGATGCTTTTTTAAACCAGGGCAAAATAGAAAAAATAACCCAGCGGGTTAAAGAACGCGGCAAAGAAATAGTGAGCTTTCTTAAAAACAGAAGTGCTTCTTTTGCGCCATCTTTAAGCTGTTATAAATTGATAGAGGCTATTGTCAAAGATAAAAATGAAATTATTCCTGTATCGGTATTGCTTCAAGGAGAATACGGTTTACGGGATGTGTGTTTAGGGGTTCCCTGCGTTATTAGCCGTAAAGGGATAGATAGGATAGTTAAGCTTTGCTTGAGCGTAGAGGAAAAAGGACTTCTTAAGAAAATGAAAAGTAAGTTTTTGGAATGTATAAGGTAGCAATTATTGGCGCAGGAGCAGCAGGCATTGAAGCGACAAAGGTTTCTCTTTATTATAATCTTAAAACCATTCTTGTTGATAAAAATTATGATAGTTTTGGCGGTGTCTGTCTTAACCGCGGTTGTATCCCTGCCAAGTATTACTTAAATTCTTCGTTGCATTCGCAGAATTTAGAAGCTATATACAATAAAAAGAACGAGATAGTAGAATCTATCAAAAGGCCCACCTTAGATTACTTTAAAAAGAAAGGTGTCAATGTACTATGGGGTCGTGCTGTATTTCTTGGCGAAAGGAAAATAAAGGTTGATGGTAAGATTGTTGAGGCGGATAGATTTGTTATTGCTTCTGGCTCAATACCTTATGAATTAATACCTGTGGATAGGAAAAAGGTATTTTTTGCTGAAGATATCTTTTCTTTTCCTTCTCTTCCTCAAAAGTTTCTTATTGTGGGAGCAGGGGCGGTAGGACTTGAGATTGCCTGTATACTGAACAATTTAAAGAAGGATACTTTGGTTATTGAGAAAGAAGGCAGGATTATTCCCGGCTTTGATAAATTCTTAAGCTTGCGGTTAAAGAGCATTCTTGAAAGGAGAGGAATTAAGATAAAACTCAATGACGATGTTAATAACTATGATTTAGATGAGTTTGACATGGTACTGTTGGCAACAGGAAGAAAGCCCAATCTTTACGGAATGGGTGTTGAGGAATTAGGTTTGATTAACGATAAAGGTTGGGTATGTGTTAACGAATACTTAAGGACAAATATTAGTAATATCTATGCTGCAGGGGATATCACGGGGAACAGGCTCTTAGCTTATGCAGCAGAAGAAGAGGCGCAGGTTGCTTTGGAGAATATAAAGGGCAATAAAGTTAAACTTGATTTTTCCGGGTTGGCAGAATGCGTATTTACCCAGCCTCAACTTGCCTGTGTAGGTTTGCTTGAAGAGGAAGCAAAGAAAAAGAATATAAAATACAATATAGTTAAATCCAACTTTCTCAGGTTTTCTTCTTCTTATGTTTATTCTGATACCGATGGGTTTATTGAGGTGCTTTTTGATAACAAAGAGAATATTTTGGGGGCAGGCATTGTTTCTCACAAAGCAGCAGAGCTTATAAGCCTTTTTTCTCTTGCTATAAAGAATTCGCTTAAACTCAGTCAGCTTAAAAAGCTCACCTTTATCCATCCTACCCTTTCTGAGATTGTAAGCAAGTTTCTAAAACCCTACTAATATGCTATTTATCGGCGAAACGTTCCAAAAATACATTGCTTTTTGCCTATTTTGGAGTATAATATTTTCTTCTTTTCTTTATGGAAAAAGATAAATTATCTCAAATAGTTTCTTTATGCCGTAGGAGGGGGTTTATCTTTGGGGGGTCTGAGCTCTATGGAGGACTTTCCAGCTTCTGGGACTACGGCCCTTTGGGTGCACGGACAAAAAAGAAAATAAAAGATATATGGTGGCATAGGTATGTTTTATCTCGCGATGATATTGTAGGGTTAGATAGTGCCATTATAATGCACAGTCTTGTTTTTGTTGCCTCCGGTCATTTAGAGGGGTTCAACGATTACCTCATAGAGTGCCCTAAATGCAAAAAGAGATTCCGCATAGATAAAATAGAGAAGGTATCTAGAAATGAATATATATGCCCTGAATGCGCTACAACCATAGATGCTCTAAAGAACAAGCCTAAGAAATTTAACCTTATGCTTAAAACCAATGTAAGCGCCTCAGAAGATTCTCCTTTTGATGCCTATCTGCGTCCTGAGACTGCCCAGGGTATCTTTACCAACTTTCTTAATATACTAAATGTAACCCATAAGAAACTTCCCTTTGGGATTGCTCAGATTGGAAAAGCATTTAGGAATGAGGTTACTACAGGAAGCTTTATTTTTAGAATGAAAGAGTTTGACCAGATGGAGATTGAGTATTTTGTAAAGCCAGGTGAAGCGGATAAGTTTTATGAATACTGGGTAGAGGAACGTTACAGGTTTTATATAGATATTATGGGAATAAAGAAAAGTAATTTAAGAAAACGAGAACATTCTAAAGATGAACTTGCTCATTATGCGCGTGCCTGTACTGATATTGAATACAATTTTCCTTTTGGCTGGAGTGAACTTGAGGGCATTGCTAATAGAACCGATTATGATTTACGTAGGCACTCTCAAGTCAGCAAGAAAGACTTAACCTATTTTGATGAAGAGGCAAAGACACGTTTTTTTCCTTATGTAATTGAGCCGTCAAGCGGAGTGGATAGAACATTTTTTGCTGTTATCTGTGATGCTTACCATGAAGAGGATGTAAAGGGGAGAAAGAGAGTTGTTCTTAGGCTGAAGCCAGAACTTGCTCCTTATACAGTGGCCATTTTCCCTTTACTTAAGAAAAATAGTGAGATTGTTGAGCTTGCAAAAAAGATTTTTTATGATATAAAAGATAAAATACCCGCTTTTTATGACGATACAGCAGCTATTGGAAAACTGTATCGTCGTCAGGATGAGATTGGTACACCTTTTTGTATTACAGTTGACGTAGATAGTCTGACTGACAAGAAAGTTACTCTGCGTAATCGTGACACAATGGAACAGGAAAGGATAGATACAAGCAGGGTTTTAGAAATATTGAGGGAAAAATTAAAGAGTTAGTAATTATCGCGATTTTGCTTAAAGAAGGAGGTAGGTATGGCAAAGAAGTTTGTATACTTCTTCGGTTCTGGTAAAGCAGAAGGTAACGCAGGAATGAAAAACCTTTTAGGCGGAAAAGGAGCCAATCTGGCGGAGATGAGCAGTATTGGCATACCAGTTCCTCCTGGTTTTACCATCACTACAGAAGTATGTAAAATATATTATGATAATAATAAAAAGTACCCTTCAGGGTTAAAAGAGCAAATAGAAAGTAACCTTAAGAAGTTAGAAAAAGCTGCCAACAAGAAATTCGGCGATAAGAATAATCCTCTTTTAGTTTCTGTAAGGAGTGGAGCAGCAGTGTCTATGCCTGGTATGATGGATACAATTTTAAACTTAGGCCTTAATGACGAGGCAGTTGAAGGGTTAGCACGTCTTACTAATAATCCGCGTTTTGCCTGGGATTCTTATCGCAGGTTTATACAGATGTTTGGAGACGTAGCAATGGGAGTGCCTCATCATGCTTTTGAACATGAGCTGGAAGAGATAAAAAGGTCAATCGCTAAAAAGAAGGGGGTAAGAGACGCTGATTCTTTGATGCAGGAAGCCCTTAATCGTGAGGTTCCTGATACAGCCTTAGACGTTGATGATTTAAAGTCCTTGGTTAGGCGCTACAAGGATATTTATAAGAAATATACTCATCAGGATTTTCCTTCCGACCCTAAAAAACAACTTATGATTGCTATAGATGCCGTGTTTGGTTCGTGGAATAATGAACGTGCCATTGCTTACCGTGAGATCAATAACATTAAAGGATTATTGGGGACAGCGGTGAATGTTCAGATGATGGTTTTTGGTAATATGGGTGACGATTCAGGAACGGGAGTAGGATTTACACGTAATCCTTCAACCGGCGATAACCACCTCTATGGGGAATTTCTTATGAATGCTCAAGGCGAAGATGTTGTAGCAGGGATAAGAACGCCTTTGCCCATAGACGGCCTAAAGAAGAAAAACAAAAAAGTTTATGAGGAGCTTCAGGCAATAAGAAAGAAGTTAGAAAAGCACTACAAAGATATGCAGGACTTTGAGTTCACAATAGAGAAGGGTAAGCTTTATATGCTTCAGACCCGTGTAGGGAAGAGAACTGCCCAGGCAGCAATTAAGATTGCCGTGGATATGGTTAAAGAGGGTTTAATCAGTAGAGAAGAAGCACTCACAAGAATTAAACCTGCTCAAATTGACCAGCTTTTACATCCTACATTTGATGAGGCAGAGGAAAAGAAAGCAAAAGTGTTTTCTAAAAGCGGTCTGCCTGCTTCACCAGGAGCAGCTATGGGTCAGGCAGTATTTACCGCCAAGGATGCTGAAGAATGGGCAAAGGAAGGTAAAGATGCCATTCTCTGTAGATTAGAGACCTCTCCCGAAGATATTAGAGGCATGAATGCAGCAAAAGGTATTCTTACCGCAAGGGGGGGTATGACTTCTCACGCTGCGGTTGTAGCAAGAGGAATGGGTAAGTGTTGTGTTGCCGGATGTGGCGATATTGTTATGGATGAGAAAAATAAAGAGATGCGTGCCCAGGATTTAACCATAAGAGAAGGGGACTGGATTTCTCTTAACGGGAGCAAAGGGATAGTTTATGTCGGTAAGATTAAGCTCATTTCTCCCCGCGTGAGCGGACCTTTTGGCACTCTTATGAAGTGGGCAGACAGTATAAGAAAGCTTGGAGTGCGCACCAATGCCGATACCCCTCATGATACAAAGGTGGCGGTTGAGTTTGGCGCAGAGGGTATTGGGCTATGCCGCACAGAACATATGTTTTTTGAGGGAAAGCGGATTACCTCTTTTAGAAAGATGATTCTTGCTGCCCCAGAAGTAAGGGCTTTAAGGGAAGCTATAGAGCAGGAAAAAGATGCTAAAAAGATAGAGGAGCTTAAGGAAAAGTTGAGAGAGCCTTTAGGGCAGTACATGAATGCATTAAAGGAACTTTTACCTCTTCAGAGAGGAGATTTTGAAGGCATATTTAAAGAATTAAAAGGAAGGCCGTGCACTATACGGTTGCTTGACCCTCCTTTGCATGAGTTTTTGCCGCATGACAGAAGTGGACAGGAAGAATTAGCCAATGCAATGGGGGTAAGTTTAGAAAAGGTAAGGGATACAGTGGAAGGCTTAAAAGAGCTTAACCCTATGTTGGGTCATCGTGGCTGCAGACTTGGTATTACTTACCCTGAAATAACCCAGATGCAAACCCGGGCGATTATTGAGGCTGCTTTAAATATCTATAAGAAAAAAAAGGTTAAGGTTAAGCCAGAGATAATGGTGCCTTTGGTAGGTAATGTTAGGGAGCTTCAGTTGCAGAAAGAAGTAATTACACGAACCATCGAGGAGGTTAAGAAAGAGAGAAGGCTTAAAAAGTTGCCTTTTGATGTTAAGATTGGTACGATGATTGAAGTGCCCCGTGCTGCCGTTACTGCCGATGAGATAGCTAAAGTTGCTGAATTCTTTTCTTTTGGCACCAACGACTTAACTCAAATGGGGTGTGGTTTTTCCCGTGATGATGCTGGCAAGTTTTTAGGGGATTATGTTAAACTGGGGATATACAAGGAAGACCCTTTTCAAAGCTTAGATACCCTAGGTGTAGGAAAAATGGTTGAAATGGCAGTTACTTTGGGTAGAAAGGCCCGGCGGGATATAAAATTGGGGATATGTGGAGAACACGGAGGGGACCCTGCTTCAGTAAAGTTTTGCCATAAGGTAGGGCTTACCTACGTGAGTTGTTCTCCTTTCCGCGTTCCTATTGCAAGGCTTTCTGCAGCACAGGCAGTTATAGAGGAAAAGAGAAAAAGAAAGCCCAAAAAGAGAAGATAGTAGATGGAAGCAATAAGGGCTTACTTAGAAAGAATTAAAGATATACCCCTTCTTTCTAAGAAGGAAGAATTGGAGCTTATCAGAAAATGTCGCAAAGGGGATATTAAGGCGCGCTGGAAGATTATAAATGCTAATTTAAAGCTTGTGGTTAACATTGCCAAGCATTATGCCCACTTCAATCTTCCTCTTATGGATTTAATTGCAGAAGGCAACATTGGCCTTATGCGTGCCATTGATAAGTTTAATCCAAAAAAAGGATATCGTTTCTCCACGTACGCTGCATGGTGGATTAGACAGGCAATTACCCGTGCTTTGATTGATCAGGGCAAAACCATTCGCATTCCTGTGTATATGAGCGAGTATATCTCCAAGTATATAAAGGCTAAGAACAGGCTTGTGCAGAAGCTGAAGAGAGAGCCAACGCGTGCAGAGATTGCAAAGAAGATGAAATTCCCTGCAGGTAAGGTTGCTGATATTGAAATGTGGATAGAGAAAAAGGCGTCTCTGGAAGCCCCGGTTGGCACAGATGGGGATTCTCAACTGTCTGATTTTATAAGAACCACAGGTTATACGGATACAGAACAGGAGATAGAGCATTTCTTCAGGCACGAGCGGGTATTGGAACTTCTGGATTTTGTTAATGAAAGAGAGAGAAAGATTCTTGATTTGCGTTTTGGTATAAGCGATGGAAAGCCTCATACTTTAGCGGAGGTTTCCAAGGAGCTTAAAATCTCAAGAGAGAGAGTAAGGCAAATAGAGGACAGCGCATTAAATAAGTTACGAAAATACGCAAGGCAGCAACAGAAAGAAGAGTTAGAAATTTAACTAAAGGAGGGGCAATGGATTTATCAAACACGATAAGAAGCATTCCTGATTTTCCTAAGGAAGGCATTCTTTTTAGGGATATTACTACCCTTCTTAATAATCCCCGTGCTTTTGCTAAATCCATAGACGACTTAGCGGCTATTTTTAAGAACAAAAAAATAGATTACATTGTTGCTGCTGAGGCAAGAGGGTTTATTTTTGCAGCAGCTTTAGCTTATAAGTTAAAATGCGGGTTTGTTCCTGTAAGAAAACCCGGAAAACTTCCCTATAAAACCTACCGCTATACTTATAGCTTAGAGTACGGCAAGGATTCTTTAGAGATTCACCGTGACGCTTTCCCTAAAAACAGCAGGGTTTTGATTCTTGACGATTTGCTTGCTACAGGAGGCACTGCATTGGCTATTGTTAACCTGGTGAAGAAACTCAAGGCAAAAATCACTGGTATTGCCTTTTTAATCGAGCTTAAAGAGTTAAAAGGAAGAAAGAGATTGAAGAAGTATCCAGTTTATTCTCTGATAAAATTTTAATTTCTTATTAGATTTAATAATTCTTTTTCTCTGTCTTTTGTTGGTTATTCTTTCTGTTAAACGCTATTTTTCAACTTTCAATTTACGTTATACGCCATAGGCTATGCGGTCATTTAGCGCCCGTAGCTCAAAAGGACAGAGCGCAGGCCTCCTAAGCCTGATGTGGCCGTTCGATTCGGCCCGGGCGCATTTAAAGAGATAGCGTAATAGTGAGTAGTTTAAGCGTTTAGCGAACAGAAAAAATAACTGTTTTTAGGGTTAACAGACAAAATGCTTGACAATCAAAAAATTGTTTGGTAAAAGAATATAAATACAGGAGAGCTTGCAACTCTAATAAACGCAAGAAGGGAGGTGAGAAGTAAAAAGAAAGACAGGAGTTGTTTAGTAATAGTAAGAACTCATAATATCCATTATATCAAGGGAAGCCTTGTTAAAATAAAAAAGAAAAAGGAGGTTTAGATGAGAAGAGTAAGCGCAAGTTTAGCTATTTTGCTTCTACTGCCTTTGGGGGTATTTGCTGCAGTAAACAGTGTAAAAGTAAGCGGAGACATTACCTCAACTGCAGTTGCCCGTGATTTCTCTTTGGGTGCAGGCGGTAACGATGACGCAAGCGATTTTATTGCTACTCAGGTGCGTTTAAGAGTGGACGCTGCTTTAACCGAAGGGGTTAATGCGGTTATACGCTTTATCAACGAAAGGCTATGGGGAGAAGAAACCACTGATACAGACATTGACCTTGATTTAGCTTATCTTGAGATGAAAGAGTTTTTCTCGCCGGTTGCTACATTGATTGTTGGCCGTCAGAACCTTCATTACGGAAGCGGATTGATTGTCGGCGACCCTGATACTAACCGGATTGCTTCTAGTGAGGTTCCTACGATAATGAGTGATCTTTCCTTAAGAAAATCCTTTGATGCTGCGCGTTTAATTTTAGACTACTCTCCTTATATGCTTGATTTAATTTATGCAAAAGTTTCTGAAGGAGATACCAATGTTAACGACGATGTAACCCTTTTTGGTGCTAATTTAAGCTATGCCTGGAACTCTTACAATGGTTTAACCAATGTTTACTTTTTTGGTTCTGATAATGCCAGAGGCGTTAATGTTCAGGATGAGAAATCAAAAACTTATGTAGTGGGCGCAAGCACTCAGCTTTCTCCCAATGACCACCTGGTTCTTTCAGGAGAAGCTGCCTATCAGTTCGGCGATTACGCAGGTGCCACAAGCCATGCTCATTTAAGTGCCTGGGCGCTTGAATTAAGCGCAACTTATCGTTTCTTAAATGAGAAAAACGGGCAAATCGGGTTTTTCTATGCTTATCTTAGCGGCGATGATACTTCCAGCAAAAGTTACAATGGCTGGGACCCAATGTTTGAAGACCAGGTGCCCGCAGAAATAATAAACATTCTTTTTGCTCATTCCAACTGCCAGCTTTTCAGTATAAACGGCTCTTTTATGCCTCGTGAGGATTTAACCGTAGGTGCCCTTTATGCTAAAGCCTTTTTAGCAGAGAAGTTAAGCGCAGGTACTTATATAATTACCACAGGTCCTGCTGTTGGTGGTGAAAGTAGTACAGCTACTTACACGGTAAAGTCTGGCAAGAAAGAATTAGGCGATGAGCTTGATGTTTTTGCTACTTATGATTACACTGAAGATGTTCAGTTTAAACTAACTGGCGCCTGGTTTGAGCCGGGAAGCTGGTTTGCTTCTTCTAATGACGAAAGTGCTTATTCTTTAAAGGGAAGCGTAAAAGTTGCTTTCTAAGTAGAAAAGGTGATTTAAGCCCCGTGCATATTATATGCACGGGGTTTTTTATTGATTATTTTACTATCTAAAGTATAATATTATATTCAAAAAGGAGGCTCTATGGGTGATGAGTTAAAGTTGCCTGATGAAGAAATAAGAGAAGGAGCAGCATTTGCGGCTCTATCTTATGTATTTTTTCTGTGGATTTTAGCTTTTATCTTTAAGAAAGATAATCGCTTTGCTCATTTTCATGCCCGTCAGGGGTTGGTTATTTTTGTCTTAGAGATTATATGTTTTTTTATGCCTTTTATACCTATTCTGGGAGGTTTGCTGTACGTTTGGGGATGGATTCTTCTTGTTGTTGCCTCTTTATACGGGGTTTATTCTTCTTTAACAGGAAAACTATGCCATATGCCTTTTATTACCCGTATTGCCTCTAAAATGGTGATTTAATATGAAAAGAAACAAAAGCAAATTTATATCCTTAGAAAAGAACAAACATATATTTGGCAATGACTTTATAAGAGGAGACACCTGGCGGGTTTTCCGTATTATGAGTGAGTTTGTAGAAGGCTTTGAGGGGCTTTCTGATATAAAAAAAGGCGTTGTATTTTTTGGTTCAAAAAGATCCCCTTCTACCAGTTCCTTTTACAAATTAGCCCGTAAAACCGCATATATTCTTACTAAGAAAGGGTATACTGTAATGACAGGTGCAGGCCCGGGCATAATGGAAGCTGCTAACCGAGGGGCAAAGGAGGCAGGTGGGACTTCTGTAGGGTTAAATATTCTTGTTCCTGAGCAGCAGGTTCCTAATAAGTTTGTTAATTACCTTTTGGAGTTCAGATATTTCTTTGTGAGAAAAGTTATGTTTGTCAAATATTCCTGTGCCTTTGTGGTTTTTCCCGGAGGCTATGGCACTCTTGATGAGCTTTTTGAGGGGTTGGCCTTGGTTCAGACAGAAAGAATTCCTTCCTTTCCTATTATTCTTGTGGGTAAAAGTTTCTGGCGAGGTCTTTTAAGCTGGCTTAAGGAGACTTTGATAAAAGAAGGCACAATTGTTTCCTCTGATTTGTATTTATTTAAGGTTGTGGATACACCCGCTGAGGTTATAAACTCTATAAGTAGCTTTTACAGAAAGAAAAAGAAGCAGTGAAGGCTTTTTTAAGAGCGTGGTACAAATTTGATGTTGATGATATAAGGAATTCTCTTTTTGTAATAGGAGAACTAAGCGGAGAGTGTTTCTCCTGCCATAAAGTAGGTATAAGTATTGGAGAGAAAACCTGCCCTCAATGCAAAAAAGAGTTTAAGTTCATAGCTTTCAGAAGAAGAGCGGATTCTTCTGTGATAGAGCGTTTTCGCAAGAGGTATCCTAAAGAGGTGTTTGTTGACTTTGACGATTTTAAAAAAGCAGTAGGTAGAAGCTCTGCCCGCAAACTGCTTGATATTTAGTAGGTTTTTAAAAAAGGAGGAGAAAATGAAAGCAGTAAAAGCACAGGAACTTTTCATAAAAGGTAAGAACAAAGTAGGTGCTTTGGCCGAATTAGCTAAGATAATTTCTTCTGGCGGCGTTAATATAAGAGCCATTTCTGCCTGGGCAGTTGGTGATGAGGCATTTTTTAGAATGCTTACTTCAGATAATGCCAAGACAAAAGAGTTATTAGCAAATAACGGGTATGCTTTTGAGGAGAAAGAGGTGGTTGTGGTTGAACTTGCGGATAAAATAGGCCAGCTTAGCTTGTTATCAGATAAATTAAAAGAAGCCAATATAGACTTAACTTATATTTATGGTACAACTTCTAAACCTGAGCATGAAGCAATACTTGTATTTTCTTCCAATGATAATGATAAAGCAGTAGAGATTATCTCTTCCTAACCTATCTTTTTAAATGAGGTTATACTTTCCTCATAATTTCTTATGGGGTTCGAGTATCTCTAGTTATCAAACCGAAGGTGGAAATATCTACAGTGACTGGTTTCTGTGGGAGAAAGAGCAAGGATTAGAACACGCAGGAGCTTCAGCCAATCATTATAAGTTTTTTAAGGAAGATATAGAGATTGCCTCTTCTTTATCTCATAATGCCTTTCGTTTTTCTCTGGAGTGGTCAAGAATTTACCCCCATAAAGACAGATTTAACGAAGTCGGCTTTAAGCATTATGAAGATGTCATAAGTACGCTTAAAAAGTACAATATAACGCCCGTTGTTACTTTACATCATTTTACCAATCCTATATGGTATACTAAAGAGGGCGGGTGGCTAAATCATAAACTTATAGATTATTTTTTGTGTTATGTAAGAAAAGCAGTCTCTCTATTAAAGGATAATGTAAAGTACTGGATAATTTTTAATGAGCCTGTGGTGTATGTTTATAATGGCTTCTTAGAAGGCATATGGCCTCCAGGGTTAAAATCCACGAAGGAAGCTTTGCGTGCCTTAAGGAATATCTTAAGAGCCTACATTTTATCTTATCAAGAGATAAAGAGGATATACGCAGATAAAAAATCTTTTCTCTCCATAGCAAAGAATATGAGAGTGTTTATTCCCTGTTTTTATTTAAACTTTGGGCAGAACAATCTTTTTTCTTTTATAAGAAGCCGTTTCTTCAACTTCTATGTGCTGGATTATTTATACAAGAATAGATGCCTTGATTTTATTGGTTTAAATTACTATTGCGGGGAATTTACAAAAGCTAATTTTTCCCTCTGGGGCAGAGAATGCACAGACGCTCATCACAAACTTAAGAGGAATGATTTGGGATGGCTTGTTTTTCCTTCTGGCCTGTATAATTTGCTTGTTAGGCTAAGAAATTATAATCTGCCTATAGTTATAACTGAAAACGGAACAGTCACCCCCCTCGATGAAGAGTACGCCTCGTTTATGATTTCTCACATAGAGAGCGTAGCGAAAGCCATTAATGATGGAGTGGACGTTAGGGGGTATTTCTGGTGGTCTCTCCTTGACAATTTTGAGTGGGATAAAGGTTACAGCTGTAGATTTGGGTTAGTAGACGTTGATTTTAACAATTTTTCAAGGAAAATAAAGCCTTTTGCCTTAAAGTACAGAGATATATGCAGGAATAATTTTATAGACATAGAGAATGTTGACTGAAGAGATAATATCTGCCTTTTCTCCCTTTAACCGTCTTAAAAAGAGCCAGGTTAAAGAGCTTCTTAATATCTCTTCTCTTAGAGAATACAAGAAGGGAGAAATAATCTATCGTGAGGGAGAAAACCCCGGATATTTCTATTTTCTTGTTAAAGGAAGAGTTGTTGCTATTTCGTCCATTGAAGGAAGAGAACGTGAGATAGAGCTTATAAAGAAGGGGACTCCTTTTGGCATCATCTCTCTTTTTACTAAAGATCCCCACTCTGTTACGACTAAGGCCATTGAGAATTGCCTTATTGTTGTTATAAGAGAGGATAAGTTTAGGAATTTTGTAGAGAAAAGTCCGTTTCTTGCCTTCTATTTTTCTCAGGTTCTTTCCAGGAGAGTAAAGAAACGAGCAGACAGGCCGAAGAGAATATTTAAATCCACCGGTATTGTTTCCATCTTGGACGGCGATTATATGCAGTTGTTCTCTGTGGTAATTGAGCTGGCAGGCCTTCTTAGTCTGCACAATAAAAAGGAAGTTATTGTTGTAGAGGCGTCATCTTCTGGAAGTTTTGTACTTCCTGGGGTAGTGGGTGAGAATGTAGATACTTTTAATCTTGATGGGGAATTTAGAGAAGACTTATCAGTAAGAAAGATAAAAGGAGTAAATTTCTTGTGTCTAAAGATGGATACAACTTTTAAAGATGAGTTGTTTTCCTTTGGCAACTTTCTGTTAGAGAACTACCATTTTATTTTCTATATTATCCGCAAGGAAGATATCGATTACTGGCTTACCGTTTTTAATGTTGTTAATCACATTTATATTTTGTGTAACCGGCTGGATAAAGATGTTTTTCTTTCTAAAAAGATTAAGAGCATAACAGATAAATTTAAGTACATAGAAAAGACAGTAAGAGTGATTTTGACGGATAGAGATGGCTATCCAGAGGTTGGCCAGGCTCGTAAACATAGAGACGAAGAGATTGTTATTTTAGGCAAAAGAGGGCACAAAGATTACAAAAAGAGATTGGGGCATCTGGAAAGAGTTTTAGCAGAAAAGACCTTAGGATTAGCTTTGGGCAGCGGGGGAGCATATGGTCTTGCTCATATAGGAGTTCTTAAGGCTATTGCTGAAAGCAATGTGCCTTTGGATATGGTATGCGGTTCAAGTATTGGTTCGGTTATTGCAGCGATGTGGGCATTAGGTTTTTCTTTTAAAGATATGGGCACGGCAGTTGATTTACTCAGCAGGAGAATAAAATTGTTTTCTTTCACATCTTTTACCTTCCCCTTTAGAGGCATAGTAAAAGCGAGGCGGCTGGAAGGTGTATTTAAAGAAATATTTGGCAGACGTTCATTTAAAGACGTAGTCTGTCCTTTGGCGGTGGTTGCTTTTAATTTTAAGAAACGTCAGATAGTTGCCATAGATGAGGGGCTAATTTATAAGGCTGTAAGCGCAAGCTGTGCTATGCCGGGGATATTTGAGCCTGTTGTCTTTAATAATGAGATGTTTCTTGACGGAGGAGTGTTAAGCCCTCTTCCTACAAAGATACTTCTTCAGTTTGATATAAAGAAGATAGTGGCTGCAAACGTTACTCCTCGCCGCGAAGAAATCCGCAATGTTTATCGTAAAAAGAGTATTTTTAATGTGTTTGATTTCATCTTTGGCAGCATAGAAACTATGCAGCAGGAATTTATAAGAGGGTCTTTGGATATTTCCGATGTAGTTATACATCCTGATTTAGGAGATTTGAGCTGGACTGATTTTAGCGCTAAAGACGAATTTATAAAGAGAGGATACGAAGCTACTTTAAGAGTTCTTCCTCAGATTAAAGAACTTCTTTCTGGTTGATGTTTAGTTAATCATCACTACAGAATTCTTCCCGCCGAAAGCATCGTCTTCCTGGAGATTATTCGAGGGGTCATTTATCCATCTTCCATCCGCTATAAACTTATAGCTGTATTTTCCTTTCTTAAGTGGCAAATCGATAGCCCAGGTATCGTTGTCTACTTTCTTAAGCTTGTAATTATCACAAGGAGCCCAGTCATTAAATTCTCCTACCAGATAGACTTCTTTAAAATCTTTTCCTTTTAAGACGAACTTTACAAGACGTGGAGGGTGTGATATTTTTTCTATTTCCTGCGCAAGCTGGCGGTAATCTTGACTTCCACGTGAATCCTTTTTATACTCAAAGATACTTAAGCCGCTGGCAGCAGCCTCTCTAAGGTGAATATTGGTCCTGATTACGGTAGATAAGAGAGCATTGCCAAAATATTCCTGGATTTTCTTATAGAATGATTGGGAGAATTTAAAACGTCTATCTAACTGAGTGAGGAGGTAGTGTATTTGAGGAGCTACTTTCTTATGTTCGTACAGTATTTTTATAATATTGTTTAAGTTCTCTACGCCTTTGAGAGAGAGCTCACATACCCCAATAGGGACAATAATATAACTGCTTGATACTAAAGCACTTAGGGTAAGAACTCCCAGATTAGGGGGGCAATCTATAATGCAATATTCAAATGCTGCTTCGTATTTGTTTAGTGCGTTTGAAAGCACATCCAACTTATTCTTGTGTTCTATTAGTGATTGTTCGACGGCGCTTAAGCCAATACTGGAGGGTAACACATAGAGATTGTTGGCACGGTTTGTAAGATAACTGTTATAATCAAAAGGACGGTTGTTTATAATATTATCAAAAAAGTCAGAGGAAGTGTATTTGGGTTTTATTCCTAAAGAGAATGTAGCGTGTGCCTGGGGATCTAAATCTGCCATAAGAACGCGTCTACCCCTATTGGCTAAGGCGTAGGCTAAATTTACTGCTGTAGTTGTCTTACCGCAGCCTCCTTTCTGGTTAATCAGAGATATTATAATCATCCTTACCTCCTTTTTCTCAATATTATCTCTTTTATTAGCACAGGCAATGAATTGATTTCATCCTGATAGAATATAAATCTTAACTGAGTTATCCGTTTAGTATTAAGGGTGCCATCTACAATATTTTTTATTGTTATAGGTATTTCTATATAAGCAGAATCTTCTTCGGGGCTAGTTACTACTTTTTCTAAAGGACTCTTCGCGTTAGAGAAAAAATTATTATCTCTTAAGATAAGACGGATGTTGAATTTTTTTCTTACATTCTTAACTACAAGGGTTATTGTAGAGTTGGAGATGTCAATTTTATCCTTTAGATTAATAGCAAAGCCACTGTCGGCGTTAAACGGCACGTCAATCAAAATGGTGTTTTTTGTTATTTTAGAACCTAACTGGGGGTTGATTAGAGTAATAGATGATACTAACTCATTTTTTAGTAAGCTAATCTCACTGTCTTTAAGAGGGTTTTTGTATTGAGGCAGGATTAATACATTAAAATTTAATACGAAGAAAGTTGTAAGTACAGCTATACATAGAAAAACAATTCCACCTATAACAATAATTTTTTTCTTTCTTTTTGGCTTTTTTTCTCTGGGGGAAAAGAAGGTTTTCTCTAAACGCCGCGAATCATCTAAGGAGATGGGATTAAGATTAGAGAAATCAATCATTTATCCATCTTGTATTTGTATTTTGTACAAATTGCGATACTTTTGACCATTACAGTATGGCTAGAAGTAATTTTTAGTATACCATCTAATTGTGCAAAAATCAATATCATTTTATGCGCTGCGTTTTCTTAAAAAACCTTGTCATGGAGGATAAATGTGGTACAATATAAACAATTAAAAGGAGGACTCATGGCGGAAGTCAGAATAGAAAAACGCGAGGATTTTGAGCGGGCTTTGCATAAGTTCAAGCTTCAGTGCAAAAGAGAAGGTATTTTAAGAGAATACCGGGAGAGACAATATTATACCAAACCGTCACAAAAGAGGAGGAAGAATGTAAAGAAAAAGAAAAGAAGATAGGATTTGGTTATGTGGGTAACTTAGAAATTTTAAGGAGATAATATGAACGAAGAAAAAAAAATATATGTAGGCAATTTAGAATATAGCATGACCGAAGAGGAACTTCAATCTGCCCTTGAGGAAAAGGGAGTTTCTGTTAAAGAGACAAGAATTGTTAAAGATAAGTTTACGGGGCGTTCCAAAGGATTTGGTTTTGTGGAAGTTAATAGTGATGAAGATGTTCAGAAAGCAATAGATTCTCTGGATGGCAAGGAGTTTAAGGGGCGTAAGCTGCGGGTAAGTAAAGCATTAAGACGTCGCCCAAAGTTTGATAGAGATAGCAGATTTAAAAGATAAGGTAGTTATTATTTTAAGGGGGTAAGATAAAAAGAGAAAAGATTCTTTTTGTTTTACCCCTTTTATTCTTTTTTTATGGACTGCGGTAAGATAAGAGAGATTATACCACAGTATGTAAACCATAGTTCCTCAGAGGAGAATACTCAGCTTATAGAGGAGCATTTGTGCATATGCGAAGGATGTAGAGAGTATTTAGGGGATTTTCTTGAGAAAAAAGACATATATCGGCCGGAGGAGGCTCTCAAGAGAAATAAGAAGGAGACAGAGGATAAGAGAGTAGATTTGTTCAATATTGTAGTATTGATTCTGGGGGGAATGATTGTATTCTTTTCTCTGCTTCTTATTCTTAGAGTATAATTTAAATTTATGTATTGGGCTATAGCTTTAGGGATTATTCAAGGGGTGACAGAGTTTCTGCCTATAAGCAGTTCTGGCCATTTATTTTTAGTAAGCTCGATTCTTGGAGGAGGTACTGATAAGATTGCTTTCTTTGTATGGCTGCATCTGGCTACTCTTTTTGAGGTGCCTGTG
>Ga0180301_10000152_pt1 | contig 50907 bp, 42 predicted proteins | sample GuaBasSediGuay16_FD_121797 | JGI IMG/M metagenome (GOLD analysis project Ga0180301, IMG submission 121797) | Subseafloor sediment microbial communities from Guaymas Basin, Gulf of California, Mexico - Guay16, Core 4569-2, 12-15 cm | ecosystem: Environmental > Aquatic > Marine > Hydrothermal... | reverse complement strand
AGGTATTCTCCCCTTATACCACTGTATAGTATACTCGTATGCAACGGTCTCTGGGACTATTCCAGTAACTTCGCCTTTGTATATTGAGCACATAATATTCTCTGCTTTTGAAGACAGTTCTCCAAAAACCATTGCCATGAGCGCATAAGTATCTACAACTACTTTCCTATTCTTTTCTCCTCCCATATTTTCTCCTCTTTATCCAATTCTCTCTCTACATCTTCTGCACTACCTTTGCCTTTACAGCAGCCCCAGACTCTCCACCACAAGTCTAAAGGAGACAAAATAATTTCTCTGTCTTTAACTCGGGCAACGAGCATCATTCCCTCTCTGATACCAGCTTTCTCTCGAATACTTTTTGGGAGCACGATAATACCTTTCTTATAAACCTTTACAACAGCTGACACAAGTTTAACACTTCAGTTAAACTTATAAGTTTAACTTAGAGCTTAATGCCAGAATGTAAAACTGTGTGCCAGTAACTTTTGATTCAGATAGAGCAGTTAAGATTTCGAAGAACTACTGTTTTTGAATATACGAGGAAACGGTATTAACATAGGTGTTTTCTTCATGTAGTTGATGTATTTTTCGCCCCAGTACTCTATTAGCTCTTTTTCCTTTACTTTAATGAACAGTATCCAAGCTGGCAAGAATAGTACCCAGACTATGAAGCCCCACAAGCTTGTCATAAATAATGGTATCGACAGTTAAGCAAGAAGAAGTAGAAAGTAAAGTGGATGTCTACAGAGCGCGTACGGGCATTCACAGAAAAGTTCTCCTATGTCTTCTGGCTTATCGTGTCTACTTGGATACTTTCTATGTATTGCTGCCATAAGAGCGACTGAAGTAAAAAAGAGTATAGAGGCTATAGTTTGAGCAAAATCTTTCACTAAATTTGGTGCTTTAAGACTATTTACTGTAGTGCAGGAAATAGCTATCAGTAGAATAAAGCCTGAGCTTATTACTATTCTACGTAAAGTAGCTGACTTAACCATAAATCATCACCCTAATGACTGCTAGAATAAGAAACACTAGAAGTGATATAGAGAAAAACCGTTTAGGGTAGTTTACAGTATTTTTCCATGAGCTATAGAGATCTTTGCTTTCTTTTTGAATACTATAGAATCTTGATACATAAAACCATAACAGTAAATATGCTTGTGATTTCACAATACTGTAAATCAAGTATACTAAAGGATAATTACTTCTAAAATATAGCACCAATATTTCATAGTCTGTTTTTGCAATTAATAGAGTTGAGAGCACTCCTATTGCTGGATGCAAAATTGTAAACGAGCTACTTAAGAAAAGCGAAGTGACACTATTTAGCCACAGCAAGACTATTGAGTAAAATACACTATGTTGTCCAACAGAAGCAGTACATTTAGTAAAGCCTACATGATAAGTCTTCATTAAGCTAGCTGCCGTGAAGATTCATGAAACTCTCCATCAGGTGGATAAATTGTTACTCTATTTAATACCTCCTTGAACAATTCATCTCAGCAGTGCGCCTATATTCCAATTAATATACCATTATTTACTAAAACCATATGGGTAGAATAGAATAAAAGAACTAGAGTAATTGAAGTATTTCTTAAGTCCCGCTAAGAGAGCTTACCTAGAGTAAAGAAGAAAATGCAAACTGATGTACAGTAGATTTCGGCAAACATTTTCGTAAAGAGCTTTAAAAGTAGCTACGTTTAATGATATGGTGATTTAATGGTATTTAAGGCATCTGACTACTGGTTTAAAATGATTTTCGAAATAATGATTAAAGACGGCGATTTAAGATTGCTTGGAGACTACTTTATTATAGGGCTTGGGGGAGGCTTTACTACGCTACACAAGTACCTAGAGAGTCCAGTTGATGTCACTGGAAGTGGGCGTATAGCGAAAGCTTTTACTGGAACCTATAGGGGAGTCAAGCTGTCTGCCATAGCTATAGCAGGTGGAGGAATATATGCTGAGTGGATACTAGGTCTTGCATACAAGAAGAAAGCTAAAGCGGTAGTAGGCGTAGGCTGGTGCGGCGGACTAGCAGACTTCATTGAAGTAGGAGACATAGTTATTCCAGTAGCGGCAGTTAGAGACGAAGACACTACAAAACACTATGTTTGTGACTCTTATCCAGCTGTAGCAGACTTTACTTTAGCAAATACTCTATACGAGACTCTAAAAGAACTTTCCGCGAATACGGGTATAAGGGTTCACGAAGGCTTGCTAATAACTACTTCATCTACTCTCACAGAGAATCCTGAGTGGGGACATGAGTGGGCTTCGTGGAGAGTTCTTGGAGTAGACTGTGAGACTTCAGTAGTATATACCTTAGCAACTTTAGCTGGAATACCTGCAGTAAACGTACTTGTCGTAAGCGACCACGTCGTTAAAAGAAAGGCTGCCGAAGAAACTCAGCTAGAAGAAAAAATGATTAAGGCATATGACTTAGCTCTAAAGGCCTCCTACGAGACTTTAGCAAAACTATCTGTATAAATCCTTAGTGACTCTACTTAAGTCGAATTTCTTTTTCAACAAGTATTCAGCTACTCTATCTAGGCTTCTCTTATCTTTTAGTTTCCTTATTTTTCTATGTCTTATTACACGTTTCAGAGCAGGCGACCAGCCTTCTTTAGCAGCTTGACAAAGTCTACTTAATTCACATACTCTAGAAGCATTGAATACAAAAAGGTATCCGTGATAGTTTTTAATACAGACTTCAGCATGAAGATACGCTACATCATACCTTCTTGTACCCAGCTTCCCTAAAAGAGCGTCACGGTAAAGAGTAAGCATAGCTGATTTCTCTCTACTAAGTAAGTAGTTTATCGCAGAAATAACTTCACTTAGTGTTTTTTGAGAAGGTTTATATGAGCCGAGATAAGCGCCCGATTCATTTAATTCAATTAAATTATCTGCCAAATACTCGGGATCTATGTCCTTTCCCTCCTCCCTCCAAGCCTAAAGCACCTACCGCTAAGTATGTCTTTACTCCCAGATCTCTAGAAATAGTGCTCAGCGACGCAAGACCTAAAGTATCTGTTTCAAAGCTTCCTAAAAGAGGCTCATCGCCGAAAATAAGCGAGTCTCCACCAAGATCAACTGATATAAATATCTTAACATTTAGCTCTGAGAGCAGTTTTTCTAACCCATCGACTACGTCTTTCCCTTTTTCTTTAAGACAAATAACGTATGTTTTAAAGCCCAGTAAAGCGATATGAGACTCGAAAAACCTCCTGTTGCTCCACGAAAAAGAAGTTACTTCAACTACTGCCTTCGAGTACTTTTTTGCACGAAGAATAGTATCACTATGGCACTTAGCAAAAGAGATAAACACAGGGTCTATTCCTAGGCGACGTAAAGGAACAGCGAAGGCTAAAGTTCCTCCAGAGTCTCCTCTCCACCTAAGCCTCCTAAAGCTATCTTATATGATTTCATATAGTCTAAATTACTTTAGTATATCTTTCACCTTATCTACAATATCGTCTATTTTGTCTGGAGGAAATACTAAGAATTTCCGAGAAGTCTCGTCAAGTACTCTCAAGTTACCATAGCTCAGAAAAATTCTAGCTCCTTTATCTCCCTTCTTCACATGGAGGTAGCGAGAATACTCATATACTTCTACTCCAGGAACGCTTTCCTCGATTTTCTTCTTTAATTTGCTTTTAATAGTCTCCCAATCCATAATAATATGACGTACTCTAAGTGATATTTCTATCTAACAACAGACTCCGCTAAGCACCTTACTTGATTTCAGTGAAATACATTGTTTGCACTAGCTAACTTTGCTGCTGAAGCAGAAGTTCGGAATCCTATGGAGTTAGTACTTGTACTTTATCGCTATTTCTCTTCTCTCAATCATTGATTTAAGCGAAGCATCATTTATAACTTGAGCTCTATAGCCGTCTATTTCATTAACAAACGGCTTTTCTCCTTTTTCAATACACTCCAAGAAGTACTTGTCTTCCTTTTCGTAGGGCCTCCACTGCCTGCACTCTACTTTATTTTCATTGAAGTATATTTCGCCGCCTCTAACTAATATTGTTCCTTCAGTACCTACTATTCCTAGGTCTCTTGATGAAGCTTTAGCAGTAATACTTGAAATAAGAGTTACTAGCGCACCTTTGCTTGTTTTCATAGCGTAGACCATGTTATCCTCGTAGTCGAATTCCTCGATTACGTAGCGTCCGCCCATACAGTAGACGCTAACAGGTTCTCCTACAATCCATCTAATAATATCTACCTCGTGTACAGTCTGCTCAAATAATCCAGCATTAAGTTTTCTCTTAGTTCTCCAGCCTCCAATCCCCTTAATATAAGGAGGCCTAATATCAAAAAACCAGGCATTAACAATGCGGCCTACTTTCTCAGAAAGCTCTTTAACCTTATTGTATACTGGGAAAAATCTTAAAACAAATCCCATCATAAACAATATGCCTGATTTTTTCACATAGTCAACTATTCTCTCAGCTTCTTCTACTGTAACACACAGCGGTTTTTCGCAGAATATGTGTTTTTCTTCTTCACATGCTCTTTTAATAACTTCTTCATGTGTAAAAGGAGGAGTACAGACATAAACTGCGTCGACTTTACTTAAAAGTTCATCTAAGCTACTACAGTACTCTAAACTAAGTTCACTTGAAGCATGTTTAGCTGCATCTAATCGAATATCGTATACAGCTACTTCGGCGCCCAGATTCTTGAGTATTTTAGCGTGAGTCTTGCCAATAGCACCTAAACCGACAACACCTACCTTAATATTCATCAAGTCTCTCCGTAGACAAAAGTCTTCATTAGAGTATTTAACACTACTCGAAAGCTAAACCGAAGTATAAAATGTTTTATAGGCATTTAACGTTGAAGAGACTATGAGCGAAGTAAAGTTAGGTGTTCAAAGCTACTCTCTTAGAAAATTTTCGCTAGAAAAAGCTCTCGAATACATAGCTAGCTTAGAGCTAAAGTATGCTGAAGTTTATCCAGGACACTTGCCTCCCGAACTAAATGAAGTAAGTAAAGCTAAAGAGCTCATAGAAAAGTATGGCGTCAAAATAGCTGCACACGGCGTAAACCACATGCCTCGAGATGAAGAAAAACTAAAGAAGCTCTTTGAGTTCGCGCATAAAGTAGGCATAGAAGTTCTTACAGCAGACCCTGATCCAGATGCATTTGATCTGCTAGACAAGCTAGTTGAAGAATACGGTATAGCAGTAGCAATACACAACCACGGACCAGGCCACAGATACGCTACAGTAGAAGATGTGCTCAAAGCAGTAGAAAATCGCAGTCCACTTATAGGAATGTGCCTCGACACAGGGCATTTAGCTAGAGCAGGGCAAGACCCAGCTGAAGCAGCGCGCAAACTAGGCAAAAGACTACACGGAATACACTTAAAAGATATTAATAAAGAAAAGAAAGACGTAGTGCTCGGAGAAGGAATAGTAGATTTCAAAAAACTCTTCGAAGTAATCAAGGAAAGTGGTGTATATTCAAAAGCAGTAATAGTAATAGAATACGAACTAGAGCCAGAAAACCCACTACCAGGAATACGTAAGTCGTTAAACCACATACGAGCACTAATCTAATAACAATAGAAAGATCTATTAATGTTAAACATAGGATAGCAAAAAGAGTTAGAGAAAATACTTTTAAACTATTATCTTGTTTTTCTCAGTTTAAGACTAAGCTGGCTAAAAGTGTCGTTAATTAATGCTAATTTACTGCTAGCAGAAGAACTAGCAGAGACTAAAGTGGATACTTTGCTCTTCGATGCTAATCCAAAGAATTAAGAAAAGACTTATATGATAAAGAGGGAGAGCTCAACAGATCTTTGACAAAACTCTAAACACTACTAAAATAATACCGACTCCTTTAAATAATTTAAGAATTATTCTAATTTACGAAAATCTATAAAATATTTTCACATACTGTAAATAGTGTTACGAAAATATAGTGCCTAGAAGGTATTCCTCTGGAGTCAATACTTCAAAAGAACCTTTATTCATAAAATGCTTCTTATTCCATGTAACTAAAGTATTTACGCCCTGTTCTTCTAAAATCCACGCTACTTGAGCATCGCCAAAACTCATTTTCCTGTAAATGTAGTTTAAAGACTTCATTATGTAGTTGGAAAGAGACGGCCATTCTTTCCAGTAAAGTATTTCGAAGTCGCGTCTTCTATGAAGTAGTGTAAAAAGTTGACGTGCCTTAGTGGCACCCTGAGCAATAGCCATTAATCCTGTGAGTTCGAGTACATTGACAATAGTGGTAGCTTTCACTAAGTCAGACTCAATTAGTTTTGCAGCAGTTTTGTATCTTTTATCCCATTTGAAAATAAAATATACGGCTAAGACATCTGTATCTAGAGCTATCATAAAGATTCTCCTCTAACTTTTCTTAATACTTTCTCTACTTCATCTGTGCCAAAAAACTTGCGCAGATTTTTTCTTGCTTCATCTACATTCACTTCAACAACATCACTCGGACCTAGGTCCTTCTTTAATTTACCTAACAAATATAGCGTTATGACAAATTCTTCTTCAGTAGCAAGTCTAGAGTACTCTAGCAAAAGCTTTCTTAGTGACTCAGCCACGGCTTCGCTTCTAGACCTAAATATACCTAGTTCAATAAGTCTATCGAGCTCCTTAACAATTTCCTCAGAAACTCTGACTTGAAGAAGAATAGTTTTCTTCATACATGTATGATAAAATCATACGTGTATTTATTTCTTAATATTCATGCATCCTACAATATTTACAGTGTTCTTATCCGGATCTTTTAGCTCTAGTAAACTCACCTACTCCAATAGCGTCTACATCCATTTCATTTCCTTTATACACTATTTCCCCAGTCCATTTGATAAACGCTCCTATTCACACGCATATAACTTTGTTATCCCACCATGTGCCTCTTGATGTAATTACCCAGTGTTTAGAAGGCCGGTAAGCAAATACTTTTTCAGTTAAATTGAAAATTTCCTTGAAATTCTCCGCTAAGAGTAAATTCTCTACACATATACCCAAATAAAATTCCAGCTAGTATTGTCAGGAAAATAATGTTCCCAGAGACTATTACAGAAAAGTGGTAACTCAATAGGAAACAATCTAGCTAGCTTCTCCGCAACTGCGGCACTCAAACAATATTCAAGTAAATTATACACAATACTTTATTATCTTTCAGTAGACAGAAAATTAAAATTTCTATATATAGACTGTATATATGATGGTTAAAACCATTATGATTAGAGACGAAGTATACAAACTACTCGTTGAGCTAAAAAACACTAACGAAAGTTTCAGCGACATAATTCTAAGACTAATAAAAGAGTCTGCTGAAGCAAGAAAGAGAAGAATAGAAAAATATTTTGGTTCCTTAAAAGAAGACGAAGCAAAAATACTTGAAGAAATAACAGAAAAAAGCAGAAAAGAATTCAAAACTAGAATATGAGAATACTACTCGTCAGCTATAATCGAATTTCTAAAAGGAAATCTAAAAGTCAAAGAAATTATTGAAGAATCCATCTCTTTAAATCATCATAGAAGTCTTCTCTGCTCTTAAAGCCTCGGAAATTAAAGCTATAGACTCTTGGAGTATTTCCTTGAATAAAGCCTACTGTTAAAGTAGAGCCTCCGAAATACTTACGATACTCTACAAACCTTATATCTTTAAGAGGTATTATTAAGCTACCGGGAGTCTTAATACCCCTATATACGTCTTCTAAGCTAAGTTTCCTGCTCATAACTACTTTTCTACCTATACCGAATGGTGTCCTAGCGCCAAGTGCTGCTACCGTTACTCCTTCGCCTATGCTTAACGCAACGTAATACAGATTTTTGTTTGTCAGAACGAGGTATCCCGGCTTATATGCGCTCATGAAGCCTCTAACATAGGCTTTAGCTACACGTTGAGCATGACCTGTGGGAAGAGTAGTTTCATAAGCAGCTACATCTCCTTCTTGTTTAATAATATATTCCTTCACGATTAAAAACTAGAATAAAGATTATAAAAATTTTATTAACTGTCAGTGCAGAGTTTTCATTGAAGTAGAATTTAGTGTATATGAGAAGTATTTTATTTTATTTGCGTGAGAATTAGTCATGGATACCGAAGTCTATGTAGTGCTCTACTCTCATATCGACGTCGGCTGGGGTTACTATTGGGGGCCGTCGCTCGAGTATATTGAGCGCCAAAATAATGTTATTGCTTTCAGTGCGCTGAACTTAATTAAAAATGACCTTGACTTTAAGTGGACAATAGATAACGTCTATGTTATTAAAAGACTTTTGAGAGATTTTCCTGCTCTACGAGACTTTATCATATCTGCTTTGAAGGAAGGCAGGATAGAAGTTTCTCCACCAGCTGTCGCTATTTCGCCGCTCTATATTGACGGCGAATCTCTCATAAGAAATGTGTTGCTTGGAAGGGAGTTTTATAAGAACCTTGGCGTGAAAAAACATTCACCAGTATTCATTGCTTTTGATGTCACTTGTCATCATCCGCAGTTGCCGCAGATACTTCGTAAGCTAGGCTTCGAATACTATGTTCCAGGAAGACCAGACATGAAAGCATATAAGCTGAAAGGAGTACCAATAGAATTTATTTGGGAAGGACTCGATGGAAGCCGTATTTTATGCAATAGGGTTGGTTACGGGTGGGCTTACGTTGAGCTTAAAGAGCCTTTGGGCATAAAGACTTGGAGTGAAGGAGCAGAGGAGATAGTACAGCACTTAGAGAAAAAGGTAGCCGATATTTATGAGGGAGTAGAGTCTCCTTACATAATATATATTGGCAGAGACTGGCATGAATTTCACCCAGCTATATGCGAGCTAATAAGGTACTGGAGGAGCAAAGGAAGGAAGGTAGTCGTAGCTACTCCAAGCGAGTACTTCAAGCACCTACCCAAGAAGAAGCTTAAAGTAGTTAAAGGAGACCTCGACCCTGTCAGCTGGGCAGCTATATATGGTGTTGGGGGAGACATAGTACGCTATAACATAATTAAAGCAGTAGGCGCTTTACTCAACTGCGAGAAAACATGTACTATAGCTTCTCTCTACGGAAGAAAATATCCTTACAGGAAAATAAAGAAGGCGTGGTACTATATAGCCATCAGCTGGCACCACGATATGTCGCACGGCTATGTTTCTCAAACAGACTGCGAGAAATGGATCAAAATACTCAAGAATATTCGATTCTGGGCTCTCAGCGAAACAAAGCGCGCTATAAATTACATTGCGTTGAAAATAAACACAGTCTGGGCCAAAGGAACACCACTAGTAGTCTTCAATACTCTGCCGTGGAGACGAACAGACAAAGCATCGCTGAAAATAACGCTGCCAGAAAACCTTGTTCCAAGAATATATGACTATGAAGGAAACTCTGTACCATGCCAAGTAAAAGTCCTCAAAAAACTTGGAGACAAAAAGTTAGTCAAAGTAGAGTTCATAGCAGAAGTCCCTGGACTAGGCTACCGAGTCTACGACTTAAGACTCGAGAAAGGAGAATACAGCGAGGAGATATCGGGTGAGAAAAGTGTTGAAAACAAGTACTTTAAAGTAGAGTTCAGTAAAGGATGTATTTCAAGCCTATACGACAAGCAGACTGGAATACAGGTGCTCGAGACAAGCAAGTATCTCGGAAACGATCTCGTTTTGCAGAAAGTCAAATTCAGGCCTCCAGATGGACTAGCTATAGACGAAGTCCTCTCTGAGACAAAAAGCAGTGACTATATCGCTGAAAAAGAAGTACTAATTAAAGGAGAACTCTACACAACTTATGTCTCGGATAAAAGCTTTGAGAAAATAAAAGTAAAGCAGAAAATACTTGTACACAACTACAAGCCTGTAGTAGAGTTCTTTACTACAATCGAGGACCACCACTACGACCACAGAATAAGAGCAGTATTTCCACTGAATTTCAAAGGCAAAGTCTATAGAAGCATACCTTTCGGCGTAGTAGAATTTGAGCCAGAAAAAGAGCCCTACGTGGGCTGGGAAAGAAGCAACGGTAAGCTACCAGGAGTCTTCTGGGCCAGTACTTGGGCAGACTATTCTTCAGAAAACTACGGAGTAACGTTGGCCAATAGAGCTAGAATAGGATACCAAATTGAAGAAAACGTTCTATCAACAGTTCTCCTAGCCACAAGAGACCCATCTGTACTAACTAGATTTGCCTATCCACATCTCATAGGAACAGGCAAATACACTTTCAACTACATACTAGTGCCTCATACCGAAGACTGGAAGCATGCTAAACCATACCTCACAGTAGAAGAGTGGCTAAACCCGTTAATCGTAGTTGAAGCAACAAGACACGATGGCCTGCTGCCTCCAGAGAAAAGCATAATAGAGGTCTCTGGAAATGCAGTGCTATTGAGCGCACTCTACAAGGATCTTCAGGGAATAGTAATGAGGCTCTATGAAGTAGACGGCGAAGAAAAAGAGTACAGCGTAAAGCTAGACGGTAAAGGAGTAGAATTACTGGAAACAGATATGCTCGGAAAAATCATAAGTAAAGTGCCTAGGGTCTTGAAACCTTACGAGATAAAAACACTGCTAATTAGACGTACTTAATAGCAAATATTTAGCTTTTCTTTAGAAGATTTAGGTGTAAAAAACATTAAACTACTTTAATTGATATTTCAGCTTTCTCTGGAGGCTTCTCTACTTTAAATACGACTTTTCTTCTCTCTCCTGGCTCTAAGTCTACACGCTTAACTGAGACTTCTTTTCCGTTGACTAGTAGCTTTACTTGAGCGATATCAGAGATCTTGCCAATATTTTCTACTACACCTGTTACTGCTAGTTTGTCTCCCTTGTACTCTTTTTCTATTTTAATGCATTCGAATTTCGCTCTATGTTCTTTAGCTATATTAATTGTCTTTACTAGCCTTATGTCCTCTGAAGAACTGCCGACCATTATTTTGAATTCTCCTGGCTCAACTACTCTCCTCATATCTGGCCCGAAGTACGCTAAGTCGTCGAGTGTCAACTTGAATACCACGGTTTTCTTTTCGCCGGGCTTCAGTGTTACTCTCTTGAAGCCTCTAAGCTCTTTTACTGGTCTAGCTACTCTAGACACTACGTCCCGTATATACAGCTGGACTACTTCATCGCCTTCTCTGTCGCCCACGTTTTCTACGTCGACGCTGACTACGATACGACCCTTTTCTTCGTCGACTTCTACAGATAAGTTGCTGTACTTGAATTCAGTGTAGCTCAAGCCGTAGCCGAACGGGAAGAGAGGTGTAGCCGGCATGTCTACGTAGTCGTATGATCTTCCAGTAGGCTTGTAGTTGTAGTATAGCGGTAGCTGGCCTTCGCATCGAGGCCAAGTGAAAGGCAGTCTTCCTCCTGGATTATATTCTCCGAAAAGTACTTCAGCTATAGCTGTTCCTCCCTCCTGTCCTGGATACCATGCCTGAACAACAGCTGGCACTTTTTCTAGCCAATCGCCTACAACAGCACTACCTGTTATCAATACTACTACTGTAGGTGTTCCTGTCTTCCACACTTCCTCAATCAGTTTCTCCTGTACTCTAGGAAGCCTCAGTATAGCTCTGTCTCTACCCTCACCTTCATCTATTCCTACGAAAATTATCGCTACGTCGGCTTCCCTAGCTAGCTCAACAGCTTTCTTTACGCCAACTGGCACTTCATCAGCATAGTCCCAGCAGAGCCTTAAGGAAGCGTAGCCGGCTCCAATTCTCCTGTACTCTAGCCTCAAATCGTATTTGCGGCCTTTCTCTAAATCTACTACTGCTCTCAGCGGGAAGCTAGTAGGCTTGTCCCATGAGTCTATTAGGAGCTTGCCGTCTAGCCATAGTCTAACTCCGCCTCCGTCTGCCAGCACTATTAACTCGAATCTACCTGTCTCGGGTGCGACTAGTCTAGCAGTAATTCTAGCTGAAAACCTGTCGAAAGGTATGCGCGAGTCCGGCGGGTTGTGGGCCCAGTCGAATCTAATATCTCGGCCTCTAACTATCACTACTGGCTCTCCAGCTAAATCAGGGTTGTCGAAGTACTCTATTTTTACTCCATTTTCATCTGAGTCTGGGAGAAGCAGGTATTCGCGTGAAATACGGATAAACTCGCTTACATCAGGTATACAGGCTTTCTCGTGGAGCACTTCTATGCCCGCTTTCTCTGCTTTCTCTTTTATAGCTTCTAGTGGAGAGATTTTTCTGCAGGGTATACCGCTGTAGCCGCCTAGCCTCAATTCATCTGAGAGAGGCCCTAGTACAGCTATTTTCTTCACTTTGCTTTTATCTAATGGAAGCACTTTGTTCTCGTTCTTAAGGAGAACTATCGCTTTCCTCGCGGCCTCTAAAGCCAGTTTTCTGTGTTCTTCACAGCAGCATATTTTCTCCGCCCTATCTGGATCAGTGAAGGGGTTGTCGAAAAGCCCTATGAGGAACTTTACTCTGAGTACTCTTCTTACAGCTTCGTTTAATACTTCTTCTGAAATAAGTCCTTCTTTAACTGCTTTCAGTAGAGCTTCTCCATAGACTTCTACTCTAGGTAATTCCACGTCCAAACCGGCCTCTAAAGCCAGCTTAGCTGTTTCCTCCAGGGAAGATGCTACTTTATGTTTTTCGTAGATGCCTATTACAGAGCGGTAATCTGAGACAACAAAGCCTTCGAAGCCCCACTCGTCTCTAAGCACTTCAGTTAGCAGCCACTTGTGGCAGGAGCAGGGTGTTCCGTCAAGAGAATTGTAGGCCGCCATTACTGACAGCGCTCCCGCTTTAAAGCATGCTTTGAAGCCAGGGAAGTATATTTCGCGGATTATGCGCTCAGAGAAGTGTATTTCGTTGCTGTCTCTACCGCCGTCGCCTACGAAGTTGGCGACGTAGTGTTTTGGAGTAGCTATTACTCCTTCTTCTCTCAGAGCTCTGCAGAAAGCAGCCCCCATAACGGCTGTTAGATATGGGTCTTCGCCGTAGCTTTCCTCGGTTCTCCCGGCTCTAACGTCTCGTACTATATTGACTACAGGTGATAAGCACTGGTGTATTCCTCTTGCTCTAGTTTCTTTAGCTATAGCTTTAGCCACACGGTACATTAAGTCGGGATCCCATGTAGCTGCTAGTGCAATTGCTTGAGGAAAGCTAGTAGAGTACTTAGCCATACAGCCGTGAAGACATTCGTCGTGAATAATAACAGGTATTCCGAGCCGAGTATTCTCGATAGCCTGTATCTGATAGTCATTAGACTTGATTGCTCCTTCTTTAGGAGGCAGGTTTCTAATAACTAGAGTGAGATTGCCCATACCGTGCTCAGGAACAGTGGTTCCAGACTGAAGTTGAGCAACTTTTTCCTCTAGAGTCATTCGAGACAATAAGTCTTCGACTCTCTCTTCGATAGGTAGCTCGGGGTTCTCGTAGGGATCCATTACACCATTTTTATTGAAATCAATCCAGTTTTCATGATATATTTCAGGCTTCTTGACATTAGGTGGAAGATAGTATTTCCTTGAAGTCATTTGCTCACATTAGTTACGCAAATTTGTCATTTTTAACACTTTCCACGCTGAAACATTTCACTGAAGATACTTTAATTAATACTAGCTGTGCATTAAAGAAGGAAACATATTACTTTATGGTCTACAAATGGGAGTAGTTCTCATAGGAAGAAGCTTTGAAGAAGAAGTAAAAGACTACTTAAAGCTAGCAGAAATTCTTAAACTAAAATCAATTGAGCTCGACTTTTCTCATCCAGAACTATGCTTCGATGGACTTAAAGCCAGAATATATTTACCAGAGCTAAGCCACTTGCGCAAAAAGAAGCTAGTGAAAGATTTTGCGCAAAATTTCGAAGCAAAGGGAGCACACTTACCTTTTGCCTCCATGGAGGTATATTCAGCAGCATCTGATAAGAAACTAGAGGAAGCTTCACGCAAGCTAATAAAATTCGGCATAGAATGTGCTGCTGAAATAACCTAGACTTCGTTACAATACACCTTGATTCAAAAAATCTAAATGACGAAGAGGAAAAATAGAGAAAACTAAAAAGCTGTTGAGGAATACCTCGATGTAGTAAAACAGTATAACATAGTACTAGCCTTGGAAAATACTTTCGGCAATTTTACTAAAATACCTGAGCTAGTACATGAGCTGAAAAATCCTCTAGTTAAAATGACATTAGACACAGGACACGCCTACTTAACACTGAGAAGCGAATTCCATAAGAAAATAGTTCAGTACCTAGAGAACAACAAAGACATAATATGCAACATACATGTACACGACAGCACACTGAAAAGAGATCATTTAATGATAGGCAGAGGAGAAATAGACTTCAAGCCAATAATCAAAGTTCTAAAGAAAGCAAATAAAAGATATACACTTAATCTCGAAAGCGAGCCAAGTAGTCCCCAGACAGCACTAGAAGAAACAATAAAAAGCATAACGCTGTTAAAGCAGTTCGAAAACTCGTAAATTAACATAGCGAAGCTTAGCAGTTATCTACTTTCTAAATAGTAATACATATATTACGCTAATAGTATACAGTATGAGCATATGAGTGTAGTAGTGAGTTTTAGAATAGATAAGAATTTGAAGCGCAAAATGGAAGAGTATAGTTACATTAATTGGAGTGAAGTTGTCCGCAGAGCTATAGCTGAAGTGATCGAAAAAGAAGAATCAAAAAGAAGAGGAAAAGACTACGAGAGAATTAAGAGAGCAGCTCTGAGAACTAGAAAACTCATTAGAAAAATTGAGGGATGGAGTAGTGTAGAGGAGATTAGAAGATGGAGAGAAAAATTGTAGTTGTAGACGCAAGTGTTGTTGTTAAATGGTTTGTAGAAGAAAAATACTCGGAGGAAGCAAACTTGCTTAAAGACGCTTATGTCAGTGGCCTATTAGACCTAGCTGCGCCAGCTCTTCTGCCATACGAGGTTCTTAATGCATTAAAGTACTCAGGGCATTTTGGAGAAGATGAGCTTAAAGAAGTAGCAAGCATTCTTGAAGACTATCAGATAACACTCTATATTATCGAAGGAGATCTGGGCTCAAAAACTGTAGAGATAGCTATGAGAAAAGGCTTAACTATTTATGATGCAGCTTATGTAGCGTTAGCAGATAAACTAAAGACAGTACTATATACAGCAGATGAAAAGCTAATAAGAAAAGTAAGTGACGAGAATCTAGTAAAGCACATAGCGGATCTAGAAATATAGATAAGGACCAGTAAATAATTCGAGTAAATAAACTACTATCTTAAAGTTGCCAGAGTAAATCTCTGGCTCTATCTAGCATTTTGCGGGCAGCCAGTGCTTTTGCTTTAGCTTCTTTAGGATTCTTAGAGGCTATCGCCTTCTTCGCGTCGCTACACAGTTTTTCTGCTACTTCAAGTCTTCTCTTAACAGTTGAAACATTTTTGCCTTCGCTAGCTAGTATTTCTGCTTCTTCTTTGAGAGCAAGCAAGTCTGCTTCAATATTACTTAACTCCCATTCAACATCCTCTAGTTCCCGCTTAAGCTCCTCTAAACGCTCTAGCTCAATTCTTTTCTGCTCCTCAATTTTCATCCTAATATAGTTCTCAGTATCTCTAATAGTCTCGGCAAGAAGTCTAGCAAACTCTGTTTGCTCTTCAATAGAACGCTCGTATCCGTGATATGCTCCAAGAGCTCCTCCAGCAGCTGCTCCAGCAATAGTATCTACTACGGCTTCAGCGTCTCTATTCAGAAGTCCGCTGATAATTCCTCCGAGAGCTCCTCCAGTAATAGCTCCAACAACACCTTCCTTGATCTCCTTTCTTTCTCTCTCAACAGTATAGGTTATCTTAATGTTATTTCCTTCAATAAATATTGTTAAGTGTCCTTTCTCACCAGTATGCTCAGTACTCATATCTACTCTGCTTTCAGAGCGCGATAAACCAGTTATCTGTGTACCTCTGAGAGCTAGCTCCGAAACAAGTCTTTCAGAGAACTCGGCGAAGTAAGGCGCTAATCCTTCAACAGTATATATGAAGGGCATTCTAGCACCTTCACTACTACTTAGAAACAATCACTATTTATTTTTTATTTATTTTTTATCTATGATAAGTATATGTTGTCTAATATATTCTCTAGTACTCTAACATAGTATTTTCTAGTTAATGGGAATAAAGAATTTGTTTAAGTAAATACATTTAAAGCAATAGAAAGTAGTTACAAGAAGTAGCTAGTATAGCAAATCTTAAACTTAAATTCTAAATAAATGCACTTAATTCTAAGAAAATACCAGTAAACGATACATACATTCACTTTATTTAAAGCAAACTCAAAGAATACTTCGTGAAGAAAAAGCTGGCTATCGTTTTATTCTCATTAATTGCACTAGCTTTATGTGCAATATACTTTACTCAACAATATTTTCTCCCGAGGAAAGAGCATAAAGTAACTATAATCAGGGATATCTACGGTATACCGCACATCTACGGCGAGACAGACGCCGACGTAATGTTTGGATTCGGCTACGCTCAAGCAGAAGACCACTTGCTGGACATGATATTCAATTACCTTACTGCTACAGGCAGACTCTCCGAATTCTACGGCAAGAAGTATCTGAAAAGCGATTTCATTGTACACTTATTTGGTGTCCCCGAGGCGGCTTCAAAGTACCGTGAGCAGCTTTCAGGCGAAGTAATAGAGCTAATTGAAGCATTTTACTGCGGAGTAAACAAGTATATTGAAGAGCACTTAAACGAGCTTCCAGCCGAACTACAGTCCTACAGAGTTACTGTAAAAGATGTAGTAGCTTGGTGCTACTATATCCAGCTTTCGAGGCCATTGGGAGACGCTTTCAAAGAGCTTAATGTAAGCATAGGTTATAAGATTCCATTAGTCGCCGACTACTCTAATGAGTGTGCTTTAGCTCCCTGGAAAACAGCAGTTAACGCAACAATGCTGCTAGGAGACCCTCATCTGCCTTGGTACGGTATGAACAGGTGGTATGAAGCACATCTCATTGGAGACAAGCTCAATGTCTATGGAGCAACTTTCTACGGAGTACCCTTCATAATAATAGGTTTTAACGATAAAATAGCATGGACTTTCACAAGAAACAGTGTAGACCTCGCAGACATTTTCATAGAAAAACTCAATCCAAGTGATCCCCGAAAATACTTAATTGGAAATAAGTGGCTTGAACTTAAAGAAAAAATTATTGAAATAAGAGTAAAAACTAGCAGCGGATACGAGTACTATAAGCAGAAAGTCTATTACTCAATACACGGACCAGTAGTCCACGTAGACTTAGAGAGACTTAAAGCATACAGCGTAGCACTAGAAGGAATAGAAGTACTAACTTTCATAGAGCAGCTCTACCGAATGAATACTGCGAGAAACCTAAAAGAATTCATCAGCGCTCTAAAGCTCAGAGGAGTTCTTCTATGGAATATTCTCTACGCCGACGTAGAAGGCAACATCTTCTACCTATACAACGCCAGAATACACGTTAAATCAGAGAAATACCACCCAGAAAAACCTAGACCCGGGTGGCTTGAGGATGCTCAGTGGGGCGAAACATACCCCTTCGAGAAACTACCCTCAATACTCAACCCTAAGTCAGGCTTTATTCAAAATAATAACGTCGCGCCGTGGAATACTACAGTAGACCACGGACTAAATCCAGCAGACTACCCTGTCTACCTAGTTGAAGGAAGAGGAACTAATGATAGAGGTATAAGAGCATTCAATGTACTCAAAGAAGCACGCAACTTCACAGTAGAAGACGCGCTAGCTTTAGCGACAGACACTTATCTAATTAGAGCAGAAAAATACATACCGCTAATACTTGAAGCAGCTAAAAACAAGAGTCTTTCAGGAGAATTAAAGAAGGCAGTAGAGCTTCTCGGAGAATGGGACTACAGAGCAGACGCTAATTCAACAGCCATAACTATTTTCTACTACTGGTGGAAGTACTACACTAAAACCGGCGACATTTGGGAGAGCTTGGTGAAAGCCGTAGACTTTATTAAAAGAAATTATGGTCGAATTGAAGTAAAGTGGGGTGAGGTACACGTAATAGAGAGAGGAGGTGTGAGACTGCCTTTATCAGGTGGAACAAAAGGCTTGCCGGCACTATGGATGGCTACGGGGCCCGTGAAAAACAACATTATGGTATGTAACAGCGGGTCGTCTTTTACAATGCTAGTAGTATTGAAGAAAAATAATGTTACGGCATATACGCTCATACCCTATGGCGAAAGCGAGGATCCTTCATCAAAGCACTACATGGACCAAATGTTCCTTAAAAGCAGATCAAAGCTCAAGAAAGTATTCTTTTACTATAATGAAGTAGTGAAGTATTCAGAGAGAACAACAGTACTTTACTTTAAGAGCTAGCGCAGGAGTAGAGATTTCTTTGATACCTAGAAATACTTGATACATAGAAAAGTTAATATTTATGAATTTCGGTAGGGTGATTGATGTTAAACAAGAGTAAAGCGACTTCTTTACTTCTAGCAACTCTACTTGTATTCGGCTTCTATTACGCTGAAGCTGTTCTCTCTCAGCCCAACATACTTAAGCTCCTCGCTGGATCCTGGAGAGCAACTAAAGCTGGCTGGATAATAGTTCACATAGAAGGAGACCCCTACAGAAGAGGTTTCCAGCACGGCTACTGGCTGGCAGACGAAATAGTAGAGTCTATTGGCGCACTCAAGCTATACCTTCAACACTACCACGGTATTTCCTGGAAACAGGCAGTAAATCTCTCGGTTAGCTTAATGTGGTCTAAAGTCCCTGCAGAGCTTCAGAGCGAAATCTTCGGCATAGCAGATGGAGTAAGAATAAGAGGCTACGATATTACTTGGAAAGATATTTTTACAAGCAATGCTTTCATGGACCTCGAAAGCTACCTTAATTCAAGGCGCCTCAGTAGTACTTCACACTACTTGTTCCTAGAGCTCCACTCAAGGTGCTCCGGCTTCATAGCCACGGGAAGCGCTACTAAAGACGGAGGAATAGTAGTAGCCCACAATACTTGGTTTGCGTACTTCGTAGCCAGGTACTTCAATGTATTCATACACATTAAGCCCGATAAAGGCTACGAAATCTTCATGCAGAGCTTTCCCGGCTACATGTGGAGCGGCACAGACTGGTACATAACTAGTGCAGGGCTAGTTATATCTGAGACAACTATCTCTATGTCGCTTTTCAATGAGTCAGGAATACCTGTATTCGTTAGAGCGAGAATGGCCGCCCAGTACGCGTCCAGTATAGACGAGTGGGTAAACATAATGCTCACAGGAAACAACGGAGCATACTCCAATAGATGGTACCTCGGAGACATCAAAACAGGTGAAATAGCTGTAGTAGAAATAGGGCTCTCAACTTATGCAATCAACAGAACCAAAAACGGGTACTTCGTTTCAACAAACATGGCTGTCAACCCGAAAGTAGCACAGGAGACAAGAAGTCTCTGCAGAAGCCTCGTCTGCAGCGGGTACGCCAGGTACGTGCGCCTTAATCAGCTTTTTGAAGAATACTACGGTAAAATAGACCTTGAGCTAGCTAAGAAGTTTATTTCAGACGACTACGACGTCTACCTTCAGAAAAAGACTCCTACTCATCGAACAGTAAGCATGTGCGGTGAAGTAATTGGAACTCCGTGGGGAGCAGTAGACGCGAAAGTAGCAGACTCTAGTTTAATTAAGAAGCTTCAAACACTAGCTATTTGGGGTCACCCGAACAAAATGGCTTTCGATGCTGAAGATTTTCTCAAAAAGAACCCCAAGTGGAGCTGGCAGAAAGACTACTTAGTAGATTTCCCATCTAATGAGTGGGTTCTTCTCGAGCCTTCACCTAAAGTAGGCAATTTAGCTGAACTCGAAATAGGAGTAGAGAAAGCTAAAGAGTACTTGTCAAAAGCAGTAAGTGAACTAGCTACACTGAGATCAGTAGGCATTTACTTAAAGAGACTCGAAGACCAGGCTAGCTACGCCGCCAGCTTACTTGATGAAGCGCGGAATTTAAGCGAAATAGGCGACATGTACTCTTCAGTTGTTCTTTCCCTTAGAGTAATAGCTATCTCTAAAACAATTACTAAGATGTGTGAAGTACTGGAAACGCAAGCAATATCTTCTTTGCCTCTGTACACATTTCTAGCAGCAATACCTATTGTTTCCCTACCGAAAGTACTTGTAGAAGAAAAAGCTAGTAGAAAAACAAGAATAGCAGTAGCTGCAGTTCTCACAATAATAATATTTTTGCTACATCCTGGAGCTCTGCTAGCCTTAAAGAAAACAGAGTACAGTGTATTCTATGACTCCCTGCTATGGTTTATTTTCGCTGCAGTATTCTTCTACACGCTAGTAGAGCTACTTCCATCTAAAGCTCCAGAAAAACCCAATCCAAGTGGATTCCAGCTACTATCAGCTTTCTTCGCGTACCTAAATATGAGCTTCCGGAACTTCAGAAAACGCAAACTCCGCTTCTTCTTAACGCTCACTACAATAGTTCTAGCTCTATCAGGTATACTGGCTTTTACTTCAACTGAAGTAAGCCCGGGCCCAATGCTACTAGAAAGTATGCCGAGCGGTACTTGTGAAAACTTTATTGTAGTTAGGGGAAGAAGCTACCGGCCAGTACCTTCAAGTATACTCGACTTAACTAAAGACCTTCCGCACACGGAAATAAGGTACGGCACCGGAATATCTTCGTACTACAGAGCTAGAGTCTACTTGCCTAAAGGAAGAGTATGGTTCTACGGAATACTAGCTGTTGAAGACAAGTACACTTCCAGTATGCTGAAGAAATATATTGTTGAGGGAAGACTGCCGGAGAACTCGGGTGAAATAGCACTACCTTCATATACTAAAAACTATGGAGCAAAGCTAGGCTCTAAGATAACAGTATACATTGGAGGCGCGGGCTGGTATAAGCTCACAATAGTAGGCTTCTTCAGCAATAAGATAAACGAAATAAAAGATGTCGACTTAAAGTCGCCGCTACCCTACTACATTGAAACAATATATACTGAAGGAGGAACAATTTACAGAACTAGGCCAGTCGACGGAGACCGCTTAATAATAGTATCCAGCAAAGACGTCGGCAGATTCAATTTAAGAATACTGTCAGTGCTCATACCGACGACTTCTATGGAAGACAGCTACAGGCTAATGAAAATTATACTAGACTCTGTACCCGACGTCGCAGTATACGTTGTCGGCGGAGGCTGGGTCAAAGGCTTCGTTAAAGCGGAAGTAATGAAGCTTAGAGGAGGAGAAGCAATAGTACTGCTAATCTTCGCGGGCTTAATGATGTTCGCCACAATGTCTGCGTCGCTGTACGAGAGGCTAGATGAGCTCAGAACAATGTCTGTTCTAGGGCTATCTCCGACACAGCTCCAAGTACTAGGCCTCACAGAAGACTTTATCTACGCCCTCCTCACAACACCTTTCTCCTTCATAGTAGGAATGTTTCTCAGCACTACTGCAGCCTACATGGGCGTAGAAGTATTAGCCTACAAGTTCTCCGCAACGTCGGCAGCAATGGTCTTCTTCTTCTCCTTCGTAATATGTGTTCTAGCATCCTATCCCGCTATCAGAAAAGCCTCTGTAGCAGCCACACCTTCACTTGAGCTGAAGTGGAAGCTCGAAGCAAAGAAAGTCAAAGGCTACAGAGGCCTACCGCTCTTCATAATAAATGTCCCCATAAGGTTCCCTGAAAAAGAAATAGACGAGGTTCTGAAAAATGTCGTCTCATACTTCAAGAGAGCTTTTAGCGAATATGGTGTTTTCGAGAGAGTAGACAATATAAGCTACGAAAAGAAGCCTGACGAAAGAGTGCTCAAATTCAGGTACATGAGAATGAGCGAAAGAGACTTCGAAGTAGAAATCAAAGTAGTGGCCAAGAAAATACTAGAGGAAGACAGACCATACTACAAAATGACAATATACCTTCAGCAGCTCGGCGCAGGAGCAGGCTACCGCGAATTCAACTACAGAGTGCTCTCAATGGTAAGAGAAGTGCTCCTTAAAAGTAGAGTACTGAGTTCTAAAGGCTACAAGCTTTTCAGAGACTAGAAGATTAATTTAAGACAGCTGTTTTTAATTACTCGATGAATAAAACCAAGTATTTATATACACTAGTAGCTTTACTGGCATTGAGTATATTTCTAAACGCCTTCTTAGCTGCACAGCCCATACCAAAGCTATTTTTCTGCAGAAGCAAGTCGTCGTTTTTAACACTAGTACCTGTTTCAGCGGCTACAGATACGCTCTTAATTCTGAGCGCCAACAGCTCTGAGGAAGCAGTACTCATAGCTAACTTCAAGAAGTACTACAGCGCTGAAGTAGTCGAAGCACCAGAAAATCCCCTTAAAATAGCTTTCTCGACATTAGGCACAAGTACAATAATTTTCGCTAACGTCAGCTCTCTGAAAAGCGTTCTCTACGGAGCATACTTAGCTGGAATACTCAAAAAACCTGTAGTTTTCTGCCGCGAATACAGAGTATTCAGCCAGTACTTAGCTCAGTACTCTCCCAAGAAAATATACCTAGTAGAGCTCTCTTGGAAAACAAGTGTAGAAGCGGTCTACTTCAAGAAAAGCGAAGCCGTAGTAGACTATGTCCTAAAAGAAAACCTCGCTAGAAAATTCATTGTCGTAACTAATCTAGGAGACGAGTACGCTGTAGTAGCCCCGTACTACGCTGCAATTAAAAAAGCAGTACTCTATGTATCAAGCGACGTCACTAAAGACGAGAAGCTAGTAGAGCTCATTAAGAGAGTAGAACCAGAGTACGTAGTATACATTGCTTCCCTAAAGTACCTTAAGGGAGAAAAATATAGCACTATCAAAGACATCTACGGAGCATGCCTCAAAGGATTCGACAAAGACTACTTAATTCCAGCAGTATCTCTTCTCTCAGGAATAAGCATATTCGATGTCACTATGCTTATTGCTAAAGCAAAACTATACAACTTAGCTAAAGGAGACTGGAAGCATAGAGTAGCTCAAATCTACATGTATAACTCGTGGCCAATAGCAGTAAAGATGGCCTGGCTTCTCAAAATGTGCAATTACAGCGTAGTGTGGGTGTCATCAAACTTTAAGGGAACAAACTTGACTGCTGCAGACGTAAGCAAAGTGCTTAGAGAAAGCGGAGTACTAACTTACATAAACTTACATGGATCCCCTTACTCTATGGCTCCTACGACAGCAGGTCCCTCAGTCATAACTCCTCGCACACTACCGCTTCTTCCTCCGACAGTAGTCTTCACTCTATCGTGTAGCACATGCGACTTCCAAGAACTGATCAGTGCCGAAAAAAGCATAGCTTTTAGCTTCATTAGAATGGGGGCATTAGCCTACATAGGCTCACTTTACGTCGAGCTCGGAGGAGCAGAAACAAGTACAGCTCACCCAGAGCTACTGCTCATAAGTATTCTCAAGGGAAAAACTCTAGGAGAAGCAGTAAAATACGTGCTAAATCTCCACATAGGAGAGAGGAAGGAAAAAGATATTGCAGCTAGAATACACGCAGTACTCATAGGAGACCCCGAGCTAAAACCATTCCCCAACGTAAATCTCTCCCTCTACAAGTTTAGAGTACTAGAAAAGAACAGGAAATTCGAAATAGTTCTAACTAAATCGACTACAGTAGTCTTCATAGACGAAATTGTCGTCAACGCTAAGAAAGAAGACATTAAGAAAATAGATATTCAGGGGCAGAGCGTACTCAGGTGGATTGTATACGAAGAGAAAGGTAGTAAAACAAGAATATTGGTATTCTTGTCTAGAGCTTTCTCAGAAATGGGCAATATTGTTGCTGGCGAGAAATTCATTATAACGATATATTATAAGAACCCTATGGCCCAGTACATGATAGTCTTAATAATTCTCCTAGTAGCATTATTTATAGCTGCAATAATACTAAAAGAAAGAATGAAAGCCAAGAAAACTCGAACGCGTTCAGTAGAGACCGGGCTGGATCGCTTGCCATGCGAAGGTGATACCAGTGCCCAGCGCTAGAGCTAGGCTTCCTCCAGCCCAGATTCCTGCAACTATGCTCAATAGGTAGTTTCTGGTCCACTCGTCTCCTTTTTTCCTCCTGATTATTTCTTTAATTATCCAGCCTATAAACGGCGAAGTAACTGAGCTCGGTAGAGCGCCTATACCCCAAGCTAAACCTATAGTAGACAGTACAGATGAAAGGAATGGCACTAGTTCCCACACTACTCCGAAAATGAATCCTGCTATTAGCCAGTCTGGCCTAATGTAAGTGAATTTCTTTGTAATGAACATTACTAGCATCGCGGCGTCAGGGTAGAATGTTGGTGCTGGAAGTATACGTGAGGGGATGTCGTAGAGGTGCCAGAAGAGGTAGCCGAAGAACAGTCCGCTGATGCTAGCCATTATTCCTCCGATGACGTGTGCCTTGATAATGCTCATAGGCTTTGTTCTAGTGAGCTCAGCTGCCTTGAAGCCTATGCAGATTAATCCAGGGTCGCCTGTTACACCTGGACCTCCTAGGAACGGCAGGAACCATCCTTCTACACCGTTGTAGAAGGCTATTAGTAGGGCTTGCTGAGCATACGGAATTGTTATACCTGAACCCATTAAGCCCGCGAAACGCCCAGCGCTCAGCGAGTTTACTAGTGCTAGACCTATTGTAATAGTCGGTATAAGCCATACTGGGAGATTGTCGTCGGGGTAGAACGTTATATCTACTATGTAGCTTAGTATACAGAGTCCAAGCGAGCCTATAAGCCACACTATTATACACTTCTTAGCAGACCATATTCCAAGCTCGCTTTCCTGCTCTTTGCTCAGCGAGAAAATACTCATTATTCCTTTAACAACGCCCTTAATGTTCTTGACGAAGGGCACTATTGCTGCAGCAACAGTTATTCCAATACTAATGCTTAGCCAGAAGTGGAGCATTGTCTCCATCCACACGCCTGTTAGACCAGGCCCCATCATCGGTGTACCTGGCTTCCACTTGTAGAGCCCTAGTCTCACTAGGATATTGTTTCCAAAAATCATTGTAGCTACGTAGCTTACTACAGCGCCGTAGATTACTGCGTCAGGTATAATCATTCCAATGCTTATAGCCAGAATATCGGCAGTAAAGCTCAGTGTTGCTCCGAAGAGAGGAGTATAGTCAAACATTGTTGTTAAGTCGATGTGTGTCGGGAAAATCTGTATTGGAACAGGGGATCCTGTAATAACCATTAGCAGAGCTGGGGCAATATAGTAGGCTGTTCCGTAGAGAAATGCTATGAATGCTGAGAGACAGAAGATTTCATATCTCTTCGACTCGCCTTCCTCGGCTGCCAGGCTTTTAGCTAGCTCGGCTGCTAGAGCACCGGTTGGGAATGGAAGTTTCTCGATTTCAATGAAGATCTGTCTCATTAGGAAGGATAAGCCTACTAAGACGAGTATGCTGAAAGGTAGGCCTATGTAGCCTAGTGTAATTGGGAGAATCCAGTCTGGGTGGAAGATTGTTCTCTGTATTAAGGCGGGCGAGTTCGCTGGAGGTACTACGTATATAGGTATTTTGTCTGCTATGCCTGCCTGCCTAGTTATGGGAGATTTTCTCAAGAAGACGTTGTACGCTATTCCTGTTACAGCGCCTACTGCGGCGCTAGCGCCCCACCTTATTGTAGCTAGCTCGCTTTCGCTAAGGGGGCTTCTCATGAGTCTGGCGAGTTCTCCGAAAATAACCATTGTGACGTAGGCGGCGTAAATAGGGCCTACGCCTATTCCTGTCGATAAAAGAACCCAGCCGAAGGCTGGGGTCATTATTAGGCTGCTGAAAATCATTGCGAGAATAACTCTGTCAGTAAATCCTTCTCTGAGACCAGTTACGCTGGCTTCAGTCTTACCTGACATTATCTCACCAGACCGAAAAAGAGTGCTTTTGAAAGTATTTAAGTTTTCCTATAAGAGCTACTCTTCTTTCAGATACTTTGACAGCTCTTCTTTAGCTGTCTTGATGTAGCGCTTGCGGTCGGCTAGAGTCAGTGCTCTCCACATCAATAGCTGCTTTCTTACAGCGTCGGCGAACTTTCTTACTCCTCTCCTGTAGACGTAGTCTATTCCGCTTACTCTATTTATGTCAAGTGTTGTTTTAACTATTTGTGAGCCAGCTGGTACGTGGAAGTGCAGATCGCTGGTCATTACTACTCCGCTGTCGAAAGGCTTCACTTTAACGGTAGTGTGCAGTATAGTTGTCTCGCCTTCGGCCGAGACTTTCTTGCATAACTCGATTTTATCTATCATGAAGTCTGCTGCTGTCTCAGATCTGTGCAGGTTGAAGTATTCTATGAGGTAGTTTATTAGACCGTCTAGCTCAAGTGGGCTTACCACTACTGGGATATTAATCATGTAGCGGTCTCCTCTTTTGATACCTACTGTCTCTATACGCCATCTGCGCTCGAAGGACGGCGTTACTGCTTTAGATGCGACTGATACAGGGTATATTGCGGCTGTAAGCGTAATGAGTATTGATAGTCCTACTGCACCAGCTACCCATGAAGATGAGGTGTTCAACACTAGGCCTGGTATTAGCTTAGGCAGTACTATTCCGCAGAGGTAGCCTAGTACTCCTGAGACGACACCTATAATCATGAATTCTAGTAGGAACAGTCCAGCCACGTGTGTCGGCGACAGACCTATAGAGCTCAGTATAGAGACTTCTCTTTTGCGCTCGTAGACTGCGCTCAGACATGTGTTGAGTATAATGAACACTAGTATTCCCACAGGAATTAGTGCTTCTCTACCGATAACCTGTTCTGAGAGTATTTTAGCATATACTCTTACTTCCTTGTCTTTTGCAGCACATATCTTGTATTTAATTCTGTAAGTTAATCTCTGGGCAATTTCATACACTTTACTTGGGTCTTCGAGCACTACTGCTACAGAGAAGACCGCGCCGTGGTGTCTTAAAACAACCTTGTAGGGGACTATGATTATTTCCTCGCCTTCAAGTCTACGCGCCTCTAAAGCCTGTACACGGCCGCCTCCAGGAGCCTCTATAGCTAGAGGTGTCACTAAGTCGTTATTCGGGTCTCTAATCGACTCAAGCCACTCTGCATTGAATATTCCTACTACTTTGAGTGCTTCTCCTTCGAACGTTAAGTAGTCTCCTATACTTATATTATACTGAGTTGCCAGTATGTCAGGTATTAAACACTCTTTTACATCGTCTGAAGAGAAGTACTGGCCTATAATATAGCCTTTCTTGAGAGCGTCTTCAATATATGTGTACCTCTCTCCTTGAGAGAGCCCTAAAATACCCTTTACAAAAATCATTCTTCCCTTATAGATTAGCTCGTATCCTTCTTTTCTCTCACCGCCTCTCATTACTTCGGGCCTAATAAACTGTATTAGTCCCCTTTCAAGATACGCTCTAGGAGCTATTGCTTTAATAATGTCTGAGAGCTCTCCTTTAAACTGTGTTATGGCCTCAAGTGGAACAGGAGCTATTTCTCCACGTACTATCAGTAGGCCGTCGTAGGTTATGGCGTGTTCGGGTAGTTTGTAGTGTTCTATAAGAGTTACGATTTTAGTAGTTGTAACCGAGAGTGTACTGACTAGAGTAGCTACTACGACCATTAGCGAGACCATTGTTAGTCCTGTTCTAAGTTTACGTCTCCTGAGGTTACCCGCGCCTAGAGAAGCAGCCATTATTAGTGCGCTAGCTCTGCTTATGTCAGAGAAGTGTACTCCCGTAGTTTTCAGGCGGAACTTCTTTGCCGTTTCAATAACCCTTGACAGTATTAGCCCGAGAGGTGCCATTATAACAAATATCAGAACAAAAGCTATCACAACTAGGGGCGCATTTGATGCTAGCGCAAGGGCTGGGTGCACAAAGTACATTATAGAAGTCGAAGTGACTAGGAGAAGTGCTATTGCGAGAGCTCTCTTGCGCAGCGACTCGAAGTTAAAGAACAGTCTTTCGGCGAGAAACGCGAATGGTAAGGCTAGTAGAAGGAAGATTGCTGCCGCGAAGCTTGTATCTATCATTGTTCTCCTGAGGTCGTCGTATACTGCTCTATAGTAGCTCCAAGCAGCAATAGCTAGAGCTATGCCTTTCTCATACTTCTTCTTGGCTATAGCTTCTTCTGCTTTCTTGAGAGTCTCGTTGGCTATCTCAAAGTAATGTAATATTGTAGGCAAGTAGAGCTGATGAGCCAATGCTTTGTGCATGTACTGGCTACATAGTAGCTGGAACTCCTTGGCGTAGACTAGTGGAGAGCACTTGATTAATACTTGCTCACAGCCTGTAGGTGTTATACCGTATCCACTATTAGTGAGTACTACTAGGTGGTATGTTGAGTAAGATGGGAATATTATAACATCCCATGGAGGACCAGGAGGTATTGAGGGATCTGCACTGACATAAATTGCAACGTAAGGTCTCAGAGTTTCTCTAGACATTGTGTGCCACTTGAGGTCATAGTTTAAGCCAAAGTATCTTGTGCTGCTCTTAGTGTTGTGGTTCACTACGAGTATAACCGGTATCAGTGGCTGTAGAGACTCTGGGTCAAGGAGGTCGGAGAGTATTATTGTAGCAGCCTTGAAGAGCGAGGTTCTCACTGTATATTCAGGGGCATTTATTCTAACGCGGAAGCTTGGGAGAGCTGTATCACCCATGTTAGGCATGTATCTATCTCCGGTCTTGTAGTCAAACTTGTATGCATAGAAGCTGTAAGGACCTCTATTGTGTGGAGCAAGCGCCTTAAGCACAGCAATACCATGTTCATCTGTCTTAACTATAATTTGGTGGTTTACACTAGATGAAATAAAGTTAAACTGCGCCACTACTAATGCCTCGGGCACCGGGTGATACCTCTGCTCTGCCTCTGAGTACTCTTCGACAGAAACTATTGCTTTCGGTATGTTACGCTGGTCTACTCTACTGAACTCTAGTGGGAAGGGCGCGTCAGCTGAAGCAAGTTTCTCTAGCCATACTACGGCAATAAACGCGTAGTAAATAGAGTTAGATAGCCGTGAAGCCGTGCTCATGTAGGTGTCCGCTGGAGTGCCTCTGAGTGGAGAATACGTGTCTGCGGTTATAGCTATACCGTATCCTCCAGCCTGCACAAGAGGCTCTATTTCAAAGTATTTTCTCCAGAGGAGCTGGTAACTATCTGGGTTATAGTAGGGTGAAGCTGTTATTATTCCTTCTTGTGTAATAAGGTTAAAGAGAACAGATTTTTCTTTATATAGGAATTCTATTAGATCCAGTATACCAAAGTCGGGGTTGCTGAAGAAACTTTCTTCGGTGAGCCTCTTACTTTCGGGAGTTGCTCCATAGAAAGCTCCAGCGTCGAGTAAGGCTATACGTGTTTCGCCTTTAGGCTCGTAGTATGCAGATGGGTCTAAGTGAATCATTAGCTTAATGTCTGTTAAGTTTATTGGAGCCAGAGGCTTTTCAAAAGCATGAGAGAAAGCAAATTCTCTCGCACCCGCGAGAGCTTGGTGATGTCCTGAGAAAGCAATAAAAGCTACAGTACGTAAAGGCTTTTCGTCCTTAAATAGCTTAGCTATAGCCAGTAGAGAGGATATGCCTAGTGCTTCATCTGCACCAGGAGACCAGGCCGGAGCAACAGACCATGAATCAAAGTAAGCTGTCAATGCGACAACTTCATCAGAATATTTAGAGCCTTTCTTGAGCGCTATAATGTTATATGCTGCAACATTCTCGAAAGTCATATTCACTACTATTTTTGCCTTAACTCTTTCTCCAGCATCGAGCTCTGAGAGGATATCCTTGAAGTCGTTCCAGTCTACAGCGAGCCTAGGAGCGTATATAGGTAGCTCAGAAAACTTGTCTGCTGCCTCAATTTGAGTTACACTTCCTGAAAGAGGATTAACTACAAAGATAATTGCTTTAGCGCCTAGAGAAATAGCTCTCATCCACTCATATCCGCTGTCGAACTCCATGACCACGATCTTGTTGTCAATATCCTTCCCGTTCATTTCTTCTTTGCCGTGTCCAATGTAAACTAGCTCAGCTGTAATACCGTTAGGAGTATAGCATGTTTCAACAAGGTTAGGGACCAAAGCATAAGCTTTAATGACCTTATGATAAGGAGACAGGATCTCAACATAAGAGCCATAGTCTATTGGAACCGTTACAGTAAAGTTCTCTACATAAACATCATACCCATAGCTTTTGAGAGATTCGACAATGTAGTTTACTGACTCGTAGTAGCCCGGATAGCCTACAACTCTAGAGCCTCTCGAGGCGAAGAACTCTAAGTGTGTCCTTACTTCAGTCGAATAGTACTTGGAAAATTCATTTAGCTTAGTTTCATAGGCGTCTCCCGCGGACAGAAGAGGTAGTTGCATTTGGGGTATACATAGTATAGTTAGTACTAGAATTAATGCAATGGTCTTTATGTTACCGGATCTTACAACCGGCATCGAATCCTATTCTTTTAAACAATCTAATTAAATTTTCGCCGACAAATAAATTCCTTTCTAACTTTAACTTAAAGAAGAAGCCCTAGACTACGTATAGTTCTACTTCTACTGAGTACTCAGCCGGATAAACACACTGAAAACACTTTCAACTGAATACTTATTTAACTATGTAAAATTCAATATATTAAGTGGTAACTGTAGCAGACTCCACCAGTCTGTTCAGTATATATACTTTACTGTAGGGTTTAAATAGTTGAGTTGTTATAACTCTGCGACCCGTATGTCTGAAGGAACTGGTAAGACCGAAGTGACCGAGAAGGGACTAGCTGCCTACAGACTGCCCATAAAGGGTCTAATACTAGGCATAATCGGAATGCTCCTCGCTGTATGGATTATCAAAATAATCGGCCCTGTCAGCGGCTTCCTACCCACAGCTGAAACATCATTAATGTTCATTATCCTCATAGCCTTAATAACATCATTCCTGCCTCCTAAGCTCAGGCTATCAATGGAAGACTATGTAGTAATCTTCGCTATGATCTACGCGGCTCCAGCTGTGAGCGATGGTTCATTATTCTTCTCTCTACCAATATGGATTCATACAGATGTATATTCCTGGCTCAACAGTATGAAGGCACAAGGCCTAGTGCCTTCTTGGGTCTTCGGACCCAAGGAACTATACGACTTAGCTCTTAAAGGAGGAGTATCTCCACCATGGGGACAGCTAACCCCATGGATACTGACAGGATTTGTTGTCACAATAGCTTACGCTCTAGCCTACATGCTCGCCGCCGCTGCCTTCAGAAGGCAGGTAATTGAAGTAGAGAGAATAGTCTTCCCGGTAGCTACAGCCACATACACTTCAGTAATAAGCGCTTACGCGGTGGGAGAAGAAGCCAAGGCCCCTCTACTAGGCACTAAGAGAAACTGGATGATTGTAGGACTCTTAGTAGGATTCCTCCTAACAGCCTTCACTGAAGGATACTTAGTCTCAAGAGTAGCACCCTGGCTACCAGTAATACCAGGCACCACTGATCTCTCGCCACAACTATGGAAAGCCGTGCCCGGCCTAATGCTAGACATGTATTGGAACAGCTTCTTCCCATGGAGCTTCTTTGGATTCTTCTTCCCAATGGAGAGCCTGATAGGCATCAGTATAGGCGCTATCGTAACATACATGATACTGCTACCACTAGAAATTAGAATGGGACTAATACCTTCGTTCGACATGTCCATGAGCAAAGAAGACGTATGGTTCTATGCGTTCAGAGTTGAGGGTTTCAAGTTCTTCTTCGGAGCAGTAGCTATGATCAACGCTGTAGTGATCGCATACTATATTACAGGTCTCAAGTCACTAAGAGAAACATGGAAAGAGAACCCTGAAGACGCATTCGGCCGCTACAGAACAACAGCCATACTAGCTATTGTAGGCATACTTGTGTTCCTAGCAGTAGGCGTAATTTTTGGAGGATTCCTCCCAGCAATATTCCTCATAGCACTAGACATACTGTTCCTCGCCAACATGTTCTGGATACGCGGCATTGGAGAATGTAACTTAATGTGGAGTGTCTGGGCCGTCTACTTTATGGATGCACTACAGATTTGTGAAGTAATGGGTGTTGTCCAGAGAGGTGTAGGTGAAGTAACACCTATGCTAGTAGGAACATACGCTCCAATGATGCTAGCATTAGAGACTTCAAGTATGGCTGGAGTAGCCTACATGGAGACAAGCAGATTCGCTTTCTTAGCCAAAGTCAGTCCCAAGAAAGTTGCAGCAGCTCTCATAGTAGGCTTCATTATTGCATACTTCATTGAATCCATTATTTCAGCTCAGTTAACATTCCAGTTCGGCATAAGGCACGACTACTTTGGTGCATGGGGCTACGGATACTACATATTCTTCTATCCATATAGAGCTATTCACCAAGTAGACGTTATTGAGGCCTGGTACTCGCTAAGCGGCGCAGCTATACCCTTCTATGCCTTCTGTTTCATACTAGGCTTCGCATTAACGTTCGCTAGATACAGGTGGGCTATACCAATAAGCGCTATCGGTCTAGCCTTCGGCATGGGCCTAGATCCATGGAGCTTCGGCTACACGTTCATACCATACCTCGTCATCAAGTGGCTAATGCTCAAGCTAGGTGGCACTAAGCTAGTAGAGCAAGTAGGTGCACCATTCTTCGCCGGTGCCTCTGCCGGAGGAATGCTAGCAGCCTTCTTCGCAGGCATTGCTGCATACTACCAGGCAATATACGGAGGATAGGGTAATAAAATCTTAATTATTTACCATTATTTTTTCCAAATCTACTTTCTGACATAAGATTGCGTTTACTTGTTTTTAATGTAGAAAGATATAGCTCTAATTTACTCTAATTATTCTAACAAGAATTTCTATCGATGATAAAATATTTATTGAGGAGGTTAATTCAGAATAATAGCTATGATGACTTCAAAATATTTGCTAATGGGGCTAGCAGCAGTAATACTAGTTCAGCTAGCTCTAGTCCATAGTCAGCCTAGCATATATATTGAAGTAAAGGGTGTCGTAAGAGATGCTGTAACAGGTAAGCCTCTGGGAGATACAATTATCGTAGTCTACAATAGGAGCGCGGCAAAAGCTTCTCCAGTGCTCATTAAGACCGACAGTGAAGGCCGTTTCTCTATAGGGCTTATTCCTCAGTTGAGCTATACTCTGCACTTTATTCATGCCAATGAAAAAGGTTTAATAGACTATGTTCCTGCATGCCTTACTATAGAGAAAAACGCGGTGTCAGTAGAGTGTGAAGTGAAGCTCTATCCTGGTGCAGTTCTATGCATTAAAGGAGACCTATACTATATTGGCGGAGAGGTTTCGCGGTGGAGGCGCTACGTTGTCTTAAATGTTGAGAACCGGAGGTACTCTGAGGTATTTTCCTGTGGAGAAGCTGTAGTCAAGACTATTACTGGTGAATCTGGTCGAGTTAAAGTAAGTCTGCTAGACGAGTACGGATCTGTACTGTACTTTGTGCTGAAGAACAGTCCTATATCGAAAACACTCAACGAAAGTATTGTTGTAGTTCCCGCAGACTCGCCTATAGTTATTTTAGCTACAGCGCCCGCTAAGAACTACAGGACAGGCTACTTCGATGAAGTACACTTCTACGTAGATAATCCTACTCTAAGGAAGGGGCTTTCTCAGGGAACTTTCCTCGTATACGATATTACAGCTGACTCTCTCAGCTACTGTATTAAGCTAGTTGAAGAGGATATAAGGAAGCTCGAGTCTATGGTAAACGAGTTCGAGAGTATAGGCTTCTATGTCGCTGAGGAGAGGTACAGGTATCTTGACGAAGCGAAGAGGCTTGTAGAGAGAGCTAGAAGCTACATTATAGAGACTGGAGTTGAAGAAGCCTTAACTATGCTGGAGAAAGCTGACGCTATTGTCTGGCCAGGTGAGAGAGGTATACTTTACAACAGGCTGATGTTCATGAAGCTCGTCGCTAAAGAAAGTGCAGCAGTACTCCCAGTGTTACTTGCTGTATTCGCTATAGCTATGGGCATGTTCTTTCACGAAGACTTGAAGAAAAAAATAGCTACGACGGTAGCTTTCTATGTGTTGTTCCTCGTGCTCTTCATATATTCTTATCCAGGCTTTAAGCTAATAGATGCAACTAAGTTCACTGTAAGCACTATAGGCTCGCTGGCTGGGGCGCTAGCACTTTTCTTCGTGCTTCCGCGCTACTTTAAGGAACTCGAGGTTCCGGGTAAGGCGTCGTTTTCAAGTATTGTGGCAATAACAGCGTCTATTGCTAAGAGATATGCTAGAGTAAGGAAGCTGAGGACAACGATTACTATTTTCTCGCTGGCGATACTGATATGGGCTTTCACAGTACTCACATCTGTCTCTACAATACACACTATTGTTTCAGAAGCCCCAGTCAACGTACTCTACTCGGGTACAGCAGTTGTTGTTAGAGCATACTACAAGGATATGCCTGAGTCGCTGTCTCTACAAGATACTGGTCTCTGCGAGCACTTCTTTAAGCCGAAAGTACTCGCTGTTAGAGCCTACCTCAAGCCTACTTTTGCCGGAGAATCTAAGATCTATGTTGGCGGCAGGAGAATAGTATCTATTATGGGTATAGGGCCTGAGGAACGTGAGTTCTGGCTTAAAGGAAACGTGGTTGAAGGAGATTTAGCTAAACTCGATGATGAGGGAGTGCTGCTACCAAAGTCTCTTGCATACAGGATTGGAGCAAAGGTAGGCGATAAAGTAGTGCTCTACATAGAGAACAGGATCTACGGTGTTTACAAAGATACTTTGACAGTAGTAGGCATATACGACGATGCTGCTGTAGGGAACTTGGACATAGATAAGAAGCCGGTACTGCCCTTCATTCTCTCTGGAGAAAATATCGTTTACTGTAATGCGTCTAGTACAGTTATTGTCAGCTGGAAGTACTTGATGTACAGGCTGTTCCCCGACACGAAGACAGGTATTTCCCGCGTATCGAGCGTATACAGTATAGCTTTAGTTCCTGGAAGCGGGGTCAACGTAGAGGCGGCTACAAGGAGTTTTCTAGAGTGCAAGGGTATAGGCTACTATGTCGCAGTAGTTAAGGATGGTTCTGCTCGCTTTTACCACTTCGGTGAGCGCATGGTTATAGTAGGTTCCTACGAGCTACTGTTCCCAATACTAATAGTAGTCGGCAACGTAGCCGTAACAATGTACAGTATTGTTAGAGAGAGGCACCGCGAAATATTCATACTCAACGCGCTAGGCTACAATCCGCTGCAGATAGCTTCCTTGTTCTTAATGGAGTCTATTATCTACGGACTAATTGGGGGAGGAATAGGCTATATTTCTGGTATAGTTACATACAAGCTTATGACAACAGAGTGGTTTAAGCCATTCCAGTTTATTGTGAGAGAAAAGCTCGAGTGGTACTGGAGTATAATTGGTGTCACGCTGTCAATAGTAATATCGATGCTGTCTTCATTCAGGCCAGCTCTCTCTGCAGCCTACAAGGTTTCTCCGACATTATTTAAGAAAGCTAAAGTCACTGAGGAAGAGAAAATCGAGCGTGAAGAAAAGTACTTAGTCACATACACTTCGAAGACCATTGGCATGCCTATACGCGTACACGAGGACGAAGCAGTAGTCTTCTACTCATATCTCTACACTAAGCTCAAGGATCTGGAGGGAGGAGTTATTGAGCGTATAGAAGACTTAGAGGAGCTCGAGGAAGAAGAGCACCCCGACGGCAAGCGTGTAAAGAGATTTAAGTTCAAGTATGTTTCAGACACAACTAAAGGAAAAGTTGTCATCGACTGTGAGCTAATAATGACGAAGATGCCTAAGACAGACTACTATACAGTAGAGCTAGTAGCTAAGCCGAAGGAAGAAGAAATCTCAATAGTCTACATAGACCAGGCGGCGGCAGTCATTAAGGATATAGTAATGGGCTGGCTGAAGGAAAGAAAGTTCCACGTAGGCTAGTTTTCTTTCTTTAATTCAATTTCACTAACTATATCCTAATATTTATTATTAAGTAATATTTAGCGACCAGTTATTGGAGAAGACGATATTCCTGAGGGGAGAGGAACTTTAATTCTTATTTTCGAGTCCAGTGAGGCTATGGAAGGTGATGGAAGTATTAGTCTTACTTTAAACTTTATTTCGCGGTCGAGAATTTTTACTGAAATAATATCGCCTATATTGAGGAGTTTGCCTGAAATATTCTCAACAACTATTTTCTCTAAGTATCTCCTTATTTCATCGACGGTGTCGGGGAAATCTTCGATTGCTTTAGATAGTTCGTGGAGTACTTTAGAAGATTCTTCGTCTTGGTAGAGGTCTAGTATAATTAGTTCAGCTATTTTCTGCTCAATGTAGACTACTTCGGGGTTTTTGACTACTACTGGTTTGTCTGGTAAAACTAATGCTACTGTGAAGTCTATTGGGTGGCCTAGTACAGGTATACTGACTTTGTCTCCCTTAACTACGGCTCTGCCTACGAGTTTTTTAGCAACATATTTTGCGAAGTACTCGTCTATAGTGACTGATAGTGGGGGTACGAGTACTACTTTCTGAGCCTCGCTGACTTCTATTTTTCTCACTTTAACTAGTTCCCCTAGTTTTACGCCAGCGTTGTTTCTAGTAGTTTCATCTATTCTGATTAAGTCTTTTTCATTATAGGGCGTCTCCTGTGCAACGGCTACTGTTTTTCTGCTGCCTTCTATTTCAATAACTTCTCCTGGACATGCTTCGAGTTCTGCTAGAGTCTTGGAACTTACTCTAGCTAATCCTTTCCACTTATCAGATTGAAGGGCTTCAGCTACTTTAAGTGAAATTTCTCTAGAGACCACGTACTACACTTTCTTAAAATATTTTAAAAAGTATTTTTAGCTAAGGCGATATAATATTCTTGGTCTTGATTTTTTTCTCTATATAAAGACTATTTAGGTAAGTTAACTGAATAGGTGTTCGGCTTTACTAAGTCTTTCAGCTCGTAGACTAAGTAGCCGTCTTTTTCTAGGTCTTCACGGCTATCTATATCTAGGCCTACTAGGCCATAGTACTTTGTTGGGTAAGGTAGTTCTTTTCCCTTTTCTTCAAGCTCTGCTAGTATTTTATAGGCTTCTTTTCTATTGATGTTTTTCCACTTGACTTCTAGTAGTACTGCCTTTTTCTCTTTTCTGTCTAGTGCTACGACATCTATTTCTACTCCTTTTTTCCACCATCCACCGACTTTTAGCGGCTTGAATGGTAGTTTTAGTCTTCGAATACACTGTTTAACGATTTCTTCGTAGACCTGCCCCATGTAGGTATTGAAGTCTTCTTTAACGTTTTTAATCACTTCTTCTACTTCTCCTAATTCTAGTATACTTTTATACGGGAAGACGTACTTAAACCAGAATTTAAAGAAGTTGTCTTTTATTCTGTATACTGCTCTACCTCCTCCTACTGGCTCTTCTCTTTCAACTATGTCGAGGTCTTTGATTAGTACGTTTAAGTAGTAACTTAAAGAAGTCTTTGATGCCGTGAGGCTTCCGGCTATTTCGCTAAAAGAATTTTTTCCTGAAGCTAGTAGTCTGAGTATTTCAAAGTATGTTACATGTTCTCTTAATTCTGTTTTGAGGAGTAGTTCAGGTTCCCAGTAGAGCGGTGACCTATTATCGAATATTAGTCTAGTAGCTTCATCAGCCCAGCTGTTCGACTTGATTAGCGACAGGTAATAGGGTGTGCCGCCGAAGACTCCGTAGAGCTCGGCTGCTTCTTTTGGACTAGCTTTAACTCTGCTAGAGAGGTAGCTGTATGCTGTAACGAAGTCGAATGGTTTTATTTTAAGGAATCCTGTCGCTCTGCCGTAGAGAGGTTGGCGGTAATGAAATATTCACTCCATGACTCCTACTGATGATCCTATGCACACTATCATTATTCTAGATGAGGCCGACTCTTCGTCTACTATTTTCTGGAGCTCTGTTATAGCTGAGCGGTCTACTTCCAGTAGCCTCTGAAATTCGTCGAGTACAACTACTACTCGTTTTTCTCTAGCGTATTTAAATAAGGTTCTAAAGATTTCTTCCCAAGTAGGGTCGAGAGAAAGCCTTATATTGAGTTTTTCGTAAACTATTTTAGCTAATTCGCTTCTAAGAGCTTTAGAAGACATTTCAGAAACATAAAAGTAAATAGCATAGCTTTTATTTTCTAAAAACTTTTTAATTAAAAATGTTTTACCTACTCTTCTTCTTCCGTAAACTATTATGAGAGAAAAACTTTGTTTCCTATACTCTTCCTCCAAATATTTCAGTTCCTCTTCTCTATTGTGGAAACGTTCAAACATATTAATCATTAATAAATTAATGTTTTTCTGCGGCAGCTACACAGTGTTCTTCTCGAATATAGTGAAGATTCTTTGAGTATTTTCAAGGTAGTAGTATTAAATACTTCAGAAGAGAGCCGAGAAGCGATAAGAGTGGCTAGTCTCAAGAAGTTAAAATCACCCTACACGGCTGTCAAACTGCTAAATTCTCTTAAAGGACTCTATACGCTTAAAGAATTAGAGAAAATACTGGAAATAAATTCACATATTTTATGGCGATATACAGCTTTAATAAATATTCCCGAAAAGAAGACTTTGCAGAAAATTATTGAAAAATACTTGAAAATAATCTAGTAGAGAAAATTGTGAATAAAGTGATTTCAATTAATTCTAGAGGCTACGTTGAAACACGGCGATACCTCTATGATGTTCATTTCCTGGGAATAGTAGGATAGGATATGAAGTAGCTAGATTCATGGTCTCAAATTCTATAGACACTATTTTTATGTACCCTAAAGAAGATGCACCTCTAGCTTTAGCTGTATCAGAGTGGCTTAAATGCAAAGTATGTATAGGCTTCTCTGAAGCGAAACTGTCTTAAGAAATATTCTTTTTTATCCTATGTCTCTTGGAGAGAGGAAAAAATAGTTAATATTTATGTTCCTAGAGGCGTTATTGAAGAAGACGATAAAAATGATTTTAGTGAAAAATATTGCTAAACTGGGCTTCTTAAAAGCTATAGTAGATCTGCTAAATTATCTGAAGGCAGATATTTGGAGAATATTTGTAGTAATCTCGCTATCAGATGAGTGGAAGAAGAAGGCGATCGAGTATGGTATTAATAATATAAAAGTACTTAAAGAGATGAATACTTAAATAAAAATATTCAACCTTTGTTAGTTACATGTTTCGGTTCGTATGTCTTTTTACTTGTTTTTTATACTGGTGTTTTCTTGCTTCTCTTCTTTTTCTTCTTCCTTTCTTTTGGCATTTTCTCAGAATATTATTTGTTTTCGCGGATTATTATAATTTATTATACCTCGGTGAGTATATGCTTAAATCAGTGCTAGACATGGAAGTCGATGGGAGTATACTTGCTTATGTAAACAGTAATCAGATATATGCTTGGTAGAACCTAAGTAGTGGATGAAAGTACCTCAAATTATTCTACAGGAAAAGCCAGACTATGAGAGGCTTGTTTCGGTTCTGTGGAGAGAAGAGCCTGATAGAGTTCCTTTCTACGAGCATTCTGTAGACGCAGAGGTAATAGAGTATTTTCTTGGAGTACAGCTTAGGGGAATGGATTTAAGTAAAAGAGAAAATAAGGTCAAGTACCTTAAGTATACTGTTAAGTTCTATAAAGGGCTGCGCTATGACTGTGTACCTTTTGAAGTAGGCCTTAATTTACCTAAAAATAATGTTATTTCAACCAAAGATACTGCTTTGTTGTCGAGGGGCACTAGGACTTGGACTGATGAATACAGGGGCGTAATAGAGAGTATTGAGGACTATGAGTCTTATCCGTGGCCTGATGTAGAGAATTTACTTGATTACGAGCTTTTTGAAATACTTTCTAAGCTATTGCCTGAGAACATGGGTGTAGCTGGAGGTACTGGTGGAGGAATACTTGAGCACACTATGCAACTTATAGGCTATGTCCCCTTCTTTAAAGCTCTTTACAGGAACAGGAAGCTAGTCGAGCTTGTATTCGATAAAGTAGGGAGACTCATTACAGAGGCAATGAAAATTATTGCTGAGTACGATAAAGTAGTAGTACTGCGCAATGGAGACGACTGGGGAATGAGAACCGGCACCTTTATTTCGCCTCAGCTAATGAGGAAGTATGTTTTCCCGTGGTACAGGGAAATAGTTGAGACGGCACATAAGCAAGGCAAGCCCTATATTCTTCACTCGTGCGGCAACCTAAAGGCAGTAATGAAGGATATTATTGAGATAGGCGTAGACGGTAAACACTCCTACGAAGACGCTATAATGCCTGTAACTGAAGTTAAGAAAATCTACGGAGATAAAATAGCTGTAATAGGAGGAATAGATGTAGACAAGCTAGCGAGATATCCTGTAGATAAGTTCGTGGAATACGTTAAAAATATTATTAGAGAATGTTGTCCTGGAGGAGGATACGCGCTTGGCTCAGGAAACACTATTACAAACTACAGTAGAGTAGAGAACTACTTAGCTATGCTCGAGCTAGGAGTAAAGTACGGTAAGTATCCTCGCTAGTACTCGACTACACTTTTATTTGAAAAGCTTCCCATAAGGCTCATTGCTGAAACAATTCTCCCCGCAGCCCAGTTAACTGGATCTACTCCTCTTCTCTTCAGGTTCTCTATTTTCCTCTTACTCATACGAGAAAGCACTTTATCTATTAGCTCAGGGTGTTCTTTCTTGATATGCTCTCTAGCCATCTTTTTACTATAGAAAATTTTTCCACAGAAGCACTTATAGATAACCGCCATGGTTATCAGTTTAACTAGAATAAAAGAAGGCTATGAAGTTAATATTTAAAATACTGCTCTGCACATAAAATAAAAACTTAATTACTGCTTACCAGGTTTTCTTACACGAGGTACAAGAAAAGGTGTTTTCTTCTCGTACTCTATGTACTTTTCACAAAAATCTGGCTTTAAGCTCTTTCTCTTCAATAAACTTCCTACATAGCGCGTATAGTAGTCTAAATACTACTACTAGAGAAAGAAATGAAAGAGTGCTGTAAGGTGCTCGGTATAGATAGATACATTAATTTAGGCTACGAGGACGGTTTCTACACCTACTCTGAGAAAACTGTTAAAGAAATGGTTGAATTAATTCGCGAAATTAAGCCGAAAATAGTTTTCAGCAGGTAAATTCATGAAAGCCACTCAGACCACAGAGCTGTAGGAATAGTTACTAGAAGAGCCTCTGTTCTCGCTAACTACAAGTACTATAGGAGGGGAGCAGAGCTTGCTGAAGTAGCTGGAGTCGAAGGACTATACTACTGGTGTGGCGGAAACCAGCCTTGGCTTCCTGAGTTCAAACCCAATATATTTGTAGATGTATCAAAATACTTGAAGAAAATTATAGAGTCTTACTTAGTGTTTAAAACTGTTAAAGGAATCGAGAAAGGTTTGAGAAGAAGTCTGGTAATTAGACTGTACAATGGGATTGTTTCGGGCTTCAGAATGGCTGAGGCTGTAGTAAAAGATACTAGTTTCTCAGAATGGATAAATGATCCTCTACTGTGTTTAGCGAGAAGCAAAGGTATACCAATTAAGGCTTAAGTAATGCTACCAGAGTTTGCCTAATGATTGATGGTAGTATTTTATGTTTTGGCCCCGCTACTAATTCATGTATAAAGTTTTTACAATGACTCAGTATTATCGTCTTTCTCACCCTAAAAGAGAGTTGTGAAGAAGACTTAGCTAAAATCAAGAAACTTGGCCTAAAAAGCCTGTTAGAGCATGGATATTTTAGTCTCAAGTAAACTCAAGCTAGGTGAGTGAAGATACTCTAAGTAGGACGAGTTCATCGATCTTGCTGAAAAAGTTTTCCTAATACTTATATAGCTCTTCCCTGAAAGTACTCCTCTACTGGTTTACTGAAAAATTAGAGATACGCTCTACGTCGACGCTGAAGGAAAACCTATTAAGTCTCACTCATGTGCCTCGGCTTCTATAGTAAGGATTTCCGGGATTATGCTCTAATATATTTAAAGTGAAAGAAGCTGTGAAAGAAGCTAGGGTCGAAGAAAAGAGAATCATGCTAGAACTTGAGGGATGTCAAGCGAAAATAATTTTGTTTAAATAGGTTAAAGCAGATCTGATAGCTTAAGGAATCTCCCGCCTATAATCCCTACGCCTGAATCGTAATATACCGCGAATATTATGTCTTTTTTCAAGAGAACTGCATCAGGGTAACTTGTGTCTCCGCCGCTCCCAGTATATATTATTTTAGGAGCAGCGTCTTTAAAGTCTTTTCGAGGATCTCCCACCATTACTTCAACGTATCTAGTCACATAGCCTCCGCTGTAGTCACAGTTACCGTAAATCAGGAGGGTCTTGGTCTTATTTAAAACTAGCATGTGAGGAGCATGAGCGTTTACAGGAAGCATACGCGGGTCTTCGAAGCTCTCGCCGCCATCAAAAGAGTGAGCTATACACGCGTTAGCCCAAGGAGCATCAGTCCTCATAACTGCTACAATATGGTCTCCTCCCAAGTAGGCTAAAGCAGTTTCATTAAAGCCTATTGCTTTACCGTTTATTTCCTCAGCTATAATACACTGCTCTCTCCAAGTCTTGCCTCTGTCTTCGCTTACAAGCAATACTGAAACAAAGGGGTTTTCTAAAGTAAATATCTCGTCTGGCGGCCTTTTTTCTCTACCAGCTTCTACTTCAGCGAGATAGCGCATATAATCCCACTTATTGACTCCTTTATGTCTTCTAGTCGGGTCCCGTGGACGATAGACAGGGAGCAGCAGGCGGCCGTCAGGAAGCTCTAAGACTTTTTCTGAAGTAGCGTAATACTTGTCTAATACTTTACGTGGCTTAGTCCAAGTACGCCCGTTGTCGTAGCTGAAAGATATGTAGACGTAGCACCAATTAGGCTTATGTTTAGGCTCAACGACGTCGAATGTAAGTACTAATGTTCCGTCTGAAAGCTGAGCTATATGCGGGTCGCGGTCATCGTAAGGAGTATCGATAATTACTTCAGGCTTACTCCATGATTTCCCGTCGTCCCAGCTCCTTACACACATTATTCTCCCAGGTGTATGAGGAGCATGTGAGAGGGCAGCTCTATATACTACCATTAGTTCACCTGTGTGAAGCCTAACCATTGAGGGAAAGAACACGTCTTCATTGTAAGTTCGCCCCGCCACTATAACGTCGCTGTGTACCTCGTGGTCAGCTAGCTCTGAAATAAACTCAGAGCTCCTGCCTTTAACAACAGGCCTGTCCAGCTGGCTTTTCTTCCACCTCCATACATTATTTTTCTCCATGAAAGTTTTTCACTAAATACATATAAAGAACTATCTGCTAGTAGTTAAGTAAAGCTATGTAACTATTTAGTAATCTATTTAAGAATATCGTTTTCTCAACTTACCATCAGAATACTTCTCTAAAACAACACTATGTCTAGTGAATTCCTTTAGGAAATAAATTTTCATAAAATACAACTTGAAAGCACATGTTTTGAAGTTCTGCCAAATTAGGAGCTTAAATGTTTTTGCTTTTAAAGTAATTTAAAGAGCATTAATGGAGAAACTATTTAATCAAAATCTTAACTTGACACTATTATCATAGTGAGAGTAATGTTTATATATTTAATAACTGTGGTTCACTAATGTGGATTATATAACTGTAGTTAGAAGCGAAGCTAAGGAATTAGAGAATATTAGGGGATGGATTCTTCTCTACGGTCGGAGAAAGGTGGGCAAAACTTTTCTCTTAAAGAATTTTATGAAGTGGGATGCTTACATAGTAGTCAGACGCGATCTTTCTTTGCGAGCGGAAAATATTAAAATTAACAATATTAAAGAGATTCCAGAAAAAGTAGGAAGCTTACTAGAAGAGGAGCGTATAGTAGTTATCGACGAGTTTCAAAGATTACCTGAAAGCGTTTTGGAGGATCTTACAGAATATCATCCTAAAGGTCGGCTAATACTATCGGGTTCTTCGTTAGGAGCTGTTAGAAAAATATTTGAGCCTAAGTCCCCGCTACTAGGCTTTTTTACACCATATAAACTCTCACTAATACAGCCATTAGATATTTTATCTGCTTTACTACAGAAATACAGTCCAATAAAAGCAGTTGAATTAGCGAGCTACCTAAGAGATCCCTGGCTAATACCTCTTTACGGAGACGAAGACATAACTACATTCATATATAAATATACGTGCAAGTACTGGCAAGTAGTCAAAGCTCTTCTCGGAGAAGTATTCGCCGAAGAAGAAAGGACATTAACTAAAATCTACGAAGCAATAATATCGCTGTTAGGTTCTAGAATATGGAAAATCAAAGAAATAGCGAATACTCTCTACACTAAAGGCGTTATATCAGAACCTAGTAGCAGCCATGTAAGCGGCTTTATGAAGAATTTAATTGAAATGGATTTAGTAGAAGCTATTAAACTATATGAATCTAGAAGAAAATACTATAAATTAAAGTCGCCAATAATGGAAACCTACTACTTCCTAGAAAACAAATACGATGTATCTGAAAGACAAGTAAGCTTAAGTGAAGTAAAGCCAGCACTTGAGTATTCAATTAGACTTCAAGTAGAAGACTATTTAGCAGACCTAACAGCGCAAATTTATGAAGGCAGAAGAGAGTACTCAGTAATGCCGGAAATCGACTCAATAATAACTGTTAGAAGGAAAATAAAAGCAGTAGTAGAAGTAAAGTGGGGTAATTACTCTAAAAAAGACCTAGAAAAGTTTTACAAAAAAACTGAAACAATTCCAGGCGAAAAAATATTTATAACAAGAAAAAAAGAAGAAAGCCTTTACAAAACAATTAAAATAATAGACGCAGAAGACTTAGCTACTCAAGTAAAGAGTATTATAGAGACTCGTCAAAAATAACCTACCTCCAGTAGAGAGGTTTTCTTTAGTGAATAGGTTTAATTAGAAGTAGGTTTTCCTCAGAGGATATGGGTTTAAAGAAAAATCCGGGAATGCTCTACATTCTAGTATCCTTTGTACCGTGGATTATATACTGGATTCTCTGCGGCATGGGCTACAAACTAGGCATCCTACTTTCCCTGATGTTTTCATTATTTCTCATAATACTTCAGGCTTATAAAAGAGAATTCTATTTAATGGACATAGTTTCTCTACTCTACTTTAGTATAGCGGCAGTAGCTACGTTTGCTTGGGGCTCGAGTATTTTTGTTGAGAAAAGCGGCGCACTAGGATACTTTACTCTGTTCCTTATGGCCGTTTTTCCATAATTATAGGAAAACCTTTCACCCTCCAAGCCTCTAAGAGAGACTACCCTGAAATATACTGTGGAAGCAAGCCCTTCCTACAGGTCAATTCTCTGATTACTGGCGTTTGGGCAGCAGTATTTTTAGCGAATACAGTAGTGTACTTAATTGTCGCTGAGCCTTTCTCAGTCATATTATCTAATATTCTAGTAGTCGCGGGAACAGTTTTCTCAATAGTTTTCCCACTTAAAGCTTCCGCTTATCTTGCCTCAAGAGAATTCAAGAAATACGACTGGAAAGTATAAACGAAGAAAGGCAGACGTAGAGGCGAACAAAACTACGATGTCATAGTTGTAGGCTCAGGAATAGGAGGATTGACCTGCGGAGCACTATTAGCTAAAAAGGGATTCAAGGTCCTCGTACTAGAATACCACTATCAAGTAGGAGGCTACTGCTCTTCTTTCAGCAGAAAAGGCTTCATCTTTAATACTGGAGTAGAAGATGTAAGCGGACTCTGGGATAAGGATCCAGTAAATTATTTGCTTCAACAGCTTGGACTGCACAAAGAAGACTTATTCGTTAGAAATACTGTGAGCTATATTTATAGGAATGAAAGAATAGAGGCTTCGAATTTAAGAGAGTTTATTGAAAGGCTTTTGCAAATGTTTCCGAGCGAGGAAGACAATATTCGTAGATTCTTCAGTGAAGCAAAAGAAGCATACATAGAGTGCTACAAGGAAGTAGATGTATATGGAGTACCTCTCCCAGCATGGCTCATAGTCAAGGTTTTTGGAGAAAAGAAGCTACTAGACTATCCTAAAGAACACCCACATTTCTACGACTGGATGAATAAAACGTATAAAGAGAAGCTAGACGAGTTCTTCACCGACCCGAACTTGAAGACAGTTCTCTGCGGACTACTAGGCTATATTGGAACCAAGCCAGAAGAAACCCCTGCGTCGTCAGCACTGACGGCAGCTGTATCATACTATCTTCACGGCGGATACTTTCCTAAAGGCGGTGCACAAAACTACGCTAATACACTGAAAAAGGTTATCGAAGAGTATGGAGGCACTGTTTTAATAAAACACAAAGTAGATAGAATTATAGTAGAGAACAGAGAAGTAAAGGGAGTAGTTTCACGCAATAGAGTCTTCAAAGCTCCTATTGTAGTAGCCAACGCAAACGCCAAGACCGTTTTCCTAGAGCTAGTTGAAGAAAAACACTTAGGCAGAAAGTACGTAGAGTACATTAAAAGCCTTAAAATGTCTCCATCATGCTCTATGGTGTTCCTAGGCGTAGACATGGATTTGTCGCACTACCCTACTCTACTGAAAAAACCTTGATGAAGGCTACGAAATAGTAATCAACTCTAATGCAGACCCCAGTCTAGCTCCTCTAGGTAAGGCGAGCTTAACAATAATAACTGGTGCAAACTACTATGATTTTCCAGTAAGAGGAACACCAGAGTATATGGAGAAAAAGATGAAGACAGCGCAGCTTCTCGTAAAGAAAGCAGAGAAACTAATACCGGGGTTAAGCAAACACATACTAGTACTAGACGCCGCGACACCAAAAACATTTGAGCGCTATACTCTGATGCCTGAAGGAGCAATATACTCTTTCGACCAGTCAATAAAAACTAGAAGACCATATTTCAAGACTCCAGTAAAGGGACTGTACTTAGCTAGTGCATCAACATTTCCTGGAGGAGGAATAGAAGCAGTCACAATAGCGGGAATAATATGCGCCCACGATATATGCGACTGGAAACTATAGTATAGGGCTAAAGAATTATAAAATATTCTTCGAACAATAGTAGTGGCCAGGTCTCTCAGCGGAGACCAACGTACTTTTTCTAAATGAGTCTGTGTATTTCCGCTATTTTCTCTGGAGATACTTTCCATTTTCTGTCATACGTCATGTAGCCGTTTAACTCGCCTTCAATATCGTAGAGCTGAGTATAGCAGAAGCCGGCTAGCACCTTTATTTTACTCATAGCCTCTACGATATCCCTATACTTGCTGAGAAACTCGAACTCGTCTTCAAGCAGCGGACCATAGTGGAAGAGAGGGCGGCTTACTAGAGGCTTGTAGCCTTTAATACCCCATCCACCCCACTCACTTATTACTATAGGCTGTCCTCTGTATTCATGGCCTCTAGCCATAAGAGGATGGTGCGGAGAGTAAGGTTCTTTCTTTTCGCTAAAGTATTTTTCCCACTTTCTGCGCCACTCTTCGCCAGTCATATTGGCCATAGAGTAGTCATGAATATCAACAACATCGGTTACCTTAGTGTGACAGTACCCACTATTATCTACAACAAGCCTAGTGGGATCAAGTTCTTTCAGCCTCTTCACTATAGTTACAATAAACTGCTGCTCGCCGGGATTATCGTAAATAGTGTATCTTTCATTGAAAGGCACCCAGGCTATAATAGAGGGGTGATTAAAGTCCCTCAAAACAATATCTTTTACTTCTTGCCAGAAAGGCTCGAGATTCTTTTCGATAAGACTCATTCCTGTATCAGGCATTTCTTCCCACACTAGCACACCTAATTTATCGCACCAATAGAAGTACCTAGGATCCTCTGGCTTCTGGTGTTTCCTAACGCCATTTAAGCCCAGCTTAAGAACTGCTTCAACATCTTTCCTCAAATCAGCGTCGGATGGAGCAGTATAGATTCCGTCAGGAAAATAGCCTTGATCTAAAGCAAATTTCAAGAAGTACTCCTTGCTGTTAATTAGAATCTTTTGATTCTTAACCTTAATTTCTCTTAAACCAAAGTACCCTTTAACTTCGTCTAAAACCTCGCAGTTCCTCATGATTCTCAAAACAAGGCGATACAAGTCAGGTGACTCAGGATACCATAGCTTAGCATAAGGTATATGGACACTGAGCACTATTTTCTTTCCGGATACCTTGCTAGAAGTCTCGGCGACTACAGCTCCAGCAAAAAGAACTTTTGCTTCAAGCACAGCGCCGGGCAGAGGATTATTGACGTAAACCTCGATTCTTGCTTCAGATTTCTCTACATCAGGGAAAACTCTATAGTACTCGATAAAGCAGTCTCCTACAAACTCGAGCCAAACAGTCTGCCAAATACCAGTAACTTTCATGTAGAGGCAGCCTCGAGGATGAAGCCTTGCATCCTGCTTCCCTCTAGGCTGATCACCATGTCTATCAACTACTCTTACAACAAGAGTATTTTCTTCCCGAATAACGTCAGTTACATCGAAGTAGAAGGGACTGTAGCCTCCTCTATGGAAACCAACATACTTACCGTTAACCCATACTTTAGCCTCATAGTCTACAGCTCCAAACTTAAGTAAAACTCTCTTAGACAAGTATTCCTCGGGAACACAGAACTTCCTCTTATACCACACTATGTCATGGGGCATAGGGTCATTTATTCCGCTGAGCTTACTCTGGTAAGGATAAGGGACAACAATTTTCCTACTGAAGTCTTTTCCAAGAAACCATTTCTCTGACTCTCCTAAATCATAGTCGTCGAACTCGAATTCCCACACACCATTCAAGTTAATCCAGTTCTTCCTCTCGAAATCGGGGCGAGGAAACTCGGGCCTAGGAATACTCACAGAAAACTATGCTGAAGAAAACATAAAATACTACTGTCACTAAACACTTATTCCACGGAAGCTAGTTATTATCGTGAGCTTACTCAAAGAAATATTCGGTGTAGAAAAACCTCTAATAGGAGTAGTACACTTACTGCCTCTACCCGGTTCTCCTCGCTGGAACTACAGTATGGAAAAAGTACTTGAGAGAGCACTCCAAGACGCCGAAGCCTACGAGAAAGGAGGATTCGATGGAATAATCATAGAGAACTACGGAGACGCACCCTACTACCCAGATAAAGTAGATCCAGCTACAGTAGCAGCAATAACCCGCGTAGCCACACTTATCGCCGAGAAAATAGAGATACCTTTCGGAATAAACGTTCTCAGAAACGACGCCGAAGCAGCACTAGCAATAGCCTACGTAACAGGAGGCCGCTTCATAAGAGTAAACGTTCTCACAGAACCCGTAGCAGCAGACCAGGGAATAATACAGGGGAAAGCTCACCTCCTTCAGCGCTACCGAAAACTGCTGGGAGCCGATCAGGTAAAAATATTCGCAGACGTACACGTCAAACACGCGTACCCATTCATGAAAAGGCCGATAACAGAGTCGGCGAAAGACACTGTCTACAGAGGACTAGCAGACGCACTAATAGTAACAGGACGAAAAACAGGTTCACCACCATCACCAATAAAAGCAGAGAAAGTAAAAAAGGCTGTACCACAAGTACCCGTCCTTGTTGGGAGCGGAGTAAATGAAAACAATATTATACAGTACCTACAGGTGTGCGACGGAGTAATCGTAGGTACAAGCCTCAAAATAGACAATAAAACAGAAAATCCAGTAGACTTAAATAAAGTCAAAAAACTAGTAAAGAAAGCTAATCAAGTAAGATAAAATCTCCAGCTAACAATCTTAATACCATGAAATATTTTTAAAGCAGTCCACTAAATACTAAACAAATACTGGTGTAGAATTGTGTCACATAAAGAAGAAGTAGAGCTAATAAAAAGAAGAAGTCTAAGAATGCTAGAATACGCGAAAAAATGTTTATCCACGGGAGACTATGATCTTGCCTCATTTCTAGCAGAACAAGCAGCTCAGCTTTACTTAAAGTCAGTACTCCTAAAAACTACAGGTGAAATGCCGAGAACTCATGTAATAAGACAGCTGTTTCACGCACTAAGAGAACTAGCTAAAAATAAAGAACAAATAGACGAGTTTATACGTAAAAACAGGAGACTTCTTATAGGACTCGAAGAAGCCTACTTAGCCACAAGATACTTCTACAGAGTATACGAAAAAGAAGAAGCAGAGGAGCTAGTAAAATTCGCTGAAAAGGTGATAAAAATTGCTAAAAATATTGAAGTCTAGGCTCGAACTAATCAAGCTAGCTGCCCAGTGGAAATACTGGTCGAAAAAAATAGCTGAAGCAGCTAAAGAACTGCTCGAAGACTGCGAAGTCTACGTATTTGGTAGCATAGTAGAAGGCGAAGCTGTCGGAGGAAGCGACGTAGACATACTCATTATATCAAATAAAGTACCTTCAAAGGCTAAAGAAAAATGGAAACTAAAAGCCGAATTAGAAGAGAAAGCAGGATTACCTCTTTACCATCCCTATGAAATACACTTGGTTAACAGAAAAGAAGCCGAGTGGTACATGAAACATATTAAAAAGAAAATTCTAGTAGAAATCTAAACTAGACCAAAACTTCTTTAATGAATTCACATAAAGATATTCTCTTAAGTAGATAGAATTAGAGAAAACATAAGAGTAAATCAGTATAAATAATGTAGTAAAGAAAGAAGCTGCTAATAGCAGAAAACACCTTAAACTAGAATAGAATTAATTTAAGATAAAAACATATAAAAAATTATCTAATAAGTATTAAACATTTTATTTTTAAATTAAGATTTCTCTTAGTACTTACTATACAACTGATTATTTCATTGGATTGTTTTAATATCTATGTGTTTGTCCGATAATGTAATAGATTTATTTGTGACATAATTAGCTAGCATAGATAATAATATTAAGAGGTATATTTACATATAATGTTTATTTTTAAAAATGATTATAAAAGAAAAGAATATTATTAAATAGTAATTAAGAATAATATAATATATGGTAGAATAGAAAAATTTATAAATTTCTAGATTTTTTGCTTTAAGAGAAATATGAGGCTAAGCTTAAAAAAGATATTGACACCAGTAGTGATGCTGCTCCTAGTAGCTGGCTTAGTGTGT
>Ga0180301_10000151_pt1 | contig 50952 bp, 52 predicted proteins | sample GuaBasSediGuay16_FD_121797 | JGI IMG/M metagenome (GOLD analysis project Ga0180301, IMG submission 121797) | Subseafloor sediment microbial communities from Guaymas Basin, Gulf of California, Mexico - Guay16, Core 4569-2, 12-15 cm | ecosystem: Environmental > Aquatic > Marine > Hydrothermal... | reverse complement strand
TCGCATTGCCCACACCACCACATCTCCTCGGCTGTCACCACGTCTCCGGGCTTCACCCACTTGACAGCCGACCCTGTTTTCTCCACTATTCCACTAAACTCGTGGCCTATAATACACGGGAATTTCGTCAGCCCGGGATAGATCATGTATCCCTCTTCATCGGTTTCGATGAAGTGTATGTCGCTACCACAGATTCCGCACGCCTTAACTCTGATTAAAACTTCGTCTGGCTTTGGCTCTGGGATTGGTCGCTCCTCGAGTTTCAGTGAAGGGTTTTTCCATACCCTGTTCCCTTCACGAACCTTACGTGTCTTCAACTCGGCTTCAGTTAACTTATATCCAGGCCTAGGAGAGAAATCGGCGTATACCACCGCGGCTTTCATAGTTTTAGGCAATAGCTTCACCATATATATTTTTACAACAAGGGTTATAAAAGACTTTACATGAAATACACCATAAATAGTTCTAGAAGCCTTGATAAAGATATTTACTGCAGGCTTATTAGAATCATAAAACTCCTACTTTGTATGACTTGATAAAGTAGTAGTTAGTGGGTTAACTAAAGTCGATGATTTCAAGGACTGCCCTTAAAACAGTTTTTTATCAGAGGTTTCAGGGTGCTACCTGTTGTTTGGAGGACTTTTTCTAGGGAGGGTTTAATCATGACTTCTGCCGAAAGATATCCGTTATATCCCGCGTCTTTGAGCGCCGTTAAAATCGCATGAAAATCAAGGTGTCCCATGCCAGGTGCAAGTCTATTACTGTCTGCTACGTGGACGTGCCCTATTTTCCTTGAAGCCTTCCGTATCGATTCCTCTATTTTAGGTTCTTCGATATTCATATGGAATGTGTCTAAGAGAAGTTTAAGCACAGGGGATTCGACTTCCTCCAAGACATTTAAGCTTTCCTCTACCGTATTTATCAAATTTGTTTCATAACGGTTTATGGGTTCGAAGAACAACTGTACATCCTTCTGCTCCGAGTATGCGCATATTTTTCGGAGACCCTTGATCATGAGTTTATAGGCTTCCTCCCTGCTTTGCCCCTCCTCGATACATCCTCTTATAAGTCCGATTACAACGCCAGCCTCTAATCGTTCCGCTAAATCAATAAACTCTAGTAGGCGTTTTACTGCAAGTTCTCGTTTCTCTCGGTTTGAAGAGGTGAGGCTAAGTCCTAAATGAATGTAGTTGAGACCTGTGCTAAGGGCTGGTATTTCAAGCCCAGATTCTGCTAGAATTTTCTTCACGTATGTGGTGTCTAGAGTCTTTGGATCTATGATAGATATCTCTATTCCATCGAAACCATACCTATTGACTAATGTAGCTACTTCTTCTAGGGATTTAGCTTTGGCAACCGCGTTAAAACGAGCCTCTTCTAACGTAACTGCTACCGCTAGTTTAAACAAGGGTCCGCCGCCTCCAGTCAGGATCTCCCGGCTTTGAGTAAAAGGATCTTAATTACTGTTGCTAGATGTACGCTTTACTAGTCTTTTTATCAAAGATGTGTATTTTATCCATGTTGAACCCTAGTTTAATCTTTTCACCCATTTTCGGCGCCTTATCCGTTGAAGTTAAGGCCCGTATCATCGTTTTATCTCCAACATTTACATGTACTATTACGTCTTTGCCTAATGGTTCCACGACGTACACCTCCCCTTCTATTTCTCCTTCCCCTATAATCACGTCTTCGGGCCTGACGCCGAATATTATTTCTCCTGAAGCACCCTGGTTTCTGAGAATGGTTGCAATGTCGGCTAGAAGTTTAAGCGAAAAAGGTCCAAAGTCTACCACTATCTCCTCTTCCCTTTCTACTAGGCTTCCCTCTATAAAGTTCATTGGGGGGCTACCTATGAATCCGGCTACGAAAACGTTTGCAGGCTTGTTGTAGAGTTCGTTTGGCTCCCCATATTGTTGTAGCTTCCCCTCGTTCAGTACAGCTATCCTATCGGCCATAGTCATAGCTTCCACCTGGTCGTGGGTAACGTATATGGTGGTTATTCCAAGTTCCTTCTGGAGTTTTTTGAGTTCAGCTCTCATCACAACCCTGAGTTTCGCATCGAGGTTGCTTAACGGTTCGTCCATTAAAAATAATTGAGGCTCTTTTGCTAGAGCACGGGCCAGTGCAACCCTCTGCTGTTGTCCACCACTTAACTGGCCTGGCTTCCTGTCGAGGAGATTCTCTATCCTCAGGAGGCGGGCAACCTCCTTTATCTTCTTATCTATTTCCTTTTTTGGGAGCTTCTTTAATTTCAGGGGGAAAGCAATGTTATCATATACCTTCATGTGCGGGTAGAGGGCGTAGTTCTGGAACACCATTCCTATATTCCTGTCTTTAGGTGGAAGGTCGTTTACTATATCTTTATCAAAGTATATGTAGCCAAATGTCGGCCTATATATGCCAGCCACCATTAGAAGGGTGGTTGTTTTGCCGCAGCCGCTGGGTCCTAGAAGTGCAACAAGTTCTCCGTCCCTTATCTCGAGATTAAGGTTGTCTACCGCCTTTACCTTCCCGAAATACTTCGATAGATTCTCAAGTTTAACGCTTACCATTTTACATCCTCCCCTCTAAAAAAATGTCTAATTTTCCTTAAAAAATTAGTCCATTTAAGTAACAACCTATGTAACATGTCCCTTCACCCACCTCATCTTCTCCAATACTTTATCCAGCTCCGCGACAAAAAATCCTATTGCATAGTCGCTGACCCCGCCAACCCATATCAGCAACTCCTTGTACTTTACTAAACCGTCTCCGAAGATCACCAGCGACCTGTCGCCGTATTCTTCCGTAAGCCCTTGAGGCGAAAGAAGGTAGTTGCTGACCGCCAGCAATTCTCCCTCCTCGCTGACAATTGCGAATCCATCCCGGTACGCGTAGTCCGTCAATATAACGCCATGCCATCCTACCAGGTACTCGTTGCTGGAAAGCTTAACTGTGTTGGTGGACCACCCAACCTTTAGCTCCCATTCTTCGTAAACTAGTATAGGTTCGAGGGTTTCACCGTCAATGGTTAGATCGGAGAGCCGTGCTACACACCGCCAGCAGACGTGTTTCCCCCTTATTTCTGGTCTAGTTAGGAGAACGGCTTTATCACCCTCTATCTTAATAAACGCACTATCCTTGTTTGATTGAGGGATGAAGGTTTCGTTGCCCTCTGATATGGTAAAGTATCCTTTCCTAAGCAGTTTCCAGCTAGAATCGTACTCCACAAACGCTAGCACATCCCTTCTATAGTAGTTCCTGTCATCGAGATAAAACCCTTTTCCGGTGTACAGCAGGTAGTATGACCCCTTGTTGTAGAATGCCCTTGGATCCTCGCTTCCAAGAAACTCCCATAGCCTCCTGGGCCACATTAGGATACGGGCCTCTATAGGTGTTTCAAGGCTGTTGTCGAGTAGATCATCTATTTTTATCTCGACGAAACCTATACTTGAGACGTATTTATAGTAGTCGAATATCATACGCGGGAACAGTAGAAGCCTATCGTTATGTAGTAGAGCCCCGGGATTGAAGACGGCTACAGGTTTAGTCCGCTTGTAGCCAGCAACTTTGAAATCTTCTGGACCTAGATAGGCCACCCTTTTAAAGATGTCTTCGACCAAGGGCTTCCTTACGCCACGTAGCTTTCTAAGCATGTTCTCCTGTTTTCTGTATAATTTCTCCTCTATCATAGCCTACCCTGCCTTAATTTATCTAGATTATTATCCCTTTACAGCGCCAACCAGCTGTAATTTAAGTAGGGTTTTCTGCGCCAATGCATAGAATATTAATACTGGCAACATGTAAAACAGAGCTACCGCTGCCAGCAACCCCCAGTCCACGTAGACGAATTCACCGATCACGCTGTATAGGAACACTGAAAGAGGATAAAACTCTTTTCTTTTAATGTAAGTATAGGCTATTAGGAATTCACCCCATCCGCCCATGAACGAGAATAATGCTACCGCAGATATACCGGGAGCAACGATGGGTAGTAGTATCTTCCTCCACGTCTGGAACCTTGTAGATCCATCAACCATGGCAGCCCATTCAAGCTCCCATGGTATGCCATCAAAAAATCCCTTTAGGATCCACGTGTCCATGGGTACTCCTAGCCCCGCCTTGATTAAAGCTACACCCAGAAGGGTTAGTAGACCTTTACCGTAGAGTCCTATCCTGTTTAGGATGTAGAAGAGAGCTATCAGGAGGATTACTCCGGGGAAGGCGTGTAACGCAACTATGAGCTTCATTGTCGCCATCCTACCTCGAAACTCCATTCTTGAGAGCACGTAGCCGGCAAGTGCAGCTACAGGTATTTCGAAGGCTGTTGTACCTAGCGCCAGTAGAAGCGAGTTCATTACCAAAGGCCAGATGTTCGGATACTCCGATAAACCGAATCTTATAGGCGCCCAAAGGAACCTGAAGTTCTCCAAGGTAAAGCCGTTAGGTATTATGCCAATGGCAGGGCCCTTGCTGATACTTTGTGCCACAAGCCAGCCGACCATCAGTAGGATAGGGGTTAACGGTATCAAGAGTATTGAGTAGACAACTATTATTGTTATCCATCTTCGTATACGCGCCCTCCTAATCTTGGATTTGTAGCTTGAATTCCCGTTCATCATGTCTACACCTCCACCTTTGATGGCTGCATCATCCTCTCGAACCCGAATATCTTGAAGAATATTACAATGAAGACCAAACCTATTATCACGAGGAATACTGAAAGGGCTGCACCGTAACCGTACTCCGCCGAATAGAATGCCCTCGAATATGCGTAGAGTGCCCACACCTCTACCCCAGCAGCCCTAGCTACACCAGCCCCGCCTGCCCATAAAGCTAGTATATGTTCATAGGATGATATCAGGCTTAAGGTTTGCCATACCGTGACAAAGAAAATCGGCCACTTTAAGAGAGGCACTATTATGTGTCTGATGACCTGTAGATCGGATGCACCGTCTATAGATGCAGCGTAAAACAATTCTCTTGGTATGGATGTTATGGCCGCCGAATATATTATCATTCCAAAGGATGCACCGACATAGCCGTTGACAACTATCATCAATATCTGCGAATATGGTGCCGTTAGAAGCCAGTCATGAGGGGCAGGTAGATTAAACATGCTGAGCATCTTGTTTAAAAGACCTATCCGCGGATCTATAAACCACCTCCATAGTAGGGCGTATATTACTGCTGGGGTTATCCTTGGTATCAGCCATGCTAACCTAATGGCCGCCGCTACACTTTCGTTTCTGACGAAGTATGTTACTAGTATTGCCAAGAGTAGGCTGAAGAAAGCGTTTATCATAAGCACAGAAGAAACATAGAGCACTGTTACCCGGAGAGCACTGAAGACGAATATGTCGCGTGTAAATATCCTGAAGTAATTTTCAAGCCCAGAAAACTCCATCCTGGTTATAGTCCATTGAGTTTTAGTAAACGATAAAACGATGGTAATTATAACTGGCGCTATCCATGTAAGCATTATATAGCCGAAAAATGGAAGTATGAATATATATGGTAATGCTTTCCTTAAAAAGCGTACAGGAATTTTAAACTTAAGTTCCTTTAGTTTCCTAACAAATTTCTCGAAAAAAGGAGGGAAAGAAAAAATATTTGACATTTTTTAAACCTCTCTAGACCTTCTACTCTCTCACCAGTAGCTGGTCTCCGAGCTCTGCCTTGGCAGCGTTTACGATTGCCTCCACAGCCTGGTCAGGTGTTACCTCTCCCTTCTCAACTTTCACTAAATATTCTAACAGTATGTCCTTGAGTGAACCCCACTTGGGATGGAGTACTGGCTTGCTTACTCCGTATTTTGAGGCGAAGGTGCTTACCTTGTACAGGAAGCCACCTTTCTCCACGAAGGGCGGATAGTTTACCGTTGAATAGCGTACTGGCAGGTGGCTACTTGTTATAGCGTGGTTGGTGTCGTATGGTGGTGTCGATGCAAAGAAGCAGAGCAGGAATGCTATCTCCGGGTATTTCGATGTACTTACGACATAGTATTTCCATGGACCGACCGTGACCAGAGGGGTACCGCCCTTCTCCAGTGCCGGGTAAGGTGCGAAACCTATATTCTCCCACTCGTATTCCTCTGGAAGTTTTCCAAGTTGCTCATGGTACTCTACTTTCTGCCATTCACCCCAGTGCCAGCTTCCGCCAAGCCAGAATAAGACCCTGCCGTTTACAAAGCCCATATGTATTTCTCTCCAGCTTGTACCTATCATAGTGGTGGGCAACACCTTGTATTGCTGTGCAAGCTTATAGAAGAGGGTGTACATGTCCTTTAACGCACTTTTATCGATTACAAGTTTACCTGTTTCTAGATCATAGAACTCGCCGCCAGCCAGGTAGTAGGGTATCTCTAGACTTGTACCCCAGTTCGGCCTATGATAGAAGCCCCACTCTACAAGACCTTTGTCCATAGCCTCCTTAGCTATGGCAGCAAGATCATCCCATGTGATTTCTCCACTCATTATTTTGGATGGCAGGGCGTTAATCTCGTCTTCGCTCCATCCAAGCTTCCTCAACACGTCCTTTCTAAAGTAGAATACTTGGCTTGCAACGTCCTGGGGAACACCCCATATCTTACCCTTATACTTTACTGCATCCCAGAGATGACTTGGTATGTCGGCGAGAAGATCCTCATACTTGTTTACATATTCATCTAAGGATATGATCCAACCGGCTTCGGCAGCTTCAACCATATCGATACCTGATATTATGTCCGGGGCTTCACCGGCTTCGAATGCGGCAACGAATTTGCTCTTCCAGGCACCCCAGTCGGACACATGTTCATAGTATGAATCGACTTCTATGGTCACGTTTATGCCTAGTACCCTAAGGAGGTTTTCAAGGATTTTAGCAGCACTCTTCAGGTTTTCGGCTCTATAGTAGTCTACTGGTGACCCAGCGCTCCATGCTGTTATTTTTATATACTTGTTTTTAAGGGATTGAAGCTCCTGTGTAAGACTTGTAACCTGGCTTTTTAGCTGATCGTTTTCGCTTTTTAGGGCATTATACTCCTCTAGTGGAACTCCTTTAGGTGCTACAGCGTATCCTATTGCAGCGCCAATAAGAATACCGACAATAATCCCGATAATAAGGTAGGTTGTTTTTTCAGACATAACTTGCCCCCTTTTTTACTATCTTTATAGTAATATTTCTTCTTCCTTATAAAAATTATGCAAAACATTTAATAATGCAAAATGACGATGCCATAATCCAAATAAACTAAATAAATGATTTCTAAAACATTTGTAAAAGATTTTTGGAAAATTAAATTATTAGCGGTAAGACTGCTACTTTTATTTGAACAATTAGATGCTGTTGGTAAACGTTTTGGATGCTGAGAGATTATATAAAAGTGTTACTGGCTGGGTATGAGCGTAATTCTCTCTGTTTCAAAATCCTCTAGAACGCATCTTCTTCCTCCTAGAACGTATTTCCTGCCGTCATCTGTTACAACTGTTATATTATACACTATCTTGTCAGGTGACTCATACACATCTGTTATCCATCCCTCTAACGTCGTCTCCTTCCTATCGTCCCCTATGAATCTTCCAGTCGCCTTTACCTTGACTTTTATACCCCTTGAAAGAAGGAATTTAGCGTCTTCGACCGCCCTATAGTATAGACAGTAGGTTCGTGGACGTGAAAGAAGGTCTTCAGGGGAGGTTACCGGCTTACTTGGATACCATAAAAAGTAACGGTAATATGTACCTAGTATGGGTAGAAATTCCTCGTTCTCTATGAGAAGAGCCGTCTCCCTCTTTTCTTTCCTCCCCCTATAGAGGTATTCAGGAATATAGGCTATACCTATCCTGTCGTCAGCTATGAAAACAGAAGGCGCCATGACGCTTCTAATCCTTATCATAGCATTGTTTTTGAATTTATTTACTAGGGATGTTGTCGCTGACTCGTTTGTACTGTAAATGACCATCGACGTATTTACACCGCGTTGTACTGCATTCCAAATGTTTTTATTCAGTGTTGTTAAAAAGGTGTCTATTGAGGCTGCTGCAAGGGAGTATGATGCGTCTTCTATTATATCCTTAATTCTTTCTATAATGCTCTTTCTACCCCGTATCGTCCAGAACGATCCCTTTCCCACACTACGTTTTTCCGTGGAAAGTCTACTTATAAAATGTAGCGCCTCTTCCTTCGCCTTAAAGTATTTTTCAGTTAAAATGTATAAGGCTTTTTCAGGGTCAATCGCCCTATATAGTTTCGGTCTCCCCCCTTGGGTCTCCACCAGCCCCTTTTTCTCCAATTCTGATAAAATAAAGTATATTCTTGAAATTGGAATCCCAGAGAATGTGGCTATATCCAGTGGTGCTGCGACATCAAGCTCCAGTAGTGCCTCGTATGCTCTAGCCTCGTTTTGGCTCAAACCCAGCTCCATTAACTTGCCTATTATCTTTCCTCTAATTTTCCCTAAGGTGTTTTCAGACAACTGTCTAACCCTTTTAGTATCATTTAAATAGTTATCAGATAGTAAAATATTTCCCTCACCGACGACTTCACAGAGGTTTCCATGACAATAAAAACAACTGATATATGGGAAATCTTATAGTTAAGACCATATGCAAAAAACTTTAAAGATTTTTCGAGGGTAAAAAAGTGGTGTTCATTTTGTTGCTAGGCGTGGACCTTGGAACAAGTACAGCGAAAGCCGCTATCTTCGATGAGGAGACTGGACGTTTAGTTGCATACGCCTCGAGGGAATACCCGACATATCACCCGAAGCCGGGATGGGCAGAGCAGGACACCTCAGACTGGTGGACCGTCGTCGTAACCGTCATAAGAGAGGCCGTCGGCAAAGCTGGTATAGACCCTAAATCCATTAAAGGAATATCTGTTAGCAGTCATAGAGAAGCCGTAGCATTGGTAGATTCCGAAGGCAAAGCATTAGGGAGAGTTATAATATGGCTGGATAAACGTTCAATACCACAGGCTCAATGGATTATCGAGAACTTTGATATTAAAGAAATATACGAGAAAACCGGGCTTGTGGTAGACCCCACGTTCACGGCCACGAAGCTCCTATGGTTGAAGAAGAATCTGCCTGAAGTATTGAGAAAAGCTAAATGGGCTCTGCAGCCGAAAGATTACCTTGTGTATAAACTTACTGGTCAACCTACTACAGACATGTCTGTAGCGTCCCGAACGCTTCTGTTTAACATAAAAAGGCTAAAATGGGCTGACGATCTCTTCGAGGACTTTGGTTTAGCCGAATACCGACACTTGTTCCCAGAACCTAGATACTCCGACGAGATAGTGGGTGAAGTAACCGAGGAGGCTGCCAGGGATACTGGGCTTGCGCCTGGAATCCCCGTAGTAGCTGGTGGTGGAGACCGTGGATGCGAGGTCTTGGGTTCAGGGGTCTTGGGTCCCGATAAAGTTGAGGAATCTACTGGAACTGGATCCACGACGGCAACCACGATAGACGCACCCATAGTTGATCCAGAAATGAGGGTGGTTGCGACCGTGCACGTGATTAGAGGCAAGTGGAGCATTGAAGCCGGTATGTCGACTGCCGGAGCCGTGTTGAGGTGGTTTAGGGACCAGTTTACCCAGGGAGAACGTATGCTCGCTGGCTTAACGAGGAGAAGAGCCTACGAATACCTGGACATGGAGGCTGAATACATTCCCCCCGGATCAAATGGTTTAATAGTGGTACCGTTCTTTGCAGGTGCTCGTTCGCCAAGATGGAAGCCGAAGGCCAAAGGCCTGATATTCGGGTTAACGGTGTATCATACTAGGGCCCACGTCTTCAGAGCACTTATGGAAGGTATAGCCTACGAGATTAGGAAGATCCTTGAGGTGCTGGAGGAGCTCGGTGTGAAAAGCCGGGAAATCAGGCTTCTGGGTGGTGGCGGAAAGACCCCGACATGGGCTAGAATAAAGGCCGATGTCACGGGAAGAAAAGCTGTTCTACTGGAGTTTCTGGACGCCGCATTAATCGGCGACGCCATACTAGCAGGAGTTGGAGCAGGCATTCTTGACGGTTACAAGGATGGTGTCCAAAGATTCGTGAGAATAAGGGATGTCATCGAGCCGAACCCCCAGTACGTCCAAATCTACGACAAATATTACCGTCTATATGAACGTCTAGTAAATGTTATAGATACATTCTACGAGGATGTAGATAAGTTAGTTGAACAGCCGCCGAGAAAGGTTCCCTGGGACATCGATGAACTCATACACCTGCTTTTCAAGCTTGAAAAATAGCTTTTCCAGTAAGGCTTCAATATACCCATCTCTATATTTTCCATGGTCTCGTGTGTTGTGCAGGGTAAAGTTAAAGTAAAAATTTTAATTAATGAAGAAAAAGTATTACTACATGGTGTGTAAAAAATGTTCGCAGTTAATGTCCGTAGAAGAGATTTAGATGCGTATTGTATATACACTTTTCCATGGAAGATCGGCATCGTAGCCTTCATGGCGAACCCGGCTTTCCTAAGAGGCGAGCAGGTTCGCGAGACTTTAGAAACACTTGCCAGTGACCCGTTTTTTGACGTAATTGAACTTAGCCCCCTTAAACCTGAACACTGGAAAGTTGCAGAAGAAGTTAAGGAGAATACAGGTGTAGAATATGCTTTAGGCGCCCAACCTATAATAGTGATACAAGGTGAAAACCCAAATGCCCTAGACGAACCTACGCGTAAAAAGGCGGTTAACGCCCTAAAAAAGGCTGTCGATGACGCCGCCGCCCATGGAATAAAGAAATTTGCATTTTGTAGTGGTCCCGACCCAGGGGCTGAGAAGAGGGAGAAGGCTAAAAATGCTCTCATAGAAAGTATCAGAGAGATAGTAGAATATGCCGGGGACAGGGACGTTTATGTAATTTTAGAAACCTTCGACAGGGAATGGGACAAAAAGTTGCTTATAGGTCCTCTAGATGAAGCCATAGAGGTGGCTAAAATTATCAGGAAGGATTTCAGCAACTTCGGAATACTATGGGATTTAAGCCATGCCCCCATGTTAGGCGAGAAACCCGAAGACCTGAAGAAATTCGCACCCTACCTAGCCCACATCCACGTCGGCTGTACTAAAAAGCTAGCCGATGGCTCACTAAGAGACTGGCATCCGGGCTTCTATAGGCCTGGAGCAATAAATGGCGTAAAGGAGGTTGCCGACCTTGTAAAGGTACTTCACGAGATAGGTTACAGGGGGGCCTTAGGTTTCGAAGTTAAACCCGAGGAGGGCCAAACATGGCTTGAGGTGGTGCATGCAGCCAAAGGCGTGCTTTACACGGCTTATGCTAATTACGTTTCAAAACTCAGGTGAGCCATATGGCCAAGATAAAACTCGTCTTCGAGAAGGCAGGCGAGGTGATAGTCAAGTTAACCAATAAAAACCCTAAGACCGTTGAAGCAATATTAGCTGCAACACCATTTGAGAGCAAGGCGATGCTCTGGGGCGATGAGGTATACTTTACTACACCTGCTAGAGTAGGTGAAGAAAACAGTCAGTCGACAGTCAATCTAGGCGATGTAGCATACTGGCCTCCTGGCAATGCTATATGCCTGTTCTTCGGCCCTACACCTATAAGTGGACCCAACGGGATAAGACCCGCTAGCCCTGTCAACGTTATAGGCAAGGTTGTCGAAGGCATAGATGTTCTAAGGAAAGTAAAGGACAGCGAAAAAGTTAAAGTGGAAAAACTCTAATAAACTAGTTCTTTATTTTACAAAAATGGCGCCAGAAAGCCCCCTGCTTTAGTGGGGGGGGTGAATGGCGTCGATGGGGTTAAATAGAGGAGTTTCAAACAGCATTTTCGGGGGATGGACACCCTCCGTAATGGAGGCATGTCCATCGGGCTGGCGGCACAGCCATTGCTTCAATGAATCCCCCACTTAAGTAGGAGGAGTGTCAAGGTTTATATGCCGATAGTAAGTGTTCCAGCGGGACCCTCTTTTTTAAGTAAGTTACAGCCTTATTTCCGAATAACCACTCGTCGAGGAATTTTTCGATCCGTGTCCCACAAACTTCTACTATGGTTTCTTTAAAATCTCCTAGAGTTGCTGGTTTCCTACTGTAATGTTTAAGGAACCTTTTAATCGCTTTTTTGAAGTACTCGTCTCCTACAATTCTATGTAGGATGTATAATATCCAGGCGCCTACGAAGTAAGAGGCATCGGTGACCATATATTCGCCGTAGCTGGCTACCGGAATTTCAAGTAAAATAGGATTCTTTTCAGCCATCTGGATAATCCTTCTTCTAGAAAACTTCATTTTCTCTCTAAATTTTTCCTCACCGAGAAACTTCCTTTCTGCCAAGAGCTGAAAATAGCTGGCGAACCCCTCATCGAGAAACCTGGATGGAATCTTCTCGCCTGAAGGGACATTCCAGAGGTGAGCTAGCTCGTGGTATAGTCCTCCAACCTCATTTTCATCCCTAAAACACCTGGAATCTAACAGCATTCCACATACGTCTGCCTGGCCACCCCATCCCTCAGGTATTTCTACGACCGTGTAGCCCGCCCAGAAAACAGGTTCACCAAACCATTCCCTATAAAATGCCAAACACCTCTTCAACTCATGCATGATTCTTTCTGCATGTACATAGTCTTCTTCAAGTGCAAACACCCGTAAATCCTCTTCTTTATCGAACAACAGCTTAAACCTTGCAACTGCTATATCCATCCTCCAGCTGGGTAGCTTACTGACATAGATATATGTCACCATATCCTTTTTCCTTCTGTAGCCTAGAAGTCTCCCGATATTGGCTACTTTAAATCCTTCGGGTACGGTTATCTCAAGCCTATAGTTAAAACGCTGGGAGGGTAGCAGTGAAACCAGTTTCTTAAATTCTGGAGCCCCGACCACAGGATAAGAGAACACGTCAGTCCTGATAAGCGAAAAATTTTCATCTATCTTGTCCCTAGCGTAAGTAAAAACCTCTTCGTAGCCCTCGACTTCTCCCTCATATGCCAGGGTTATCCAGGTTGTGTCACCGGGCTTTAAAGGTCTTTCAAAATGTATTTCGATTAGATTCACCTCTATTTCCTTCAGGTCGGGGAACTTGCAAAGCCTCTGTGTAAAAATTACTCTTCTCCCAGACTGTTCGACGGAACTTGCTTTCAAACCCCTATTCAACAATATTTGAACTGTATTCTCAGGCTCAGCACCTAAATTGGATAATTTAACCCTGCATTTCGCCTGCAGAACTCCCTCATTAACAAGGACGTTGGCGGTGAAATAGTATTCTACTGGTTTAATGCAGCTCAAGCCATCTTCACCGCCATAAATTACTGTACTAATTTACACTATTTAACTACAAAAGCCGAAAGACGGTAAGAGGAAAGCAGGGAACATTTCCCGACAAGTACTCCTAGACAAAATCGGTGTAAACATACGAGATATGCATCTACTTTTTACATACTTATATTCCATGTCTTGAGTGATTATGTTTTCAAAGTAGATAAATATTTAAACCCCCCTTTTCTGCAAAAGCCTTGGAGACGATGGGAAAACAGGATATAGATGTGGATTCCAAGTACTTTGATGTACGTGTAGAAGACGGTTCGAACAACATTTTATCGAATAGAGTTTCAACGTTAAAGCTGAAGATAATAAATAAATCTGATAGAAGTTTTGAGGGCATCTATATTTCACCTCCACGCACCCTACTCGACCAAAGGCTAGTAAGAGGATTGGTAGATCGGCTTGAGGTTATGTGGGGTGGTGGGCGGAGGGAGGGCTACCTGTTGATGCTACCGGGTGACAGAGATGAAATTAGACCTGGCGAAAGCGTTATTGCATATTTCTTTCTCTATTACCCCTACAGGCAAGGCATGGAAGTAACTCTCCCCCTCCACATCCACGACAGGAGAGAAGTATTCGGCTCAGTCCGTATCCCAATAAGCGTCCACCCATTCAACCTCGAGGGATACATTTATCGTCCAAGATACAAACCTATGTTGCACGGCGGGATGCGCAGCGAGGTTAAGAAGATTATAGAACATTATGGAGTACCGGAAATAAAGACCTTTATCTGGCAGTTTATTCCACGTGTACACGTATTCTTCGATGAAAGGGAGATAGCAGTAGTCTCCGGGGACTTAGGCAGCGGTTTAAGACATGTTTCTGGAATTAATATAAAGAACGACCTGTTCATAGGAAAGGCATCGGATCTGGAAGGTAGAAAGAGATGGTACTGGGTTGTAAGAGTATGGTTTTTCTGGCTAAACAAGAACATTTTCGACGAAGTACCGGATGTAGAGAGAATAGAACTCTGGGTGAATCCAGATAATTTAACAATAGATTGGTTGATTACAGACCGCCATTGGAGGGAGGTGGTCTTCCGGGGTCCCGTCGAAAAAGCAAAAATAAAGATAGTTGGCGGAGCATTCACACATCTAGACAGAATAGTACGTTCATATCATCCACCCATACCCGTAAACATGAGAGAAGCAACCGTCACCCCCGACCCCAGAAACCCGAATGCAGTTATACAGTCGATATACGATGTATGAGATTAACGAATAACAGGGCGATAACTGTTGTGTAAGGGGGGACAGTAGGGATTAGAATTGAGGATATTATATGAAGTGTCTTCAGTGGGTTTAGGGCATGCTGTAAGAGCGAAAGCCGTATCGAGGCGGCTACGGGAACTAGATGGAAACACTACCGTGGAATTTGTAGCCGCCGAACCTGCACTAAGTTACCTTAAGTTCTGGGGAGAAAAAGTACTAGATGTATCGGAGCGGTTGAAAAGTCTGTCACCTATAGCTGAAGCCTCCTATAGTGAAGGCGGGTTGAGAATAAGTCTGTCTCTAGCATTAAGGGAATATTCGATAATAAAAAATGTGGAAACGTTGTTCGAAAACATAGACCTAGAGAAATACGATATTATAGTTGGCGACGAGTTCTGGGAACTCCTTGCAAGCAACAAAATAAACGCCCCGAAACCAAAAGTGTACATAACTGACTTCATCTCCTATCTCTATAAAGACCCCCTAAACCTTCCCGCCGCACTAGCCATAAACAGGTACCTTAAAGCCAGGATAGAGGCATTCGACAAAAACTATACGTCGGCTTCAAGCAGGCTATACCGGACCAAAAATGGTACCTGGTAGCTGGGGGCAGTGTACGGGAGTGGGCTAATAGACAATTCACGTTTATAGGGCCTATACCAAGCTTCACCGAAAAAGAGCTACCAGATAGAGTTGAGGCGAGGCGAAGACTTGGTGTCGACGACGAAACCAAGGTAATTCTCTTCTCAATCGGAGGCACCCGAGCTGGCAAAGAACTTCTCGATGCTACAGGAGAGGTTGCAAAGGAGATTAGAAAAAAATTTAGAAAAACAAAGATACTTGTTGCCCCAGGGCCTAGGGTGAACATTAAAGACCAAACATCGGCAGACGTAGAGGTACTCGAAGAACCCTACACGCTTTACAGGGTTATGGCGGGTGTAGATTGCGCAGTCACCCTAGCTGGATTATCCACCATAACAGAATTAATGGTGCTTGGAATCCCGGCCGTACTCCTACCACTCAAAGGACACTACGAACAAGAAGAAAACGCCGAAACAGTAGCCAGCATCAGGAAAAACTTCCTGGTAGCAGACATAGGCAACACAACACCCCATAAACTAGCAGCATACATTAAACACCTACTAAACTCCCCAAACCAAAACCCATGAAAAACCTATTCAAAAACAGTATAAAAGTAGCTTTAAACATACAATTATTTACAAATATGTGAAGTGGCGTATTATATATTGAATAATTCCCTAAAACTAGCTAATTCCTTTTTGAATAATTTATATTTCTCGTACTCTGTAAATTCAAGTGATGATAGGAGCTATTTTTAATCTGAGAAGCAGTAGTCATCCACACTTTAAGAGTGTTACTGAAGAAGGGTTATGGGGGTTTCCAAGAGACCGCCTTGGAATTAATGAACGTAGATGGAGAATATTAAGGCCGGGTATGAAAATTCTCCTATATTTTGAACACAAGGGCGTTCGTGGAGTTTGGGTGTTAGCTGAGATCGTGAAAACTTTTAGAGGGGAAGACAGGGTTTCTTACTGGCATGCCGATGCCCGTCTCTACCCCTTTAGAGTGATTTTCAAACCAATTTTTCCTAAGGTCAAGAAAAGGGGCTTAGACGTGGATATGCTTGATAAGGTTAAACCTATTACGAGGGAAGAACTGTCACATTACATACCGGTGTTTAGAACTCCTGGAGATAGATGGAGTCTCTTCATCTTCGGTGAAACAAAAACAAGAGGTGTGACGTATCCTTATGAAAAATTTAGACGTATCTGGATCGAGTTTGAAACCAGAAACTCTAGCTTACCTACAGTCGACAGACTTACACATGACAATCTTGTTGACATAATTTTCAAAATTGGAGAAATGCAAGGTAGGTTCCCAGAGAAAGAATATCCACTTGAAGAGAGCAGAGTCGATGTCGTATGGAGGAGAATAGCTCGTGGAAACCCTTACATTGTATTTGAAGTTAATTTGAAAGGAGGCGACTTATATCGAGACTTAGTGAAATTGAAGCATGCTTTCGACTTATGGAACGCCATTCCAGTGCTTGTAACAACCAAAGATAAGATAAAACAGGCTCAACAATGGATTCAAGGCAGCTTTCATGAAATTGAAGAATTCTTTAGAGTAGTCTCCGTAGAGGAAATAGTTACACTATACGAGAAAAAGAAGGAATTTAAGGAATTCGAGAGAAAACTCAGGCTATTTTAATGAAATATAAGCACGTTATCTCCGTTTTCTTAAGAATTTAATAATGAGAAGCAAGGTAGTCACTATTATTGTGCCTATCGTTAATAGAATATATGTTCGAACAGGGTATTTAGTTTCGGGGTTAAACCTGGGTTTAATTATCAGAGCTAGTTGTTGTGTCATGTTTTTTATCTCTATTGTTAATGTGTTGTTTTGAATACCTATGATGTATAGTTTACCGTTGGTGACCGTCGTTTCATAGCCTCCGGAAAGCCGGGATAATGTCTTCGCGATATTCTAATCAGAGCTTTTATATCCACGGCGTAGAGGTAAGTGAAACAGTGGTCGTCCCCGGAGCAAAATTTGGTATAGCGGCGTTACTGCATTATCTAGAGGAGATCACTGTAATAGCTCCTTACTGGTCTGGATATAAGCAGATCGCCTCATTAACTAACACTAGACTGAATGTTGTGGAAACCAAACTAACGGATGGATGCCGAAGGTAGATGTAATTCACGGCTCCCTGATACTAAATTATCCGAACAACCCGACAGGAGTAGTAGCGGAGAAAAACTTGTAAAAGAACTCTGTGAAAAAACCAGCGGCTATATACTTTCCGATGAGACGTATATTGATATCCACTTCGATAAAAAACCTATATCGATAATAGATGTATGCTTTGACAGATGCGCCTTAATCTATAGCTTCTCCAAGACATTCGCGTATCCATCTCTGAGACTTAGATACGTCGTAGCACCTAGGGAGATAGTAAAGAAGATCGTAGAATTCATTAGAGCCACCATAACTTGTGTGCCCGCGTTCATCCAGAAAGCGGGTGTCACGGCCCTAGATTTGAGAAAAGAAGTCGCCGAGAAAACCAGAAACATCATCAGAGCAAGGGCGGAAACCTTCGTGAAACACCTCGACAAAAACTTTTTTCATACGTGAATCCACAGGCTCATTTTACTGTTTTATAGACACTAAACAGGATGGATTCACATTCGCAAAAACCCTGTTACAATATGGTGTATCTGTTTTTCCTGGGAAAGCGTTCGGAAATTACGGTACATATATACGGGTTTCGTTAACTGTCCGATAAACAAGATAGCTAAAGCAGCTAACATAATAAATGAGGTGGCTCTGGAATTAAGCTCGGAATAATAGGATTAGGAAGAATGGGAATTATGCTAGCAAAAGATGCACTAAACGCCAGATACTCTATATTTGCATTTAATAAATACCCTAAAAGAGTAAATTTCGGCAGCCGCCGGTTAAAGCTTGTTGGTTTAAAACACCTTATTCAAAGATCTGATATTATAGCTGTGGCTGTACCGTTAAACGACGCACCGAAGGTTCTGGAAAGGGTAAAAACATTGGTTAACGTGGAGAAGCATCCATTTGTATTCGACATAGCTACGATCAAGAAAGGACTGGAAGAAATCTACCGTGAATTTCCTGAAAATGTAATGGTTGCCAGCGCCCATCGCATGTTCGGTCCCGGGGCAGGCACATTAAAGGAAGAAAAGTACTTGTTCTTCCAGTTAAGAGTAGAGAAGGAGGAGCATATACACTTAAAGAATTTTTAGGTCTCTAGGATGTAAAGTATATTTCACGATTTTAAAACACATAACACTGCCATTAAGTATACTGTCGGGCTACCCTACTTTATGGCATTATTGCTTCTACAGGTTTCCTCCCCTCGAAAAGAAGAATTGACGCTGCATTCCGGTAAATCCTATAAATATCTGTGGTTGCCCGTGCATGGTATTTTGGATATTTTTGATATTATGGGAATTTGCACGGGCTTCTCCCTCAGCCACTTCATCTTATCGGTGGTTCATCGGGAGCTACATTCCCGCACACCACAGGGTGCGGGTTACGGGGTTGTGCCGTCATCGGCAAAGCCTGATGGCTTCGTCACCCATAATTGTAGAAGAGAAATATAAACGTAACGTTTCCGAAGTTTTCAAAATATCCTAAGTACTCAAACAAGCGAACAGTCCACCTATGCTATGTCGATCCTAATAGATGATGATCGTTTTATTTCAGAAATCTTATCCCACTCTATCGAAGCCATACGCACCTTCGTTAAAACAGCAGAAGAGCTTATGAAAAAGATAGAGGAGGACAAAGAGGAAATTCTAGAGAAGATGGATAGAAAGGGAAGTCGAGAAGCATATGAGTCCTTTTATAAGGCTATAAAATCTATGGAATAGAAAAGGCGCTGAATTAACCCTTTATGTAAAATTGATGGAAAGACTGAAAACGCCTATTTTATCCTTAAACTTCACGTATAATTCTCCTTTTTCGGTATTATAACAGTAGCCTTCACCCGGTTCTTTAAGGCTTTTAACCTGTTTAAGCATCCTTCCATCCTTTTCCACCTCTATTATATTCACATCTTTGAGCCCATGTATTACTATTACCACAGTGTCTCGTGGAGGCTTATAAGTTCCCTTTGTCACTTTCGATTCAATTGTGATTGCCTTCCCATCTGTTTCCGCGGACAACAGGGTCTCCCGGCATTCTCCCCTACGGTAGTTCAATGTTACGCCATCATCCTCGTAGAGGATGAAAGTGTTTTTGCCAGTTGAGGGATAATAGTGTATGAAAAGCGGGTTAGGATCTTTTTCACCTACATAATTCATCGGCGGCCACATGGGGATTACAGCCCCTGCTTTAACGTAAAGTGGGATCCTATCCAATGGTGCTTCGGCGTATGTCCAGCCGGTTTCTTCCAACATTTCACCGCTCCAGAAATCGTACCACAGTGAAGTTGAGGGAAGGTAGACCTCTCTTCCTCTGGCTCCCTCCCTAAGTATAGGCGCAACCAGCAGGGCTTCTCCCAGCATGAACTCGTCGTCAATGCTGTACGTTTCCTCGTCATCTTGAAATTCGAAGAAAAGGGGTCTTACAGGAGGATATCCCTTCAAGTAATGCTCGTAGAAGAGCGAATAAATGTAGGGGAGAAGCGAGTACCGTAGCTTCAGCATCTCTCTAATAATAGTTTTAGTTCTCTTCCCGTACATCCATGGCTCATGGTCGTATGTTCCCATCATTTGATGATTCCGGCATAGCGGCATGAATACTGCAACCTGATACCATCTTACAAGAAGTTCTGGTGACGGTCTTCCCGCGAACCCTCCTATGTCGGCCCCAGTGAAGGGTATTCCCGAAAGACCTAGATTCAAGACCATCGGTATCTGCAACCAAAGATGCTCCCATGTTGACGCATTATCCCCCGTCCACTTGGCTGCATAACGTTGTATACCTGCAAAACCTGATCTAGTAAGTATAAATGGCCTCTTATTGGGTCTTAGCCGTAACAAACCTTCATATGTGGCCTTACATTCCAAAAGAGCATACACATTATGGATTTTAGCGTGGAAGCCGTCCTTATGAAGCACGTTTAAATCCATTGTTTTAAAATCGGTGAAAATAGAGGGTTCATTCATGTCGTTCCATATCCCATCTACACCTACGTCTGTTAGTGTTTTATGCAGGTCTCCCCACCATTTTCTTACATCGTCCCTAGTGTAGTCCGGAAAAACGCATAATCCTGGCCACACTTTACCTACATACAAGTCTCCCCTAGGCGTTTTACAGAAAAAGTCTCTTAATACACCCTCTCGAAAAACATGGTATTGTGGATCCAGTTTCACGCCCGGATCTACTATAACCACTAGTTTGAAACCCATTGCAGATAATTTCTTCTTTAGCCTGTATGGGTCAGGGAACCTACGTTTATTCCACGTGAAGACCTTGAAATCCTCCATGTAGTGTATATCGAGGTATATTACATCGCATGGTATGTGTTCAAGCCTGTATCTCTCAGCTATTTGAACTACATGTTCTTCGGGATAGTAGCTGTAACGTGACTGCTGATGGCCCAGTGACCATAAAGGCGGAAGCGGCATTCTACCTGTAAGTCTAGTGTATCCCTCAACAACATCCTTCACCTGAGGCCCATATATGAAGTAGTAGTCCAGTATCCCTCCTTCAGCTTCAAAGGAATAAAATTCTTCCGATGTGTGCCCCATATCAAAAATAGCTTTAAAAGTATTGTCGAAGAATATCCCGTATGCGATGTTCTTTCTTAGTCCTATAAAAAAGGGGACGCTTAGATAAAGAGGATCGCTTCCACTTTTATAACCCCATGCATCGGTATTCCACATAACAAGCTTTTCTCTCCGCTTGTCTAATGTTCCTGCTTTCTCCCCAAAACCGTAGAATCGTTCATCCATAAAGAGCTTTTTCCAGCATTTAACATGGTATCCCTCCCATTTACTGGGTTTCCAGCCCATTCCCGCAGGCCAGTAATCCTCGTTAATTACTTTCCCTTTCCTATCTTCAAAAACTATTCTACATGGATTCTTGAATACCCTGACTACTACCTCTCCGGTATCCACATGGACGAATTCCCCCTCATCAGAGACACTGAACTCTCCTTCACCGTCCCATATAACCGCATACGATTTCTGTGGAAATGAACTGCCTGCCGGGGATAACCGCACTCTAACTATATTTGCATCCAGAACCTTTAATTCCAACATTGAATTATTGCAGTCGAATATTAGAGATCCCTTACTCTGCTTAAATCCCTTTACATTCCCCACTAAGGTGAAGTATTCCATACGCTACACCGTTATCCAAGGTCAAAGCAAAACAATTACCTTTTATTTAATATAATTTTAAGCCACTGTTTGAATTATAACATGCTTGAAAACAATCACTTTTCACAGGAATTAATCCATGTTAAGTAAAAGTAGAAATTCTTCCCATAAATTCAATAAGCTATCGTTTTCAACTGAAATTTTCTAAAAGTTTCTCGTCGACCCTGATTATTATTAGAGCGTCTTTTTTCCTCAAAATATTTCTAAGGTATTTAAATGAGAGATCAAGGAGAAAGAGGGGGTTTTTCCGTAGAAAATCTATTGCTTTATCCTCGTCGCCTATGCCCTTTCTAATCTCTATTAAAGAATTCTTGATTATTTCGTTCGTGATGAAACTCATCATACAGTACTCCTCTTTTTCGATAAGCGTCTCCATGATTATTTTTCTAAGCTCCTCTATGTAATCTACTTCATTTTGAACTCTTTCTAGAAAACTGGCTGGTATTCTATCGGGTTTTCCAGCTCTCTTGTAGAACTCGTCTTCAGCAAAGACCAACCGCACTCTTCTACGCCATTTATTGAGCCATTTTACAAGCCAGTCCTTTAACTCCTTGTCCTGGGATTCATCCCACCGTAGAAGCATTGAAGCAATGAAATCGCTAAATTTCCTTTCTTTACCGGATTCGGAGAACCTATGTTTAGTTTTAAGATAATTTAAGTAGTCTTCAAAGGCTATATTGGCCATAAAGGTTGTTTCATCCCGGGAAAGAGAAGGCTCTATGGCTGAGAGGGCGTTTACCACCCGGTTTCTGAGCAGATACCTCAGTATTCCGCCACTGTAGAGTCCTCCAAACACCTGTATGCATCCCCTATGTTTATGCCCCAGAGATTCGATTTAAAGGTTACTCTTCGAGAAGCTGGCTAATGCTACCAGCCTTTAGGTGTCTTCTTATATTGATAATCTTGTCCTTTAACGAGTAAAGCAACGACTTTACTTCCCCATCTCCAAGTCTTCTAAGATCAAGATACATAAAAACTCCATAATAGTTTATTATCAGAAAAGGATCTATTCTGAATATTAGATCTGTTTTAAGAGCCAGTTTAAGGAAATCCTCTTTCGATTCAAGTTCCATGAAGTCTCTCAGAGTTCAACGCCTCCTCCCACAGTAAACCGTCGTATTAACTTAGTTTCATCGACCTTTTCTACACCTAATCCAGGCACCTCTGGCACCCTTCTAATACCTCCAGGAGCGATCGAGGCTCCACCTTTCTCAACGAGAAATTCGGCTTGAAGCAGGTCTGCATCTAAATCCACCAGCATCACGTTTTTGATCGCCTGTGCAAAGTGGACCCCCATGCTGATGCCTATTCTAGATTCACCCATACATCCAACCATGCATGGTATACCATAGCTTTCAGCGAGATGGGCGAGTGTAACCGCTTCAGAAACTCCTTTAGTTTTCATCAACTTTATGTTAATGAAATCTACTGCCTCCATTTCAATGGCTTTCACCGCCTCTACCACCCCATGTACACTTTCATCAAGCATTATCGGAATGGGTGATTCCTTTCTAAGCCTCGCATGTCCCTTTAAATCCCCTGCTTCTAAGGGCTGTTCACATAACTCTACATCGTAATCAGCTATTTTATTCAAGACGTACACCGCATCGTCAAACTTCCATCCTTGATTAGCATCCACACGTATTTTAACATCAGGGCCCACAGCCTCCCTAATGCGTTTGATACGTTCGACATCTTCCTCAGGCGATACCCCTAACTTGATCTTTAGTATTTTAAATCCCTTTTCAACAGCCTTAAGCGCGTTTTTCGCCATCTCCTCAGGAGATCTAATGCTTATAGTAAAGTCTGTTACAATGCTGTCCCTATATCCTCCCATAAAACGGTAAATTGGTTTCTGTAGTTCTTTTCCCATGAGGTCTAGGAAAGCTGTTTCAAGAGCTGTTTTCGCCGAAGGATTCCCCTCTATTTTAGCTAAAATTTCCCGAAGTCTCTCCAATTTAAGTATGTCAAGCCCAATGATCTTTCCTGCAACGCTTTTTATAGCCTCTATATTCGATCCAACGGTTTCTCTACTAACTCTATAGGAAGGAGATCCTTCACCCCACCCGGTCCGCCCATCCTCATCCACGAACTTGACAACCACATTGTGGCTATAGGTGCTTGTACCAGAAGATATCGTAAACGGTTCTTCGAGTTTAAGCTTCACCTCGTAAACTTCTAGCCGTCTAATGCGGGTCATAGTAATTTTATTCTCTCTAAGTTAAATAAAAGTTTACCAAAAGACGTACTGTCTTCCCGAAGTGCGAGGCCCTAAGAATTCTCCATGAAACATCCACTACTTCTATCGTTTACTAAATTTTCAGTCCGGGTTCGTTTAATCATCAATTCTTTAATCGGCCTTCTCATCATCGCTAATTTTAATTGTATAACGATTAAAAGAGGTTTTCTTTAAGCCTTGACGTCTCCTCCTCTAACTTCCTTAAGGCGTCTTCTAGAGCCCTCCAATATGTCCTTAAATCTACAAGCGGTCTTCTACCCCTCCTACGTAGGTAATTTCTTTTTATAACCTCTTCAAGCTTGTTCAAAGCAGTGTATACCTCTTCAATAGCAGCCTCAAGGCCCTCTCTATAAGGCTTCGGCGTCTTCGCAACCGCTTCACGCAGCCGTCTATCCTCTAGGCTTATGGTTCTTCTAAGAGCCCTAAGCCTAGTGGCCGCCTTAGATCTCTTTATTTCTCCTTTCTCAATGCTTCTTAGAAGATCGATTTCAGCTTCAACAATACTTACGAAGTCTTCGATTCTATCTATTACTGGCCTCAACCTAGCTTCCTCAAGCACCCTAACTTTAGCCTCCTTTAATTGTTTAACTCCAATAAACCTATAGGCGACCGCAATTGCTGACGCTATTAACGCAAGAAGTATAAGTGAAACAATGTAAGGTTTATAAAGCTCGAAAAGGTCGAAACTTACCTTAGCTTCCACTAAAACCTCTTCTACAGGCATTATATCGGGGATATTTGGTACACCTTCATGCAGGATGAAGGCATGCTGACCCTCCACTATTTCTACATGTTCTTTAACCCAATTAGTTATGATAGAAAATCTATCAGATGGAGAGAATTTAACTTCGAAGCCTAGTAATGGTATACCTGGGTTATGGAGGATTGATGCTACGACGCCTGTTTCCCCTTCAGACAATGGTATCTTATATTCTACGATTAAATGCGTTTTTGATTGCCTATTAATGTAAACCGGAAGATAAATTGTTACAAGTGTTTCATTGGAGTTTTTCTTCACCTTGAAGCCGCCGTACGTTGATCCTCTGAGAAACTTTACTATCTTACTTCTTACCTCTATTATGGAAGCCCCCTTAGGTAGCTTGAGTTGAAGTTCAGATAAAGTTCTCAAACCATAGTTTTCCAGCTCCAGCTCATCTATTATCAATAGAATACCTGGCTCCAATGGTTTAACGATTCTTTTAAGGTACGCTACAGGCCATGATTCCTGGTTCTCCACGTCTATTTTAAGCTGGAAAATCGCTGTTTGCCCCGCGTCCAATAATATGTTTGATTTATTGTAAGGATACATTAACGGTGTTTCATAACCGTTAATAGTCAGGTTAATGGAGCTGACGTTTCCTATCGTGTTAGCGTCCACGACTAATGCTGCGTCGACTCCAGTCTCTGCTGGTGCAAGGGGGAGCTCGATGCCAAAAACCAGTTTGTTGTCGTCTGTAATTTTTAGCCCTTCATTTACGTATACGAAGTATAAGGTAATGTTTCTTTGACCTGTTGTTGAGAAAGTAATTTTACCTCCATTCCATGCCTTAGCTAAAACTTTACCGTCCTCCCCGAGAGCAAAGAAAAAGGATACATTTACCGGTAAATTGAAAGTAAGTGTTGAAGGAATGTTTCCAGAATACAGGATTTCCTTCGCAACCACGAATCCCTTATCTACTTTAATGTTGATATTAGCTTTAATGTAAGGGCTGGCTGTTACATGTAGCTGTCCGATGAGTACAATAATGCCTGTTGATAGAAGGATTATGAGCCCGATGGATCGAAAGATTTTTTTCATGCTATCTCCCCTTTATTAGGCTATCGTCAACTTAATGAGATAGAAATTAAAAACCTATCGACAGGGAAGGGGAAAGTGGCTAGGATATATATTGAAACCTATGGTTGCTGGCTTAATAAAGCTGATAGTAGGATAATGGAAGATATAGCGCGTAGAAAAGGGTTTAGGATAGTTCACCATATATCCGATGCGGATATCGTGATTCTAAATACATGTACTGTGAGAGGGGATACTGAGAGAAGAATGATTAGACGTATAAGGGAGCTTGAAGAGCTGAGACGGAAACATAACTTTCGCCTACTGATAGCTGGTTGCCTCACCCCTATTCGGGGCGCCACTATACACAGTATTTCCCCCACTGCGAGTCTCATAGGGCCTAATTCGATAGATTCTCTATCTCTTTTCCTTGAAGGCAAGAGAGTAATAGATGTCAATCCATTTAAACCTAGAACATGTCCAATACTGCCAGAATACGATCCCTTACGCGATGGAGTGGTCCATATAGTTCCCATATCCGTAGGGTGCTTAGGTTCTTGTACTTTCTGTGTGGAAGTCTATGCTAGAAGGAGGCTCACAAGCTACGACGCAGAAAAAATTATAGAAAATGTCCTTAAAGCCGTCTCTAAAGGTGCTAAGTTAGTGGTTTTGACGGGACAAGACGTCGCCGCCTACGGAAGAGATAAAGGAGGGAGGTTGACGGATCTTTTGGAAAGGTTACTTAAATCAACTGCAGGCAAGGAAGTATATTTCAGGTTAGGTATGATGGAGCCAAGCCTAGTATTAGATATGTTGGATGACTTGGTTGAAGTGTTCAACGACCCCCGTATAATAAAGTACCTTCATTTACCCTTACAGTCTGGGGACAACAACGTGCTGAGTATGATGGGTAGAAGATATACTGTAGAGGAATTTAAAGAAATAGTCTCAAAGTTTAGGAAACGATTTCCAGATATTTTTCTAGCCACAGATATAATCGTTGGGTTCCCTGGAGAAGGAGATGAAGAGTTCCATAACACAGTTACCGTGCTTAAAGAGATAAAACCTGACAAGGTTCACGTAGCACGATATACTTTAACGCCGTTTACCAGGGGCTATGTAAGCAAGCAAGTTCCAGAACCTATCAAAAAGAGACGTTCACAGATCATATCAAGGTTAACGGAGAAACTTGCTTTAGAGATAAATAGAAAATACATTGGAAAAACTGTAAAGGCGTTAACTTTGGAAACTCTGGGTGAAAGAAACGAAACTAGAGCCCGCCTCTTTAACTATAAACCTTTAATCCTCTATGAAAGGATAAGACCAGGTAAAGTAGTTAAAGCGAAAATAAACGAAGTAACCTTCTTCGACCTACGTGGAGAAATTGTATGCTCCTAGAAGCTTACCTCTAATGCAGGTTTCTTCTCTCCCGTTCCAATGATCGATACTAACTTATTTTATTACTAATACTCATATTAATATGATAGGTGTCCTAGGTTCCGGGTTCCCAGCTTTCCAGATATTTTTTCTGCTCTTCGGTTAGCTTATCTATGGCTACGCCTAGGCTTTCGAGTTTAAGTCTGGCTATTTCTTCGTCAATCATCCGTGGAAGATTGTAAACTTTAGGTTTAAGATCTAGTTGTTTTTCAACGAGGTATTTTACTGCGAGAGCTTGGTTTGCAAAGCTCATGTCCATTACCTCGCTTGGATGCCCTTCCGCCGCAACGAGATTAACCAGCCTTCCTTCGGCAAGAAGGTATATCCTTCTACCGTCATTTAAAGTATATTCTTCCACGTTTTCCCTTATTTTTCTCTTCGACCTAGATAGTTCTTCAAGCTCCCTAATGTTTATTTCAACATTGAAGTGGCCTGCATTGGCTAGAATAACACCATCCTTCATTTTCCGGAAATGCTCACCTCTAATAACATCCTTGTTTCCGGTGGCTGTAATGAATATATCTCCGACCTCGGCCGCCTCCTTCATAGACATAACTTCAAAACCATCGTAGATCGCCTCCAATGCCTTAATCGGATCCACTTCGGTTACTATAACATGTGCACCGAGTCCACGTGCTCTAAACGCTATTCCTCGTCCACACCAACCGTATCCTGCAACAACAACTTTTTTCCCTGCAATCAATATGCTGGTGGCTCGCATTATTCCATCCAGAACACTTTGACCGGTGCCATACCTGTTATCAAACATATATTTTGTTAAGGACTCATTTACGGCTATAACGGGATACATAAGTTTACCTTCCCGCTCCATAGACTTAATTCGCATAACTCCAGTAGTCGTTTCCTCTGTTCCACCTATAATATTCTCAATGTATTTTGCTGCGTCTTCTCTTATGCTTCTTCTAACTAAATCCGCATCCTCATCTTTTACCCTCCAATATATTTTATGTAGAGTAGAGATTACGTCTGCCCCATCGTCCATCGTTATGTGAGGTTTAAATTCTATAGCTCGGCTTATCGCCTCGTAATATTCTTCGCGTTTCATGCCTCTCCAGGCAAACACGTACACTCCCTCCGAGGCTAAAGCAGCAGCTACATCATCTTGAGTGGAAAGTGGATTGGAAGGTACAAGCACTACTTCGGCGCCACCCTTTTTTAGGGTTCGAACGAGAACCGCCGTTTCTTTAGTTACATGGAGCGACGCGCTTATCCTTATTCCCTCTAGGGGGCGGTCCCTAGAGAATCTATCCCTGATTTTCAATAGCACCGGCATGTGGGCCTCTGCCCAATCTATTTTAGCAAACCCCTTTTTAGCAAGACTCAAATCTCTTACTTTAAACTTCATTTCCCCTAGCCACCACTTCACTTACCTTGGAAAACATAACATAATATTTATTGTGGTTACCCTATTGTCGGCAGGGCTCCACCTCTGAATCGAAAACTCTTTTAACCGTGGTTCAAAAATCATAGGATAAAAACATTTTGTATTTGATTAAAGAAAAGCAGTTTTCAAAATCTCCTCGCATTTACAGCCCTTGGTTTCAGGTACTTTAGGTATAACGGAGTAAAGTAGTTTCTTAGCTTTTTCAACGTTTTCCTTCATGACTTTAACGACCTCTTCTGCTGTTACGACTCTTTCAGCCCAGATATCGTAGTCCGTCACCATGGCTATCAACGAATAACATATGCCAAGCTCCCTTGCAAGATTTATCTCAGGTATAAGAGTCATACCTATTATATCGCATTTAAATACATCTTTCCATATCCTAGACTCGGCCTTCGTCGAGAACCTCGGCCCTTCTATACAAATGTAGCATCCTCCATCATGTATTTTTATATTGTGTTCACGTGCGGTATCCAATACTATTTTTCTTAATTCAGGGCAGAAGGGTTCAAGACCTATCTGTATATGCGCCACCTTCGGGCCATCATAGAAAGTGTATGACCTATTTTTAGTCATATCGACAAATTGATCGGGAAGAACGAAGTCTCCTGGCTCATAGTCTTCCCTTAGGCTCCCCACAGCCGACACGGCTATTATTCTTTTAACCCCGAGAGAGTGAAGAGCCCATATATTCGCTCTATAGTTTATTCTATGGGGAGGATACTTGTGCCCTCTCCCATGCCGTGGCAGAAAAGCTACGGTAACCCCCTTAATTTCGCCTATAAAGATGTTGTCTGAAGGTGCACCGTAGGGGGTATGGACAGTAACTTCCTTCACCGACCCAAGTATCTCGGGATCATACAGCCCGGAGCCGCCTATAACCCCTATATATGGTTTTCTTTCCTTAGACATTTTTATCAGTATAGAGTTTTATCTACGGTATTTTAAGTTATCTTATCTTAAGACCTGTAGAATCAAATCCATTGAATAGAAAATAAAAGAAAATAAATTAATTATTATTATTATAAATTTATAGAGAGCTGGTAGCCTTCTCTAAGAGTAGGAGCCTTTGCCACTGTTCTTCAATATCCTTCTTAAGTTTATCTAGGAGCCATTTATTTTCAGGTAAAAGTAGATGCCTGAATCTTCCCTGTAGTTTTAGATACTCCTCCAATGGTTTAACGGTCCTTGGCTTAATGTTGATCTTATACTTGCCGTTTTCCACTTCATATATCGGGAAGATTAAAGTTTCAGTGGCTAACCTAGCTACCTCGACCGTGACTGCAGGATCATACCTCCAACCTCTAGTGCAGGGTCCCAATATGTGAAGTACTGCTGGACCCTCGACTTCTATAGCTTTTCTAACCTTGTTTATCAAGTCTATGGGGTACGCTATGGAGGCTGTAGCGGCGTATGGTATGCCATGTGCAACGGCTATGGCTATAAGGTTCTTTTTACGCTCAAGTTTTCCAGGTATAACTCTTCCCGCAGGACTTGTGGTTGTTGCAGCTCCTCTAGGGGTGGCACCAGACCTCTGTATACCAGTATTCATGTAAGCCTCATTATCGTAACAAATGTAGACAAAGTCGTGGCCTCTCTCAAGGGCGCCGGAGAGTGCTTGTAAACCTATGTCAAATGTTCCGCCATCTCCACCAAATACTATGACATCGTATTTTGTACCTTTACCATATTTCTTTTCAAGTATCTTCAATGCCTCAACAATTCCACTGGCTACTGCAGCGGCGTTTTCAAATGCCACATGGACCCATGGAACTTTCCAGCTGTTGAATGGATAGATCGTTGTGGCAACCTCCACGCATCCGGTTGCATTGACGACGATTGTGGGTCCTCTAATTGCTTTAAGAACTAGCTTCACGATTATTGCAGGCCCGCATCCGGCACAGAGCCTGTGTCCAGGTAGGAGGTATTCCTCCCTTGGTATATCTTTAATTGTTCTTATGAACGTCATCCAGCCTCACCTCACTCCCTAACTCCCACCCATATCTTCTTTTCCTCAACACGGCCGGTTTCAAGTATTTTCAAGCCCCTTCTAAAAATCATTTCAGCATCCCTCGGCGTTAAATCTCTCCCGCCTAAACCATAGATCACGTTCATCATTAACGGGGTTACGTCTGTACCGTAGAGCGTTGCAGCTGTCTCCATGAATAGTGGTCCTCCAACAGCTCCGAAGCTGACCGCCCTATCCATGACAATTAATACCTTCACGTTTTCTACGGCCTTTAAAATCTCCTTGTCAGGGAACGGTCTAAACAATCTAACCCCTATCACACCCACCTTTTTACCTTCTTTACGTAGCTTCCTTGCAATGTACCTCATTGTCCCGGTAGTAGACCCCATCACGACAACTGCCACCTCAGCATCCTCCAATCCAAAGGTATTTAGTTTCGTGAATAACCGTCCAGAGATCTTCTCATACTCGCGAGCCACCTCATCCACTTTACCTTTAGCCGCCTCCATCGCTTCCTCTTGCTGGCGTTTAAACTCCATGTAATAGTCTGTTAAAGCGAGAGGCCCATGGGCTACTGGATTGTTGAAGTCGAGTGTATAGACCGCTTTGCGTGGTGGAATGAACTTAGCTACAGTCTCGTCATCAAGTATCTCTAACCTCTCTACGCTATGTGAGAGTATAAAGCCGTCGAGATTTACCTCGACCGGTAGAAGTACATCCAAGTCTTCTGCTACTTTAAAGGCTTGTAGTGTTAAGTCGTAGGCGTCCTGCACGTTCTCGGCAAAATATTGTATCCAGCCGGTGTCCCTAGCGTTCATTACATCCGAATGGTCACAGTGGATGTTTATTGGCGCGCTCAACGCCCTGTTAACAACGGCCATTACTATAGGCGTTCTCATAGAAGATGCTATGTGAAGGATCTCGTGCATCAAGGCGAGACCCTGACTTGCAGTAGCAGTAAAAACTCTGGCGCCTGTCAGTGCTGCCCCTAGAACCGTGGAAAGGGCTGAATGCTCGCTTTCAACAGGGATGAAAGCGGAGTCCAGCTCCCCATTGTTAACATATTCGCTTATCCTCTCTACTATTATTGTTTGTGGTGTTATAGGATAAGCCGCTATAACATCTACATTGGCCTGTTTTACTGCAAACGCTACCGCCTCGTCTCCATTCATTCCAACTATCTTCCCCTTTAAAGCTACAGTTTCAGACATAATCTCACTCCTCCCTTACCATTTTTATTGCCTTTACAGGACACACATTCGCGCATATTCCACATCCCTTACAAAAATCGTAGTTTATTTCAACGTGGTCGTCTTCCAGCCTGTTTATGGCTGGCTCTGGACAGTAGACCCAGCATAGGAGACAACGTATACATTTACTTTTATCAAGTATAGGCTTTAAAGCCCTCCAGTTCCCGGTCTTGTAACGTATGCTTGTAGGCTCCGGTATAACTGCACCTATAGGTAGCTCCTTCCAAGTTGCTTTACCCTTGAACGCCGATTCCGGCATCTTAACAGGAAACTTTTCACTCATACTTCTTCACCTCCTCGTAAGCCTTTCTAATGGCCTCCTTGTTCTTCTCTGCGATCTCCTTTCTAAATCTAGTTTCCACCACCTTTAAAACAGACTCTAATCCAACGATGCCTGTTACCTTTACAAGCGCCCCTAGCATAGGGGTGTTATAGAAAGCCCGCTTGAAAACATTTAATGCAATGTCATAGGCGTCAACATAGAATATTTTATAGTTCTTTTGTACTGCCTTGTCAGCCAGCACCTTGGGTATTTTTTTAGCGTTAACCACTACTGAGCCTCCTTCCTTAAGGCCTTCAGTATACCATTCTACCTCAACAACCTGTATAGGATCGATTGTAACCACGATATCAGGTGAATATATTCCAGAGTGTATTTCAATAGGTTCATCGCTTATACGTGTAAACGCCATTACCGGGGCGCCTGTTCTTTCCGGGCCAAACATTGGTGCATGCCAGACATACTTACCCTCTAGGATCGCTGCCTTCGCTAGAAGATCACTGGCTGTTACTACTCCTTGACCTCCTCTTCCATGCCATCTAACTTCTATTAACGCCATGTGTTTCACCAGAATGTGCCGAATGAGAATAAGCATGCTTCTATTTAAGTTTTCAACTAAAGATTCCCCCTGGTATGAAAGGTAGCGATATGCTTAAATCAAACACAATATACTAAAATTTAATAGCCGGGGTGCCCGAGTGGACCAAGGGGCAGGCCTGGAGCCCTGGAACAGACAGCCTGTGCTCCATATGGGGCGCGTGGGTTCGAATCCCACCCCCGGCGTCACATCTCAAGCCGAAAACATACCTTCTTAATTCAACTAGACACCACCAGAAGCTAGCCTTGTTTTCACATGTTCTGAAAGTGATGCCCTCAATGCAGATAACCGCTCCCTCAATCTATCAAGTTTTCTTTTTCTCTCTCCAGAAAGGGGGGTAGGTTCCGGGATTCATCATGACTCTAGTCGGTTTGGCTACTAACCCTTTATCCATAACCACTATCTGCTCGCTTCTAACTAATGCTTTTGCTAAGGCTACCAGTTCTCCTTTTTGCGTGAAGATTGCTACGAGATTCCCCTTTTTAATGCCGCTTTCAACACGTAAGACTCCTGGGGCTGCTAAGGCGGCTCCATGACAGATAGCATCCACCGCACTGTCCCTAATGACTATTTTGGGTAAATGTTCGACCGCTTTTTCGACAGGTAAAATGAATTTCCTGATGCATTTTTCGTAGCCTTCATCCCTCCATAGAACGTAAGCATCTAATAGGTCTTGAAGCGTTACAAGGGATTCATCCTCCCTAAATGGCCCCACTCTAGTTCTCCTTAATTCCTGCATATGCGCGCCCACACCTAGAACTTCGCCTATATCATGGCATAGTTTCCGCATATAGGTTCCACGTTCGCATCCAACTTGCATTAAAACATCCTTGCTTTCTATTTCAAGGACCCTTATGTAGTATATTCTTCTTATTCTCAGGGCTCGCTTAACGGAGGAGCGGAGCGGAGGCCTCTGATACACTGGCCCCACGAACTCCTGTATCGTCTTTAGAAGAACGTCTTCAGGAACCGGGCCGTGAAGCCTCATTAAGCAAACATACTCCTTTCCCGCACCCATTAAGGCCGAAGTTATTTTCGTTGCTTTTTCGAGCGCCACAGGTAGAACTCCGGTTACCTTAGGATATCCCCGCTCCTTTAAAGGAGCTCTAGGGTTCCTGCATGCCCGGCACGTTTCAGTCCTAACATTTTCTTTATCCAGGCTACAACTTCGTGGCTCGTGGGTCCAGCAGGCTTATCGATGTTGACGATACCCTTCGATATTAGTTCGGGGACCGTTCTCTCCTCGGGGGGTTTACCGTAGCGGGGATCCGTCTCCTCCTCTGCTTTTATATAGACCTCCCGTTTAACGTTAAACAGGTCTTTCACTTTAACCACCAGAAATTCATCCATTAATGTTAGAATTATTTCTAAAATATACTTGTGGTTGACCTAGATTATTTTGGGCTCCACCTTTACAGGTTGTCTCATTTCGTCTATTAATCCTGCAGATTCTAGTGCTTTTTCTACAGCCTCGTCGCTTGCCCCCTTCTCGATCTCTATTTTCAGGTTAGTTGGAATCAGGTGCTTTACGTTGGCTCTTCTACGCTTGACTCCTGTAATGTTTTTAGGTCCTGTTACGAGCACGAAGTTTTCGTTTATTATGTCCACTATAACGCATTTTCTACCGGCTTCTCTTCCCCTAGTCTTTACACATATTCTACCCACTTCGAATGCTGGCATAAAGTCCACCTACCCGCACATCATATACATTTATGCTTTTAAGTTTTGTGATTTCTTCTTACATAGTAGAATAAGATACCATTATTCACCTGCTACAGCCAAGAATCTAGGTATAAAATTTATAAAGAGGAATGAGGATAGCGATAAGGGATTATGGGCGAAGAATTCAAATATATAGTACGAATAGCAGATAAAGACCTCCTAGGGGAGAAACGCGTAGCCTACGCGCTAGCCAGAATAAAGGGCATAGGAGTAAACACTGCTATAGCATTACTGAGAAAACTTGGTATAGATCCATTCCAGAAGCTAGGGTCACTACCGGAATCAGAACTAAATAGGTTAGATCAAGCTGTAAGGAAACTCCATGAATATGGTTTCGATTACTGGTTCCTCAATAGGCCAAGAGATCCCCAAACAGGAGAAAACATCCACCTTATAGGATCCGATCTTATTCTAAAAGTAAAGATGGACATCGAGCTAATGAGGAAAATTAAATGCTGGAAGGGAATTAGGCACATGCTTGGACTTAAAGTTAGGGGACAGAGGACGAGAACCACGGGTAGAACAGGTATCACTGTAGGCGTAACCAGGAGGAGGAGATAGAGGGGAGTTTATATGGGAGATCCCAAGAAGCCTAGAAAAAAGTGGGAGGGTCCGTCACACCCTTGGCGTAAGGATCTTCTGCTTCAAGAGCTTGACTTAGTGGGGCGATACGGGCTTAGAAATAAACGGGAATTATGGAAGGCAAAGACTTTTCTTAGAAAGATTAGGGCTCAGGCAAGAAGCCTGCTCGCTCTTCCGCCAGGCGAAAGGGAGGAAAGAGAGAGAACGTTGGCCCGCCGGCTCTACAAGCTTGGAATAGTGCATTCACCTGATGCCTCAATAGATGATATCTTAAGCTTAACTGTGGAGGACATCCTTAAACGTAGGCTACAAACAATAGTGTACGAGAAAGGCTTAGCCCTTTCTATACACCATGCTCGCCAGCTAGTAACCCATGGCCACATAGTCGTTAACGGAAGGAGGGTAAAAAGCCCCGGATACTTTATAACAAGGGAGGAAGAGGATAAAATAGGCTTTTATCCGGGATCCCCTTTCGCGAAACGTGCTGAAGTAAGCGCGGAGGTGCAGTAAATGAGTAAAACTCCTACACATAAGAAAGCCAGATGGGGTATAGCCCACATCTATGCAAGCTACAATAATACTTTGATACTTATAACCGATTTAAGCGGTGCAGAAACAATAGCCAAAGCTAGTGGCGGAATGGTCGTCAAAGCGGATAGAGATAAACCGAGCCCCTGGGCTGCAATGCAAGCAGCAATAAAGGCAGCTAGAGAAGCTTTAGCAAAGGGTATAGTCGGAGTACATGTGAAAGTAAGGGCGCCTGGCGGCTATGGCCCAAAGAACCCTGGCCCCGGGGCAGCCCCAGCCATAAGAGCCTTAGTGAGAGCGGGATTAATGGTGGATAGAATAGAGGATGTAACGCCTCTGCCAACAGACACTATAAGGAAGCCTGGTGGAAGAAGGGGTAGAAGAGTCTAAATTAAATGTTTTTAATTTTAAGCGGGAGACTTGTTCCTGATAAAGTCGAGATCGATTTTACGCTGCTTCAACCATTCGTTAAATCTACTTGATACCACCAGAGGTATTCTCCTTAAATCTCTTAGACTTGAACAGCCGGTAAGGAACATCGTTATCTTGAGCTCATCTATGAGTTTCCGAAGGTACTCTTCAACCCCCTCCACTCCTCCATTAGAATACGATCTGAGTACTGGTAATGCTACACCCGCTAGATCCGCTCCTAAAGCTAAAGCCTTTGCCACTTCTATGCCGTTTCTGATGCCCCCTGAAGCTATCAATGGAATGGACGTAACACTCCTTACTTCACATATAGATATCGCTGTAGGTATACCCCAAGTTACAAAGGATCCTGCGATCCTTGCAGCATACATATTCCCTTTTCGTAGCGCACGGTAATATTCTACTAATGCGAAGGAGGTTCCTCCAGCGCCTCCGATCTCTATACCTGATATCCTAGCTTGCGCTGCTTTTAACGCCGCCTCCTTCGAGAAACCACAACCAGTCTCCTTTAATAAAACTGGTACACTTAAGTTTTCGGCGAGCTCTTTAACTCTTTCCAGCACCCCCTTGTAGTATGGTTCGCCTTCTATTTGGACACATTCGTGAAGTGGATTTAAATGTATGGCTAGGGCGTTTGCATCCACCATCTCAACCAGTTTTTCCAGCATCTCCAGATCATATTTTTCCATTACAAGCTGGCTTGCACCTATATTGCCTACTATGAATGCAGTCGGAGCATACTCCCTGACCACTGAAAAAGTATCCTCGAGATCCTTGTTCTTTAAAACTGCCCTTTGACTTCCAACGCCCATCCCTATACCTAGCTTCTCTACAACTTTAGCTATAGCCATGTTGACTTTCTTGGCTTGGGGGTGTCCTCCAGTCATCCCTGAAACGAAGATAGGGGCTTTGAATTCATGGTTTAGGAAAACAGTTGAGGTATTTATCTCATTAAGGTTTATTTCCGGTAGGGGGTTATGTAGTAAAGTTATTTCTTCAAACCACGTTGAAGCACCTTCAGGCTCAACCTTTTCCCTTATACATATTTCCAAGTGCTCTATTTTCCTTTGATTAATCAAATCCCGTGCCTCGTATACCATTCAGCTTCCACCTTCACGTCCTCTCGAAAACTATGCTTGCATAACCCACTACAGTAGCCTTGTTTCCAGAGATATCCCCTGAAGTAGCATACTTTAATACTTTGGCTTTAAAGCCGTCGAGCTTCCAAGCCACATACATGAGCACCATGACAGGCCCATAACCACACATCGTTATGTCATGGGTTACTACAGTTTCATACAATTTGCGGTGTTCTAGACTTAGTATAGCGTCGATCGCAAGCTTATCCTTCCTCCTAGCCTTCTCATAGGATTCATAATGTGTAAAATCACTGCTAGCTATTATCACGAAGTTTCTCCCTGAGAGAGAATTAATTAAAGCCTCCCCCAACTCCTCACATGCGTAAACGTTTTGAGAGAGCATTGTTATTGGTAGGATTCTAAATTTTTTGCCGTAAATATACTGGAGGAAAGGAAGTTGAACTTCCAGAGAATGTTCAAGGAGATGAGCTTCTCTATCCAGCTCTATTAGACCCTTTGCAGCCTCTGCTACATTTTCGGCGATCTCGGCATCTACCTCGACCTCTCCAAGGGGTGTACGCCATACTCCTTCAGGGTACACAGATATCGGTGCTCCTATACCATGGTGGTTTGGTCCTATCATGACAACTAGGTCCGGTGCCCCGTCACTGGCCAGATAATAATATCCATGGGCTGCAATCGGCCCCGAATAGATGTATCCTGCATGCGGTGATACTATGCCAAGGACTTTTCGAGGCCCCTCTTCAACTAATTTAGGTAATTTACCCGGGCCTAATTTATGGAGGAAACACCATTCTAAACGTTTTAGAAGACCCTCTCTATCACCCTCATAAAAATATCCTGCAACTGATGGGTTACGGACAGTAGCCATACTTAAATCAGCCGTAATACTTGTAAAAACACAGGTTTATAAGCATGCTATTTCCCTAAGATACTTCAGGGGTTATTTTGTCTAAAATTTTGTCTAAAAGATTGCCGGAGGAATGGGTTGAGAAGGCCGATGTTCTAATTAGGGAGGCCGAGAGACACTGTAGAGAAGGAATCTACTGGCTAGCATGCTTTGAAGCTCAGTAAGCCGCTGAACTATACCTAAAAGCAATTCACGTAGCCCTCACAGGCCTCCATTCATTCACCCGCGACCTAGTAGAGTTAATTGAATCCCTTAAAGCTCTAAACATAATTCCTCCAGAGAAATTGTATATGTATGCGGATGCGTTACCTCCCCATTATACTATGGTTAGATGCCCTGGTAGAAAACCGATAACTTATAATCAGGGTACTGTTTGGAGATGTATAGAATATGCAAGAGAGATCATTAAATGGGTTAAGAAAACAATTTCTCAGGAGGAGAGCTGAGCTTCTGAAGGATGAAACAAGACTCTTAGAGGAGTATATAGCTAGGATTAGGAGAATTCATCCTAGATGCGCTATAATCTTATATGGATCTAGAGCCCGTGGAAATCCTCTTCCCTATAGTGATTATGATGTTGCGATAATAATTGAAAAAATCGACGATAAACTTAAAGCCATAGAGGAATTTAGGAAACTTAAGCCACGTGGCTTTTCATTGGACCTGATTGTACTAGATATCAGCGAACTTTCTGATCCTATTATTAGAAAAATGTTTGAAGGAAGCAGGATCCTATACGATAACATTAACATCCATAAATATATAAAGTAACAAAGATATTTAGAAAACAACCATTAGTGAACATCTTGACTGTAATTTAATTTATCGGCCCGACATCAACGAAAATTATATTTTTAAATCATTACTGCTCTGGCTTCGAAGGCCTCAGGTCCCTCCGGAAGCTCCTCGTCAGGTCTAAGCTCTCCTCTTTCCCTTAAAACCTGGCGTGCAAGAAGCCAGTAAATTAAGGCTAAGGATTTTTTACCCTTATTGTTAGCTGGTATAACTAGGTCGACGAAGCTCGGTACATTATCGGTGTCACATAAAGCTACTACTGGAATACCCTTTATGGCAGCTTCCCTTATAGCCTGGGAGTCCGAGCGCGGATCCGTAGCTATGAGAAGCTTTGCTTCAATGTAGTTTTCGAGCACGGGGTTCGTGAAGGTTCCCGGCATAAACCTGCCTACTATCGGTATTACACCCGTGTATTCGGCGAACTTTAGTACGGGTTTTTGGCCGTAAATTCTGGCGGATACTGCCACAACATCCTTAGGGTCATACTGTGAAATGAATTTAGCCGCCACCCTAATACGTTCATCTATCTTCCTTACATCTAGGAGAAAGAGCCCATCCGGCCTAACACTGTATATGAAACGTTTCATAAACTCGTTTTTTATGTGGGTTCCTATTCTTACGCCAGCTGCCAGATATTTTTCTAGTGGAACAAGTAGCTCCTCTTCCTCTTTTTCCACGCTACCCTCGTTCTCCATATTTTTTTCGGGCTCAGCCACTTTCTCTAACCCAAGCCATTTCACAAGCTCCTCTATAAAATTTTTTCCCAGCATGAACGCTACCACACATTGTTTTTCCTCATAGACCAGCTATGCGATCACTGCGACAAAAAGGCGGATCGACCAAAAACCTTAAAACCTAATTATAATAGGATAAATAGGAGGGTGCTGTTTTGTCATGATAATCCCTGTTAGATGCTTCACCTGCGGAGCTGTCATAGGAGATAAATGGGAGGAGTTTGCACGGCGTGTGGCTAGAGGAGAAGACCCGGGTAAGGTATTGGATAGCCTTGGTATAACACGGTATTGCTGTAGAAGAATGATTTTATCCCACGTAGAATTAATAGACGAGATATTAAGATATGAAAAACCCCAAGAACCCCGCTACCGGTAACTTTTCTGTCTCTTTGCTCTAGCAGACCTTCCGCGAGGCTTCTTGGGTTCCGTCCTTCTCGGATCCTCTACTAAAAGCCGCCTATCATATTTAAGGAACAGTTCTCGAAGACGTTCATTACCTGTCCATTCTACAAGAGCTCTAGCTATAGCGGTACGTGCCGCTGATGCCTGACCCATCACTCCCCCGCCTTTTACATTAACATATATATCGATTCTACTAACAATCTCTTTTCCCGCTAAGAGAAGGGGCTCCATTATCTTCCATCGGCAGAGCTCAGGTTGATAGATTTCCAAAGGTATTCCATTTATTCTAATTCTGCCTCTACCCTCCTTTACTACGACCCGTGCTACAGCTGTCTTCCTCTTAGCCGATGCAAGTACAACTTTCATTCTTTTAGACCCCCAATATTCCTCGAAATCTCTGCTAATGTAACATACTTTTCGTTGACCTTTCTAGGTTTCGCATCCTCAAATATTATTTTTTCTACATCTTTGAACTCTTCTGGTAAACCTATGTAAACCTTCAGCCGTTTAAGTGCCTCCCTTCCCCTCTTCTTTTTCCTCGGTAGCATTCCTCTTATCATCCTCTTTAAAAGTCTATCAGGCATCCTACTCCTCTTTACTCCCCGTCTCTCAGGATTATAATAGGTCCTCCATTTAAGCCGTCTCTTAAACCTGTTTATAACACTCATTTTCTCGCCAGTCACAAGGGCTTTCTCGGCGTTTACTATCACCACTTCTTCCCCCCTTAAAAGCATTTTAGCCACTATGCTTGCCAGTCTTCCGGCTACAAGCCCACCTGCATCCACAACTATACGTTGCTTATCTTTTTCCACATTAATCACCTCTATCGCATCACCTTAACGTTAGATCCTTTGGGATTTCCTTCGACGAGCTTAACTATAGAGATGGCTTCTCCTCCTGCATTTAAAATCTTCTCTTTAGCCTTCTCCGAAAACTTCCACGCTGCAACGGTAACTGGGTGGTTGAGGGTTCCAGCACCCAATACTTTTCCCGGAATTACGACAACGTCTCCCTTTTGAGTATACCTGTTTATTCTGCTTAAGTTTACAGCTATCCGCTGTCTCCGCGGCCTTAAAAGCAGGTCAGCCACATATCTCCATATGGGAGCCCCATGTAGTCTAGCCTGTTTTCTAAGGTAACTTGCCAGTAACCGTAGATGTATATCTGTGGGTCCCGTCCGCCTCATCGCAACACCCTATCCGATTGAACTAGAGCCATTTATTAATTTAACTAGTATCCTGGGGGGTGTCCCCACCTTCTATCAGCTTTCTTAAGGTTTCTTTAAACCTTCTAATCTTGAAGGACAAGACTTTAAGAGCTAAAAGCACTACTTTTTCTGGCGGCATCACACCTATTCCCTCTATCTTGAAGATAATGCTGTTTTCGTCGCCTTTAACGGTTATCGCTGATGCTGGACATACTTCCACACAGCTCATGCAGAGGGAACATTCAAGCGCCCTTTCTATCTTAATTTCCTCTCCTTCTTGCTTGAAGATCTTCTTAGGGCATTCTTCGATGCATAGTCCACAGAGGATGCATTTTTCTTTATCTATTTTTATTATAGGCATGTATTTGTACGCTGACACGGATACTGGTTGCCATTTTGCATGCTGCTTGCCCAGTCCATAGCGAGCATATGCTTCCAATAAAATTCTCTGGCCTTTACTTAACTTTACCAAGGGTATTTTATTACTTACAGGCCTTACAATCTCCTTTACTGCCACACCCTCAAGAGGGGATTTAGGTTTAAGATCCCCTGAATAGACTGTGACTTCATCGTCTTCAGCAACGACGTCGAGTATGAATCCCACCTCCTTGTTCTTGAATTCTTCAGGATCACTCTCCAGTATGCTTTCTATTTCGTTGACATCGTTTACAAGAGGTACTAGTCCTATCCTGTGAGCGAGTATTTCGTCGTAGAGTATGGAGTTGTTTTCAAGTATTACCACTTCGTCGATCGCCATAATCGGTGTTTCAGATAGTATTGTTCTCCGAATAGAGTTTGCGAAACCAGGGGTTACGCCTTTAGCTAGAAAAACGAGTCTATCACCTTTCTTCTCCACTAGCTGTACTTCTATTTTCCCATGCTCTTTACCCAGTGCTCCTCACCTTGTAGAAGAGGGGTAGAAATATAGTTTCAGAGACATATATTAACGCTTTTCTATCAGCGTACCGGTTTTTGTTTTTTGCCTTGAAGAAGAGCCTTCAAAGATACCCCGTTAACTTTTATTACTCTGAAACGAACCCCTGGAAGATCCCCGTACGCTCGTCCCTCGGGCCCACCTATACGTTCGATGATGACCTCATCGTGTTCATCCACGAATTTTAACGCTCCGTCTCCCGGCAGGAATGCTGTAACTTGTTTCCCGTTCTTAATCAACTGTACTCTAACACATTTTCTTACAGCACTGTTGGGTTGTCTACTCTCTATACCTACTTTTTCGATAACTATGCCTCTAGCCATGGGTGCTCCTTCAAGGGGATCTGCCTTCTTAGCAATGCCAAGCACTCTACGCTTGTAATGTATATCACTCATCCTGAATTTTTTTCTTTTAAGTTTTAGCTTTCGTGCTGCAAATAGTCCTTTAGGAGACTTAGACCCAGGCATACATATCCCACCTTCTTGCTGTTAATTTCAAATTTAAACTTTTCCTTGCATATAAGCTCGACATGAACTACAGGGCTATCCATCATACGTATCCTAACCTAACAGGTATGTGTATGTGGTTGCCCGTGCATTATTTTTGAAACTATGGGAACTTGTGTGGGCTTCTCCTTCAGCCGCCTCACCTCTAGTTGGTGGTTCATCGGGTGCTACATCCTCGCACACCACAGGGGCGTGGGTTACCGGGGAGATTGTTGTCATCGGCAAAGCCTGACGGCTTCACAAACCATATCGAAAATGCAGGGTAAAAATATAGTGTTTCCGAAGTTTCCAGAAGACCTCAAATACTCAAATAAGCGAATAGCCTAATATTGAATTATTTACAGTAAAGAGTAGTATAATTCATGTGGGTTATCGGTTGGGGAGACGCTTTACTATTAGATTACAACTACTTTTTCAATATCGAAGTATCGCTTGGCTATTAACCTCGCTCTGGAAACGTTCCTCCCGTCTTTCCCTATTGCCAGACCTTTTTCGGCCGGAGAAACCGAGATTACAGCAACCTTCCTATTGTCAGCTGTAGTAGTTATCTTGACGGTTCTCACATTAGCGGGGTAAAAACAGTTTTTGATAAGCTCTTCGGGGGTTTCAGCATATTCTATTATCTCAATATCTTTGTTTAATATTTCCCTTAGTCTCTTAACGTTTATTCCGTTGCGTCCTACAGCCAGCCCTGCTTGCCCAGGTTTGATTAAAAATATTATCCTGTTTTTATCGTCGTCGACAACACAGTCCATAACGGTGGTATTTGTGAGGCTTTCAAAGAGGGCTATGTAGCGCATTTCACGGTCCGTTAACTTTATTTCAGGCATCCGTGTTACTCACCTCCCTCGCTTTCAACTAGAGCTAATATCGAGCTCTCGCCTGGATCTATTATGGCTAATGATGCCACCATGAACGGTTTCTTGCAGACGGCGCCAATCTCCCAGCTGGATCCGGGAAAGACGTAGATAGGTATGCTAGATAACTTTGAATAATATTCTATCTTAGCCCTTATATCTTCGGGACAATTCGCCGCTATCATTATCATTTTCGCCTTCCCGTACATTGCCGCTTTTAGAGTCTTTTTACTTCCTATAACCACCTTACCGGTATCTAAAGCCACCTTCAACTCCCTAACGACATCAACCATTACAACCCCCTCATTTTCTATCCAGATACGATTAAAAATTTTCTGTTGTAGCCGATCTTTCTGGACATCATTCCCCAGACTTCTCCGAAGATGTTTTTGTCTCTTTGCCTAAACTATAGTAGCGTGCTAGAAGCTCCACAAGCCCGGTGCCTAATGGCATCGACGAGGAACCGACTATAACGTTTTCCGTTACACCCTTTAAGCGATCCACCTCCCCCCGCGCCGCGGCCTCCACGAGGTTTTTAACCGTAACCTCGAAGGCTGCCCTGGCTAGGACACTCATTTTTTCGCCGGCAACGCCGTGTCTACCTATCTGTCTCACCCTTCCAGTAAGTGTCATGGCGTCTGCGACAAGTATGATGTGTCTGATGTCGACGTCGAGTGCCTGTTCCTCAAGAACGCTTTTTGTTTCCCGTATTATGACCTCTCTTGCAGCCTCTATCCCCAGCACCTCGGCTACCTCCATTATGTTGTTTGATATAGTCCTTGTTGGATCAACCCCCTGAATACTTAGCGCTGCAGCAAGGTTTGATCCTTCGGTTATAATATACCATTCACCTGTACGCCCGTCCTTTCTGACTATTGCCCTTAGAACCCCCTTCTTTCCCTTTATGGGTACGGAGGGGATTCTGTCGTAAACCTGCTTAAGCTTCACTAGATCTGTGACAGGTGGATAAAGGATAACGGAGTTCCCTTTAACTTCGATATTACCCTGCTTACCCTTAAACTTGCCGAGAGCTTTAACCACATCGTCTACAACCACTCCCCTGTTTTCCATCATTTCAGGATCCAAGTTTATTATTATACAAAAGTTGAAGTAATCCAGGTCTATAGATTCAGAGATATTTTCTATCGTAGTTAACTCCAGCTCCTGGGCAACTTTAATAGCTTTCTCCTTATCGTATCTGTGTTTTTCATCTAGGTAAACGTACATTAAAGGAGTTGAAGGGGTTCTACGCGCATCCACTATCTCGATCAACCTTGGTAAGCCTAGAGTAACGTTATATTCCCTTATACCAGCAAAGTGGAAGGTACGTAGGGTCATCTGTGTACTGGGTTCACCTATCGACTGAGCGGCCACTATACCTACAGCTTCTCCCGGCTCCACCTTCGATTTTTCATACTCCTCGTAAACTCGTTTTATTATTTTCTCCACTAGTTGAGGATCCTGGATTCCCCTCTTCTCTATCTCCTCTTTAATTTCATTTAATATAGAAGCTGGAAGCCTATCCTTGTAGGCGTCCAGTAACACCTCTATCTCCAAGCTTCCATTATCTTTACTCATTTTCAGCTCCCTCCAATAATATTTGTTCTATAATTCTGCTAATGTTGACAGCCTTACCATGCTCGCTTCGGGCTGGATCCACTCCATCGTCACCGTACCGAAGCTGAACCACCTTATTGTGAGCTGTACGGACTGTGCCATCATATGCCACATAAAGGTCCTGTAAAGCGTTTATTAACCTCCTTTGCATGTAGCCGCTCTGTGCTGTTCTTACAGCCGTGTCTACTAGACCTTCTCTTCCACCCATTGCATGGAAGAAGAATTCACGGGGGTCTAGCCCTTTAGTAAAGCTTCTGCAGACAAATCCTCGGGCTCTCGCCCCGAGGTCCCCCCGCTTAAAGTGGGGTAAGGCTCTTTCAAGGTACCCTCTTTTGATACGTTGTCCCCTCACAGATTGTTGTCCAAGCAGCGCAGTCATCTGCGTTATGTTCACAATATTTGCCCTTGCACCGGTAGCCGCCATTATAACAGCCTCGTTTGAAAGTCCTAGGTATTGGTTTACAAGCCTGCTGGCTTCTTCTCGTGCAGCTGAAACCTTCTCCATTATCCTGGCCTCAAGGGTTTCCTCCATCGTTTTACCTATAAGTTGCTCCATTTCACCCCGCTTGGCAGCTTCAATCAGCTCATTAACTTCGTTTTCAACCCTCTTTACAAGCTTATCGATCGCCTTTCCTACCTCCTCCGGTATTTCAAGGCAGTCGAGCCCTATCGTAAAGCCTCTCAAATCAAGGTACAGTAGCAATGCCTTAAACAAAGCATCCATGAACTCCCTTCCCTTACCGGTGCCGTGATCCCTTATAATCAACTGTAAAATATTTTCGGGTTTTTCTGCACCTATGCTATTCTTGTCTATTGCGCCGGATAGTAGTTCTCCCTTCTGTATAACCACGAAAGCATCGTACGGACATTCATATTGGTTGCAAACCGGACATTTAGCACATATTGAGGCAATCTTCTTAAAGTAGAGGTCCTTTGGAAGGAATATGCTGAAGAATTGTTTGCCGGTCCAGTATTCTCGTGGCCGCTTTATGGTAGGCTCAGGGAGTTCGCCCTTATAGCCTGCGGCATAAAGTAATGCCGCGACAGTCTTTCTATCCAATAATGTCCCCTTCTTAGTCAGCAGAAAAGCTGCAGTAATGTAATCGTGTATAGCCCCTATTATTGGTCCACCATATCTAGGGGTAATGATGTGCTCCTGAACCTGCATTAAAATACGTGCCTCTGCCCGTGCCTCCTCATTTTGAGGTACATGCAGGTTCATTTCATCTCCGTCGAAGTCGGCGTTGTAGGGAGGGCATACCGCTAGGTGTAACCGGAAGGTTTTGAATGGCAGTACTCTGACTTTATGCGCCATTATCGACATACGATGCAGTGAGGGTTGCCTATTGAATAAAACGATGTCTCCATCCCTGAGATGCCGTTCCACAACATATCCCGGGGCTAGAGTTTCCGCTAAAGTCTTCCTATCCCTCACGTAACGTAGATCCACACGGCTACCATCAGGTCTAATAATGTAGTTTGCTCCTGGATACTTCTCTGGACCTCTTTCCACGAGTTTTCTCAATTCATCTATGTTCCATTTAGTAACCTTCTCCGGTATAGTCAATATTTTAGCTATTTCGATGGGTACTCCCACCTCATTAATGCTTAAATGGGGATCGGGGGATATCACGGTTCGGGCTGAAAAATCAACTCTTTTTCCAGAGAGACTACCCCTAAACCTCCCCTCTTTACCTTTTAATCGCTGTGCTATGGTTCTAAGTGGCCGGCCTCCCGCACGATGCCTTGCGACAGGTATTCCTGGAATCTCGTTATCGAAGTACGTGGAAACATGGTATTGAAGGAGATCCCATAGATCATCTATTATTAGTTGAGGTGCACCGGCCTCTATGTTGGCCCGTAGACGTTCGTTAATCCTAACGATGTCCACAAGCTTGTGGGTTAAGTCATCCTCCGACCTTATACCTGTTTCAAGGGTTATGGATGGCCTGATCTGTATGGGGGGTATAGGCAATACGGTTAAAACCATCCATTCGGGTCTAGCCTCTTCAGGATCGAAGCCCAATAATACGAGATCCCTATTGGGGATTCTTTCAAGCCTGCTTCTCACGTCGGCTGGAGTCAGCTTGGATATCTCCCCTTCCCCCACCTCCTCAAAGAAAGTATACGGTTTCTCAAGCTTAATTTTGTATTGTGAAGTATGGCAGTGAGGACATTCATTGGTGTTTATGGCCTCTTTTCGTATTTTCTCCACCAATCCATGGTATAGTAGCGGCCATCTCTTCGAAAACTTCTTTAGACGTTCATAATATTTTTTGGCCTTATCTTCACTTATCAATATCCTACCACATTTTCTGCAGGTGGCTCTTAAAAGAGTGTATATTATTTTGATGAACTCGACATGTATTACCGGCCTAGCTAGCTCCAGGTAACCGAAGTGTCCGGGACATAGTTGCGGTGGGTTTCCGCAGGTTTCACATCTAACTCCCGGCTCCACCGTCCCGAGTCTTCTATCCATTAAGCCTCCTCTTACCGGCGTTCCGTCCTCATCGTAGGTATCTGAGGTTATAACGGCCATCACGCTTAGTCGGCGGATGGTTTCAGGGGAGAGTACCCCGAATTTTATTTCCTTAATTGTTTTTAATTCACTTTCCTGGAAGCTCATTAAACCTCACCTGGTTCACCTAATACGAGCCTAGGCGCGATACCCAGGCTCATTAACTCCTGTAGGAGAAGTTTAAACGCATAAGGCATCATAACGGGATATATTTCAGCCTTGTCTCCGCAAAGCCTGCATACAGGTCTTCCTCTCCTTGCATCGTAGTACGCTATAAATCCACAGTTCTTACATACATATATAATGGTTTTATCGGAGCATTCGAGTAAACGTTCTCTTAAAAGTATTATAGATCCGTGGCCCAGGAGACAGTCTCTCTCCATTTCTCCGAAACGTAGTCCTCCTCCACGCGCCCTACCTTCAGTGGGTTGTCTTGTAAGGATCTGTGTTAATCCTCTTGCACGTGCATGCATTTTGTCTGCAACCATGTGGTGGAGTTTTTGATAATAAACGACGCCTATGAATATTTCGGCCTCCAGTTTTTCGCCTGTGATTCCATTGTACATGACCTCTCTACCAGTACTCTTGAAGCCAAGCCTCTTTAACGCCTCCTTAAGCTTCTCTATTGGTTCGCCCTCAAACGCCGTTGCATCCACAACCCTTCCTTGAAGCGCCGCCACCTTACCTGCAATGGATTCAAGCAGCTGTCCCACGGTCATTCTTGAGGGGATTGCATGCGGATTTATTATGAGGTCGGGTGTAATACCGTCCTCCGTGAAAGGCATATCCTCCTGAGGAACTATCATTCCAACCACTCCTTTCTGACCATGACGTGAAGCAAACTTGTCTCCCAGTTCAGGGATTCGGAGGTCTCTTACACGGACCTTCACGAGCCTGTTGCCTTCAAGCGTGTGAGTTAAAACCACCATGTCGACCACTGCTGTTTCGCCGTGCCGTATAGTTACGGAAGTATCTTTACGCCTATAGCCGATTTCCCTACCGTATATTCCGTAGAACCTGGGTGGACTTGTCTTCCCTATAATAACGTCTCCTCCCTTAACCTCGCTCTCGGGGGATATTATACCATCTTCCTCCAAGTGTGCGTAGGCTTCCTCAGGCTTGTAACCACTTACCTCCGGGCTCGGCCGTTCAATCCTGTCTTCAAGCCCTCCAGGATACCTGCGTTCCTCCGTCTCATAGGTTCGGTAGAACGTGGATCGCGCTAAACCACGTTCCACCGCCGCCTTATTGAGGATAATGGCATCCTGCATGTTATAGCCTCCAGAAGTGGCGATAGCTACTATGAAGTTTTGGCCTGCAGGCCTCTTGTTGTATCCAATGTACTCGGTGACCTTTGTGGTTACAAGTGGTTTCTGGGGGTAATGTAGTAAATGCATTCTAGAGTCGAGACGATACTTGAAGTTCAAGAGAGGTATTCCGAGAGACTGCTTAGCCATGGCGGCTTCGTAAGAATTACGTGGAGATTGGTTGTGTTCTGCAAACGGTATTATAGATGCTATGGCTCCAAGTATCGCTGCTGGAACTATCTCCATATGAGTATGTTCCTTCGTTAACTCCTCCGGGTTAACCGCAATATACGCATTTTCTTCCTCTTCAGCATCAAGGTACTCTACTATACCATTTCTAACTAGAATACTCCATGTCCACTTACCTGTCTTAAGCTTCTCTATATGTTCAGGCTTCAGTAAAAGTTCTCCGTTCTCGACCACTAAGAGAGGTCTCCTGAGCCTACCTTCATCGCAGTTTACGTATACTTCGTCTAGATACTCTGTCTTATAGTGTGCCACATTAACTTCCGGAGAAATCTTGCCTTCCCGTCTAAGCTTCCTAATCTTTTCAGCCAATTTTCTACCATCTCTATGGATGCCAATTAACCGACCGTTTAGGATGACCTTTGACCCCTTGTCGCCCCTCTCCCTTGCAATGGATATTGGCACGACATCTAGTTGATAAAGGAGGTCTTCTATCTCGCGGTCATTTATTCCCCGGGAAACCTCCGCTAGAAGTGCAAGGTTCTTTACAAGTCCACAGTTCTGGCCTTCTGGGCTCTCGCTTGGACACAGCCTCCCCCATTGTGTTGGATGTAGCTCTCTGGCTTCAAAGTGTGGTTGAGACCTGCTTAAAGGAGAGACCACTCTCCTAAGATGACTTAAAGTAGAGAGGTGATTTGTTCTGTCAAGTATCTGGCTGACGCCAGTCCTACCTCCAACCCAGTTGCCTGTAGCCATGGCGTGTAAAAGCCCACTAGTTATTACATCGGCTCTAACAAGCGTCTCTAACTTTATCTCTCTACTTCTGCTCCTAATTCTTTCCAACTGGTATTTAAGGTCCCTTACAAACTGTTTAAAGACTGCACGGAACTGCATAGCTAGGAGGGTTCCGTCCAGCTTCAGCCTTTTATTTGCATAATGATCTTTATCGTCGGGTTTCCTTCTACCTAAAGCCAGCTCCAAGAGTTTTTCAGCCATTTGGCCTAGAAAATACGCCTTCGCTCTTCTGGCATCAGGGGTTGTACCTATATGCGGAAGGAAGTACTGGTCAAGGATATGTTGTGCCCTCCTTAACCTCTCCTCCCTTGGTTGCCCGATGGCGATCCTCGAACCCACGTAATCTAACGCCTCCTCCACGTTACGGAACGCCGCCACTTGGTTGAGTGAGGGTATCAATTCCTTCCTGATTTCAGGGTCTCCGGACACTGCGTCCATTATCTGCTTGTCTGTGGTAAGCCCTAAGGCCATCATTACAATGGTAAGCGGCACCTTTGCGCCGAGATATGGGAATGAAACATACAGGGTTCCATCCTTATGTCTTTCAACTGTAACGGGGACCCTATACCCCGTGGTGGCGGAAAATACTTTTGCGAAATGGGTTACAGTCGAACCGCTTTTACCGTAATCGACGAGTATCCTGTTTGTCGCAAGATCCTCCTGTATTACAAGAATTCTTTCCGAACCATTTATTATAAAATACCCTCCAGGATCCCCAGGATCCTCGCCTACAGATATTAGCTCCTCCTCACTCATCTTCGATAAATAACATTTAGAGGATTTCACCATGATAGGTAAATGTCCGATATAGACTTTCACAGGCTCCGTTTCAATGTCGTCGATTACCAGGGACATGGTTAGATACATGGGCGCCGCATACGTTATGTTTCGTATACGTGCCTCTTGTGGAAGCACCTCCGTCTCCGATCCATCAGCCTCCCTTACCTTAGGAAACCCGACCTCTATTTTACCAAGCTTCACGTAGAATCCAGGTATACTGGTTTCAACTATAGCCTGCTCATCTATTATCTCCTGCAACTTTCTCTCCACGAAATCGTTAAAGGATTCTATATGTTGATGTATAAGCCCACGTTCCTTTAGGAATGCTTCGACTAGAACCCATCGATCCTCCGGCTTTATTTTGCCCCTTCCCTTTCTACCCTTCAAGATTCACTCACCTTCAACCCGGTATAACCAATCTAAATGCTATAGACTCCCCTGCTGTTTGACTTTTACGGATTATCAGTAAGACATCGCCCGGTTTAGCTCCAGCCGCACGCGCTGCAGGATCTGAGGAGAGAATCCAGGGGAGTTCGGAGAGGGATATGTTTAAATCCCCCAGGATTCGTCGAGCCTCCTCCCTCGACAACCTTATATGTTGTGGGACATATTGATGGTTTAACACATTAAACTTTCTACCCATACCCTTACACCAGAATTGAATCCCTCAACCACTAGTACTGTAAATATGGCTACACTACCCAGCCTTATAAATATTCTCTTTGATACAAAACTATATTTAGAG